>Ga0082212_10011418_pt1 | contig 11264 bp, 7 predicted proteins | sample TergutNt197P3_FD_71548 | JGI IMG/M metagenome (GOLD analysis project Ga0082212, IMG submission 71548) | Neocapritermes taracua P3 segment gut microbial communities from Petit-Saut dam, French Guiana - Nt197 P3 | ecosystem: Host-associated > Arthropoda: Insects > Digestive system > Gut ... | reverse complement strand
TAAGCGGTTGTAGCGACTGTGCGGGTTAAAACGAAAGTACCCATTTTAACGTTATTATCACTCATAATGAGAACGTTTTCAGTTATTGCAGTTCCTTTTATCATCGTAAATTGCTGGTTTTTGGCGGGAAATACCGGATTTGCCGCAGAGTCCCGATCAAATTGGGTAACAGATGCCTATCAGAAAAATTGCCCATCCGTGGTCTTTATTCAAGGGGACAAGAAAGTCGAAGAACGACGCAAAACCGGCGATACCGAACACTCCTTCAATGGAATGGGAACCGGCGTAATCATCGACGAACGCGGTTATATCATCACAAACTTCCACGTTGTCGATGGCATTCGCAATATCCAGGTTACGACTTACGATCAAATATCCACTATCGGCACTTCCGAACATAATCCGTACACAGCCAGACTCGTTGCTCACGATAGCGCAACCGACTTGGCGGTCATTAAAATTGATGTCCGCTCGCCGCTTCGACCGATTGCTTTTGGACGCTCGCACGATTTAATGCCGGGAGAATCCTGCATCGCTATCGGAAATCCCTACGGTTACGCTTTTTCGCTCACAAATGGAATAGTCAGCCAGATCAATCGAGAAGTCGGTGTGAATGATACGCCGCTGGTTTATCGCCATTCCATTCAAACGAATACGGAAATCAATCCGGGCAACTCCGGTGGTCCGATGATTAACGTCAATGGCGAAATGATAGGAATTAACGTTGCCATGCGGCAGGGGGCAAACGGAATCGCTTTTGCCATTCCGGTCGATCAGGTCGTGGAAGTTGCCGCCAAACTCATCGGCGAACGGGTCGAACAGCAAATCTCGCATGGTCTCAAAGTTTCACAGGTCGAACCGAGCAATTACGATGCGATTAAGCCGTTCATTATCCGGGTTGATTCCGTGGAAAGCAACAGTCCGGCGGCACTGGCGGGAATTCAGGCGGGAGATTTCCTCACGGGAATCGGCGAATACGCAATCAAAAACAAACTCGATTTTTATCGGGCTTTGCTCAGTTTGAAACCAAACGAAGATACGGCTTTTACTTTTATTCGGAATAAAGAATCATTTGATGTTGCCGTTGCTGTCAGAGGACCGAGAAGCGGGGCATTTGCCCAGCAGAGCATTACTCCCAAGCCGGTGGCTGCCGCTACCGCTCCAAGAACGGCTGGTAATTTTGTAACAAACGAGGAATGGGATAATTTCATCTGGGACAATTTCGGTGTCCGATACGCACAGATACCGACGCAAGAGTACAAGCAAATGTATTCGCAATTCGTTTTCGTTAAGAAGGATGACGATTTTTCCGACGGCGGCGTGCTTGTGAAAGCGGTACGCTCAGGAAGTCCCGCTGAACAAGCTGGCATAATGTCAGGAGACTTCATCGTTGGAATCGATGGAAGAGCGATTGCATTGGCAGGTAATATGCGCTGGGTGATGGGAAAAGAGTGGACACAGTTGCAATCGGAAAACGAAAGTCTTCAGGCGGATGTGATTCGAAACAACACACACTATCACGCCGAAATACCCTTAAAGTAGATTTGGTCTGTGTACGAATATGATTTTTCTGTGTCAGATACATAAAACGCAATTTGTTTCCGTTTCATCACATCCCCGATTGACAAGGAATAGGAAATAATTTACACTGGAGCGGCATCTTTAGAGCCTGGAACGTGGGCTTTTTGCTTGAAACACGAACGAGCGTAGCGTGCGGTTGCTTTCTGCCTTTCTCCTGATTTGCTTGGCGGCGGGAACTCAATGTCTCGCTGATGAGGAGTCTCTGCGCCATCAAATCCAGCAGTGGACCCGGCAACTCGGCAGCGACAGTTTTCTCGCTCGGCAACGCGCCGAAACGCTCCTGCTACGAACTGGTATTCGTGCCTATCCTGAATTACGACGGGCAAAGCAGACCAATGATGTCGAAACCGTCCGGCGTGCCGAATACATCTTGAACCAAATTGAACAAGCCCTCATCAATAAAGAAAGCCGGGAAGTCGCCTATTGGATTATTTCCTATATGCGTGACCCGAACCCGGCATACAAAGCACGAATTATTTGGTTTCTTGCCGACCCAGCGACGGACTTTTTCAAAGGGGAAGGACAACAAACGCTTTGCCGACTCGTGCAGTTTGAAGAAAATGATGCACTGCGGATCGAAGCCGTCAAAAGCCTCATCGCCAATCCACCGTTTTCACCAGTGCAACGTCAAAAATGGTATCGCTCCATTCGGGACAACATTCACGAGTCCAGCGAAGACGAATTGCTCCAATGCCTTGTTCGCTTTACAAAACTTTGGTGCGATTTGGACGAAGCCGACGAAAAGACCACCCCCGAATTTCAAGAGCGGGTTCGGCAGGTGGGTGCAGAAACATTGCAACTGCCGAACAGACCGGAAAACGGTATTCAAGTCGGTAACAGAATGGATTTGCTGCTCCATTATGCCGTTGCGGAGTTACAAGATGCCGTCGGTTTGACCGAAGACCGGGACAAGACCGTGGTAAAAGTTCTTGCGATTGAGTCGCAGCCGATTCTCTCATCGGAACCAGTCGACTCGATTGCCCCCCTCACAGAAAATGACGATTTTCTTGGGAGCGAGCATTTTTACGTAGGACACTGTTTGATGCGGCAGTACCGCTTACATTGGGCAATGGCACACTTTCAAAAAGTCATGGAGACCGGCGATATTATGCCTCGCATGCTGGCAAGTGAAGATGCAGCCGAAATTGCTCTTTATCTTATGGATTATCCTTTGGCACTGGAATTGTTCGACAAGCATATTGAAATTCTCAAAAGTTCCGATTACACGAAGAGAAAAAACAACTCCGCCCAGTTGGTCACTCAAGCACAAAAGCGAAAATTCTATTGTATGGCGGAACAAGCCGTCGCCGAGGGAAACTGGGACGAAGCCCAAAAACTCATCACGGAAGGCTGGGCGGTCTCCAACACGCCGGACCAGAAAACGGACAGTGATTTTGCGATTCTTGCTCACAGCCTTTTCACGCAGAAGAATGATGTGGGGCTCGAATTCAAAAATGCGATGAGTTTGCGTCTGAAACAGGCGTGGCAGGCTATCGAAAATGCCCACAATCACAGCGTAGAAGAAGTCCGGGCAAGGAAAATGATTATCATGTGCAATAATGCTGCGTGGTTGCTTGCCAATACCGGAGGGAATTACACGACCGCCTTGACATTTATCGAGACGACATTGAAAGCCGAGCCGGACAACATCGGTTATTTGGATACCTTGGCACACGTTTATTTTCTCGGCGGAAAGATCGACGATGCAATTCGCACTCAGGAATATGTTGTCCGTCATGCTCCCGAAATGGTTCCTTTCCGGCAAGCCCTCGAACGGTTCAAGCGGGCGAAAACTTCTGGTGCAACTCTTTAGTGAAGCAGTCCGGCATCTCGGACTCGCAGAAACACAGAAAGCAATTCCGAAGATTCGACGGGTATTCTGTTTCTGTTTATGGTAAAATCGGAGTATCGATGTTTTATCCCCACAGGAGAATCCTTATGACATTCCGAAATTGCCTTACCGTCGTCCTCTGCTCGTTTGCTCTGTGTTTCATCGTGCAGGCACAAGAGGAGACCAAACTCAAACTGTCCGATGCGACGACATCTTCCGAAGTGATCGCCTATCTCAGTCAGGAAATGCGTGGCATTGCTGGCAACGATCCGAAAACAATTTACGCTGCGCGTGCCGATCTTTATCTGGCTGCCGGGGACAAAATATTGGAAATCGCCCAAGATGACCCGGAGAAAAAAACGGAAAAGAGACAAGGTTATAGTTTCAAACTCAACTCCTTTCTCTACAAGAATCTTGCCGAAGTCGAAGGTGCCGAACAAAAACTCGAAGCCTTTCTCAAGGAACTCGAAACCAATGACGATGCCTCGATCAGGGTACTCACATGGAATCATCGGCTCAATGTAATCGGCAGGACAGCGCGAACGGCAGACCCCTCGCCGGAAAATTACGCCGCTTTTATGTCTGAACTGAAACCCTGGGTCAACAATGCGGACATTTCCATCTCTTCCATGACGAGTTTAGGACGTTCCATTGCCGAACATCACAACGTCCCCGTCGAACAGTTCGTCAAAGAATTGAGCGGATTTGTCCAATCGGCGGATGCCTTGTCCGAAGCAGATAAGACGAAAAGAATGGTAACATTGGACGGTATACTGCGTCTTGCGACCGTCGGCACTGACCCGAAACTCTACGGCAAAACCTTGGACGACAAGGATTTTGATTGGGAAAAACTTCGGGGAAAGTACGTCCTGATTAAGTTCACGGCAACGTGGTGCGGTCCTTGCCAAATGCAGATACCCGGCATGTTGGAAACCTACGAAAAGTATCACGATAAGGGCTTCGAGATCATTTCGGTCTATATGTGGCAACGTGAAGACGACCCGGTGGCGACTGTCAAGAACTACGTCGAAGGGAAAAAATTGCCGTGGGTCATTCTTTCCGAAGAACTGTCGAAGCGGGCAAAGCACCCTGAATTCGGCGAATTCTACGGTATCAACGGCGTTCCGACTTTCGTGTTGGTGGACAAGGAAGGCAAAATGATGATGCCGATTACTCACGGCGACAATTGGAAAGCCAAACTGGCAGAAGTGTTCAAATAACATTGAGCCGGTACTCCGGGTCAGACGGCAGTTCGGGATACTCCAATGAACATCCTTTGTGTACAACGTTCTCTCCGTTCTATCGCTCTACCGTTCCCAAGCGGACGAGCGGAACGGTTCCCTGCGGATAACACTCCTTCTTGACCGCTTCGGAATCTGCCGGAACCCTCAAATCGAGAGCGTGATAATCAGCGAACATGAGTCCGGTTTCTACTCCCCCTTTTTCGAGACCGAGTAACTCTTCGGAAACCTTCGCCAATTCGTTATACTCAACAGGCTTGCGCCATGGCACACCCCAAATGACTAATCGTTGACCGGCAAGTCGTGCAAACACATTGTTTTCATGCCGCAATTCAAGGTTTTCCAACGAACGTCCCACCGGTTCCTCTCCTTCCTTTGCAAGATATGGCGACGTAACCGGATCGGCTAACAGCAACCCAGCGTTCTGCGGTGGAATCATTTCCCGCTGTTTCGCTTGCGGAAAATGCCGGGCATCGCGGACATCGAACCAACCGTGAACCTGCGCCGATTCGTTGTACGCAAAAATGTTGTTGCAAACAGTATGTTCTCGATTCCAAATCCAATACTCGGAATTGCGTCGATTTTCATTCGCACGTAACCAACCGACGGGATTCTTGTCCGGCGACGTTTCCGGCGTGTCTAAACGCGGAGTTGTCCGACGTTGATCTCGATAAGCGAAACCCGCCCCGCCATTGCCAACAATCAAATTACGTTCGACAATGCAACCCATCGAATCCGAAATCATGATGCCAGACCCGCGTCCCCAATATCGATCCGGTGCCTGTGTGCCGTTGCCGATAATCACGTTGTCGTGTGCATGCATCGTGTAACCGATTTCGTAAAATAGCCCGTGTCCTTCATTGTGCAGAAACAGGCAATTTTTGATTTCGCATTTTTCGTTGCCGATGTCGAACCACAATCCGACACCGCGATTATCCCGAAAGACGCATTGGTCGAACAGAACATTCCGGCAGAGCACGACTTTGTTACCGCCTGCTTCCCAGCCACGTGAAAAGTTTTTCGTGTTGTTATCGGCAACCAGACATTCCTCAAAGCGAAACCCGTGCGCTCGGACGGTGGAAAAGCCTTGCTGTCCGTTGTGCTGAAATCGGCAGCGATGAACGACAATGTCGGTTCCCTCGAATCTCGCTCCGCCAGCATTGGCATATTCAAAGATGCAATCCTCGATCAGAGCATTATTGCAGCGAAAATGTGCCATCCCACTTTGTGCAAGATTGGCACAGTACCGAAATCGTAGCCCTTTAATCTGCACGAAAGACGCATCGACTTGGAGAATTCGGGAACGCACGGCAGCCTCGACGTGAAGACCGACATAATTTTTCGGTTCGGTATTTTTCGCATCCCGAAGATAGAGCCGTTTTGCTTCCAAATCGACGTAAAATGTACCGGGAGCAAGTTGCCGGACATCAAAGACCTGCCGCGTCGGATAGCGATCCACGAAAACTTGTTCCCCGCGTCCGATGGCTTGGTGTTCCGCATCGTTCGGATGCGGTCCACCGAATCGGTGTTGCCAATTGGAGGAGACGACGAAATTGCCGAGTTCCGGTTCCGGCTTCCAGTCGGTCAGGACATCACTTCCGGTCAGAACGACTTCGGCGGTTGGAGCGGCAACGAGTCGTAAGGGTCGGTCAACAGTTCCGCTTTTTGTTGCCGGAATGACAATACTTTCCCTATAGATGCCGGAGTAGATTTCAATCGTGTCTCCCGGTTCGGCTTGGGCAACCGCTTCGGAAATCGTCTTGAATTGGTTTTCGGCGGGAACCGTTTCCAGAGGTTTCGGCGACACCGTCCAATGATTTTCAGCGGCAAGTCCGATGATCGATGGGAGCAAGAACAACGAAAGAGTAACAAGGCGGAGAAGAGACATCGTTCGCAAGGGAAAACTGTGCAGTGGTCATTCCTATTCTATCAAAATGGCTTGGCTTTCAAAGAGGTGGAAAGGCGTGGTTTCATGTCGCCCCGCTTTTTTCGCCGATTCCCCCCCTACTACTAACGGATTGTGAACATGTTAAAATACGGGGTTGCTGTTTTGGTTGACGGCATAGAGTTACACTAACCCCCACTTGTTATGGCGTTGAGGAGGTCAAACGGACCAAGAGACAATAGAGAAAACCGAGATAGGCAGCGAGTCAACGAAGGAATTCGCGTTCCGCAAGTTCGTGTCATTACCGAAGAAGGAGAGCAACTGGGAATCATGAGCACCTCCGAAGCCCTCGACAAGGCAAGACAGGCGGGACTTGATCTCGTCGAAGTGGCTTCCGATAGCCGTCCCCCTGTCTGTAGGATTATGGACTTCGGAAAGTATCGCTACCAGCAAAAAAAGCGACTGAGCAAACACCATGTTCACCAGTCGAAACTGAAAGAAGTCTGGTTGCATCCGAAAACGGGCGAACATGACCTTTTGGTGAAAGTACACAAAGCAAGAGAATTTTTGACGAACAAAGACAAAGTGCAGATTGTCGTCAAATTCAAAGGACGTGAAAACGCTCACATTGAGGAAGGCACAAAAGTTTTACTCAGAATGATTGAGATGCTGGAAGATGTCGGCAAACTCGAAGCCCCTCCAAAACACGCACAAAAGCAGGTACTCTGTACCCTCTCACCAAAATAACATTTTTCGGGAGTGCCTTTGAGGGATCGTAGCCGCTTTGCACACCCTCTTGATTGACGCACTCCACCTTGCTAAAATAACTGCCATGTCCACTTGGGTTGCAATTACTTGGGAAAACGATCGACTGCTCTTTCTGTCGGCTTCCACTTATGGAAAAGCAGTGACGTTTGATTACGTTGCTGCTCTTGACGATCCGAAAAAACTTGCCGACCTGCTGTCTCGCTATCGGCTTGCCAAAGCGGATGCCGTCGTCATTCTCAATCGGTCTGACGTTGAGGTGCGTCCCATGGTGTTTCCGCCGGTTCCGGCAGACGAACTGCCAGACCTCGTCAAATTTCAGGCGGGCAAAGAATTTAATCATTACGAACACAACGCACCGGTTGACTTCTTTGTTACCAGCAAACTTGACAACGTTTCCCGAAGCACTTTGTTTCCCGCCGTTAAAGCGACCAACACGGCTGCCGTTTCCGAAGGGGCTCCCAAGCACCTTTTGGCATCGACGCTCCGGCTTAACACTTTTCAACAAATCAAAACGTTTTGCGAAGAGCATAACCTTGTCCTTCGACATGTCGTTCTCCGACCGTGTGCCACGGCATCGCTCTGGCGGAGTTCAGGCAGTACCCCCCCCAACCGCTCCGTGTTGCTTGTCGAATTGGACAGATACGAAACATCACAAACGGTGGTTTTTCAAGGCGAACCGGTTTTTATGCGGTCACCCAAAATCCATCGTCCTCAGGATGTCAGTACACCCGACTTTGCTGCCCGACTCCTTGCCGAACTGAAACGAACCCGCATCGCCGTCAGAAATGAAATCCAAGGGATTGATGTAGAAGAAGTGTTTCTCTGCGGCAGCGGAAAAATGTTCGAATCGCTTGCCGAACAATTGACGAAAGGACTCGAAATACCTGTTCGGCTCTTTGATCCCATGAAGGGATTGACGGTCAAGGCAAAGGACGCAGACGAACGGTATGCGGCACACTTCGGAGCGGTTCAGCAGGCTGTCCGAAAAGAGCCAATTCACATCGACTTTTGCAATCCCAAAAAACGTGCGGAAGATACCGGAAAACGCAACCTGTTTACCGGAATCGCCGCAGCAGTGTTGCTCCTGGTTGTCTTTCTGTTTGGTTACGCTTATTACAATCGCATGGTCGTGCAAAACGACATTGCGAAATTAAGAGTAAGGTTTAACAAATTGGACCAGGATAACGGTAAAGTGGTCGATCAGAAAAAGCAACTTGATGCGATTGATGTTTGGTTCAAAGATAACGTAAACTGGTTCGAGCAATTGTACTGGATGAGCAAAAATGCTCCGTCTGCCCAAGACATGATGGCACGCGATTTGGTTTTCAGCGCGACAAATGGTGGTACGGTAACATTTGCGTCACTGCTTCGGGACCAAACCATCTTGGCTTCCATGGTGGATCAGTTCCGGGATTCTGACCACGCCATTCAGGCGGGGGCACGTGGTCCAGAAACGGGAAATTCCCGATACAATTTCCGATGTGCCTTGACCATCTCGCTTTCCAAAGACGCAGTGGCGGCAGATCTCTCGACGCGAACGCAAACGCCGGAACCATAGTTTTCCAGCGAATGTGTCGAACAAAGAGTCGGAGCAGGACGCTTCTCAAAGTTCCCGACTTGCGACTCCGGTTTTTTCACTATTCTAAATTCCAGATTCGAGCAGTGCCATCCCAACTTGCCGTAACAACCTTTTCTCCGTCTGGCGAAAAAGAGGCAGACCTGACCGTGTTTTTATGCCCTTCCAACGGTTTCAATTCTTTTCCCGAAGCAACCTCCCAAACCTTGGCGGTGTTGTCCCAACTCGTCGTAACAATTTTTTTTCCATCTGGTGAAAAGGCAACCGTCCATACACCATCGGTATGTCCTGAAAACTTTTTCAATTCTTTTCCAGACTCGGCATCCCAAATCCGGGCTGTTTTGTCGCTGCCTGCTGTTGCAATTTTCTTTCCATCCGGCGAAAAGGCTACAGAATAGAAGGCACCGTCCTTACTAGGTCCTTTCAACTGTTGTATTTCTTTTCCCGATTCGGCATTCCAAATTCGGACGGTTCTGTCCTCGCTTGCCGTCGCAATTTTCTTTCCGTTTGGCGAAAAGGCGGCAGACCAAACATTGCTTGCATGACCTTTCAATTGTCGTAATTCTTTTCCAGCCGCCACATCCCAAATGAGGGCGATATTGTCATGACTCGTTGCAACGACCTTCTTTCCATCCGGCGAAAAGGCGGCAGAGGTGAATCGGATATTTTCTGCAAATTTGCTTAATTCTTTTCCCGATTCGGCATCCCAAATTCGAACTGTTTCGTCCCTGCTTGCCGTAACAATTTTCTTTCCGTCTAACGAAAAGGCGGCTGACATCACTCCGCCTTTATGTCCTTTTAACTGTTGCAATTCTTTTTCCGAGACAGCATCCCAGATTCGGATAGTGCCATCTGCACTTGCTGTAGCAATGTTCATTCCGTCCGGCGAAAAATTGGCAGTCCATACTGCGGCTTCTGTCGGTTCCCCGATACGTAATGTGCCGCGTGGTACTTTGACAACGGGGGCAGGTTTCTGCATTTTAGTGCTTGCACCCCGTCCTTCTGCTTCACAATACGGGCACTCGCTGTTTCCACTGTAATACTGATGCAGAGAATTGGCAGGACAGTCAACCAGTTCTTTTTCATACCGCCCCAGTGCCTCATACCACTCGTGAGCGGACGGTCTTTGCTTGGAATCTTCCCTGCTGCCGATGAACGCACGTGTGAACAAATCCACGATTTCCATCGGAAAAGTTTCAAACCGAGGGATCGCTGCTTTTTTTCGCGGCTTAAAACCGGGCTTGAAAACATAATTGCCTGCGAGAACCCTCTCGTTGGGAGAGAGCGTCGGTAGTGATCCAACAGGGGAATGCGGACTGCCATCATGGGGATCATAACCGTTCATCAGGAGTTTGAAAATGTGAATTGCCAAGCCGAAATAGTCCGTTTCTTGCGTAAAAGTGGGGAGAGGCATCTTGGCAAAGAGTTTATCTTTGTCCTTCGGATTAGCCTTCTTGTACTTCTCCGCAACTTGCACAAGTTCTGGAGCAACATACCCCTCTGCACAGACCACGCAACGGTAATCATCGCCAATTTGGTACGAATCCGTGTCCACAAAGGCAACAAGGGAAGTTCCCGAAACCACACCGATATTTTTTGGATTGAAATCACCAATGACATACCCCGCCGCGTGTACGTGAGTTGTAACGGCACAGATGTTCTGGGCAATCTGGATTTTATCCCGATTTGTAATATCCAACTCATGGGAACGATAGTATGTTTCGTCCAATGGAATGTAGGACAGTTTCGGCATGACAAAACCGCATAGATGCTCTTTAGCATCATAAAAGACATCCAGTGGCCATGCCACGTTATCCGCAAGGGTTTTATCCGCTTTCTTAAAGGGAGAGTGTTTAACCATCTGGAGCAGTTTGTCCCTCAGTGTGGGCAGATGTTGCTCCCATTCTCCTCGTTTTTTCGGGTCGTCTGGCTCGTGGTATATTTTCGCTACCTTGTCGCTGTCCTTGCCAATCAAGTTGTATATTTTGCCCTCACCCCCCGATGCAAGAGGTTTCGATTCTAATTCATAGTCCTTTTCGTTTAGGCTTGTGTATGTCTTTGCCATAGTTCATTCCTCAATGGTTAATGGGTGAATTCTTTGATCGTTTTCGTTTCGATTTCCTGTGAAGTATTTTTTTTGCGTCAATTTTTGGTTTTTCCGAAGACTGAATGACCTCCTCAACGTCCGATTCAATGGCATTGGGAGTGCCGACCGGCAAAGCGGTTGCGTTTTCGGGAATATCGCCACACAATTTTTCATTGCGTTTGCGAGCCAGTTCGTTCCAATCTGGTTCTTTGTAATAGTCTTCTGGTTGCGTTCCCGGTTCAATGGACGCATTCACCAATGCTACGATTGTTAAATCGTCGTCATCGACGGATTTC
>Ga0082212_10011417_pt1 | contig 11265 bp, 11 predicted proteins | sample TergutNt197P3_FD_71548 | JGI IMG/M metagenome (GOLD analysis project Ga0082212, IMG submission 71548) | Neocapritermes taracua P3 segment gut microbial communities from Petit-Saut dam, French Guiana - Nt197 P3 | ecosystem: Host-associated > Arthropoda: Insects > Digestive system > Gut ... | reverse complement strand
TATCGTGGCTGATGAAAATGATCGAAATACCCCGCGTCCGGCGCAATGTTTTTAAGAGTTCAACAATTTGTTTCTGTATGGTAACGTCCAGCGCCGTAGTCGGCTCGTCGGCGATTAACAATTCGCAGCCTTGAGCCAGCGCCAGCGCGATGCCGATGCGCTGCAGTTGGCCGCCGGAAAACTGGTGGGGGAAATTGCCCAGCCGTTCCCTGCCGCGCTCAAGCCCGGTCTCGGCAAGCAGCACAGCCGCTTTTTCCAATGACTCTTCCTTGCTTATATCCGGCTCACTGTTTCTGAACGTCTCGAAAAACACGCTGCCCATATTCTGCAGCGGATCGTAGGATCGCCCCGGCTCCTGGAAGATCATGCCTATCTTTTTTCCCCGGTATTCCCTCAGGGCTGCCGTATCCATGGTCAGCATCTCTTTCCCCCCGTAGAGGATCGAACCGCTAACCGAGGCGTTTTTTGGCAGCAGCCCCGGAATCGCCAATGTACTGACGCTTTTTCCCGACCCGCTTTCTCCCACAATTCCCAGGCATTCGCCTTTTTCCAGGGTGAAGGACAGACCTCGAACTGCTTGCACGGCTATTTGTTCACGTCCCCGCAAGACAGAGAAATCGATTGTCAGGTCATTAATTTCCAGTAAAAGATTCTCTTGTTCTTTTTCTCTTGCAGAGGCGCAAAGGCGCGGAGGTTGACTCGTAGTTTGCGTGCTACCCCTGTTTCTCTGCGTCTCTGAGCCTTTGCGTGATGTATTTGTTTTCCCTTTCTTTTTCGTGAATACCGTATGATACGGATCGAAGTAATCCCTCAATGCGTCACCTAGAAAATTGAAGGCAAGAGTAACGCCTAATAGAAACCAAACCGGGTTCAGCAGCCAGGGATAGGCTTGCAGGTTTGCCAGGGTAGAAATATCCCGCTTGATTAGGCTCCCCCAGCTTACCGCAGGGTCGGTGATGCCCAGCCCGAGGTAGGAAAGGACGGTTTCGGTCATGATAAAACCGGGTATGCTCAGGGCGATGCTGACGATCAACAGGCTGGCGATTTGGGGGATGATGTGGTTGAGTATGATCAAAGGCGAGGGGATCATTTCAAGCTGGGCGTTGAGGACGAATTCTTCGCGCTTTATCGCGTGCACCATGCCGCGGATCGTGCGCGCCGAGCCGGGCCAGCCGACAAGGGACAAGATGATCGTGATCATCATATAGGACTGGCCGGTGTCCATGGTAGACGCCATGAGCGAGCGGAGGAACAGGATCAGATAGAGGCTGGGGATCAGCATTAAAAATTCGGCAAAGCGCATGATCGACCAGTCCGTCGCGCCGCCGTAATAGCCGGAAAGACCGCCGAACAGCACCGCCAGGGCAAGGGAGATAAAAGTCGCCACAAAGCCGATGGTCAGCGAGATGCGCGAGCCGTGCACGATGCGGGAAAAAAGGTCCCTGCCCAGCGAGTCGGTGCCCATCAGAAAAAACGGCTGGGCGCCGGGTTCGGTGCCGATAAAATGGCGTTCGGCGGGAATGATCCCCCAGAGGCGGTACGGCTCGCCCTTTGCGAAAAACCGGACGGGCGAATAGTGATCCCGTATGCGGACGTACCTCCAGGTAACGGTGTTTATTACCCGGCATTCCTGCGCCTTGAGTTTGCCCTGGTGGTAGCGGGCGTTGGGCGGGTGGAAGCTCTTGTCGGGGAACGATGTGTTAGGCGAATAGGGGGCGAAAAATTCGGCGAAAGTCATCGTGAAGTACAAAAGCAGCAAAATGATGAGGGAGACAAGGCCGATGGGGCGCGTCTTCAGGTAGATAAAAAACCGCTTCATGCTACAGAACCCTCATTGCTTTCCATAGCGGATGCGCGGATCGACCAGGGCGAGAAGGATGTCGGCTAACGCCATTCCCACCAGCGCCAAAAAGGAAATGAACATGATGTTCGCCAGCACCAGGTTTATGTCCTGCTGCAATACCGCCTCGTACATCAGCCTGCCGATGCCGGGGTAGGCGAAGATGATCTCGAGGATAAGCGAGCCGGAAAAAAGGCTTGCCAGAAGGTTCGCGCTGCCGGTGATGTAGGGGTTCAGGGTGTTGCGGAAGGCGTGGGCAAAGTAAATCCGCCATTCACCAATGCCCCGCGAGCGCAGGCTGGTAATGTAGGGCTGGCCAAGCTGGTCGAGCATGGTGGCGCGTATCATCCGCAACGTACCGCCTATGCCGCCCAAAAAAGACGCCAGAAGCGGCAGAAAGATGTGATGGGCGTAAGAAAAGACAAATTTTGCCGGCGCTGTCGAGAAGGGGAAGGGCGGATAGGCGGTTACGGGGAACAGCCCGGTAACCGAAGCGAACAGTTGCAGCAGAATGAGCAGCAGCAGACCGGGAAAGGCATGCAAAGCCAGGGCGATAAACGTAACGGCAAGGTCGGTTTTGGTTCCCGCCTTGGTGGAAAAGTACACGCCCAGGATAAACGAAAAAACGGTGATCAGCACCAGCGAAATGACGTTTAACAAAAGCGAGTTCAGGATGCGCGAAGAAATGAGGAACGAAACCGGCGCGCGCGAGATAAGGCTGACCCCCAGGTCATGGTGCACGACGACGCGGTTGAGCCAGCGGAAGTACTGCACATAAAACGGCTTGTCCAGCCCAAGTTCGCTGCGGCGGGCGGCAAGCTGATCCATGCTGAGGCTCTGCAGATTTACCCCCGCCCGTGCCTGCCGTTCGCTGAAGATCTGCTGCATCATGATCTGGTCTACAATGTCGCCGGGGGCAAGCGCCATCAATCCAAAAACCGCCAGCCCCAACAGGAACAGCATCACCGTCATCGTCACCAGCCGGTTCACAATATACGAGAAAAGCGGCATCTTCCGCTTAAACGCATAAAACGGCTTTAATAGTTTATCAAGAATAACTCCAATACCTTTCTTCAACCTGTGCCTCTGTGCCTCCGTGTGAGTGCCTTAGCGAGCTAAATAAATGTGCGAAGTTTCCACACCGTTAAGATTATCGAAATAGACGTTGGAAAAATCCCATCGGTTTCGCAATGCCCAGAAACTCCGGGACTGCATCAGATGGATCAGCGGGCATTCTTCAAGCAGAATCGCCTGAAATTCATCCCAAATCTCCTGGGCTTTTTCCCGATCGATCGTGTAGCAGCCTTCGTTGTACAGATAATCTATCCGGGCTTCCCAATCGGTCGCCGGCTGCTGCTGGTTGGGATACCACAGGTGCAGGTTGCCCGAAGACGGCCATACGTTGCTCCCCTGGCTGGGAAAAACATTCGATCCCGAAAGCGCCATAAGCATAGAGTCCCAGTCAAAACTGTCGAAAAGCTGTTCCACCTGTTTTTGAAAATCCAGAACGCGGATGTTCACTTTAATTCCCATCATCGACAATTCGTCCCTGATGATCGATGCGGTATCGCTGTAAATGGTGCTTTCGGAACGGATCGTAAGATCAAACTCTATCGGACGGTTTTGCCCGTCGCGCATATTCCCCCTTGAGTCCCGCTCTATCCCGATGGAGGCCAACAGTTCCTCCGCCCGCGCCGTGTCGTACAGGTATTGAAACGTAATGTCAGGATTGAAATAGGGGTTGGGTTCGGGAAAAAGGCTGAGTTTCGGCTGGGCGAGGCCCCGGTAGACCTGGGCATTCAGCCGGTTCCGGTTGAGCAGGCAGGACATTGCCTGGCGGAATTCCTTTTGGGTAAACCATTCGTACTGGGGCTTTTCGCGGTTTTGGGGATTCTGGTTGAAGGTCCAAAACGCAGCGCGCAGCGACCCTTCGGCGTTGAACACCGTGTAATCGCCGCCGCCCCTGATAACCAGATCGTCCAGGTCTTCGGGCCGGATGCTGTAGGATTCGGTTTCTTCATTTTTGAACAGCAGCAGTTGGGTGTTTTCGTCGGGTATGATGCGGATAATATTTTCTTCATAAAAGGGGACGGAAAGGCCGTTGGAATCTTTGCGCCAGTAATCGGGATTCCGCTTATAGACCAGCCGCTGGCCGGGGGTGTATTCGACCAGGAACCATTCGCCCATGGAAGGCATTGTTTTTGGATCGGTGTTTACGCTGAACACGTCCAGCACCCCCTCAACGCCGCGCTGCTGTTTGGCCGGTTCATAAATGTGCCGCGCGCCAAAGTCCATGTTGGTCGCCAAAAGCGGGTCGGCGACTACGCGGGGAAAAACAAATTCGAACCGCCGGCTGTCGATTTTCCGTATGTCAACGTGCGCGTCGCTGCCGTCGCTCATCGTCAGGTACTGCTGGTAGTAGGAAGAACTTCCCATGGCCTGGTCGCCGGAAATTTCGTTATACCAGAAGACCACGTCGTCGCTGGTAATTTTTTCTTTTCGTTCCGAATCGAAATAACTCCAGTAGAGATCGTCGCGCAGGGTGCAGACCACCCTGAGCGTACCGGATCGCCCGTCGATAATTATTTCCGGCGAGGCGACACGGGGAATCCACTCCCGGCGCACCACGTCGTAATCGAAAAGATAATCGTGCATGGCCCCCACCACTGTCGAGGTTGCGCTGTCCTGTTCCGCGACCAGCATGTTAAAACTCTTGGGGTCGTCGGTCATTACCGAATGCCAGGTTCCCCCCAAAGTGCCGGGAACAAAGTCCTCGCCCCGCCACGGTTTGGTCACGGTTTTTGCCAGCAGTTCCTGCAGACCCTCGGTATTGCGGGCCTCAAGTTCCTCAAGGGACAATTCTTCGGATTTTGTACAGGAAAAAAGCGCCAAAACCATGCACAAGGAGAAGAAAAGGGGGAAATGCTTCATGGTTTGATAGTAGAACAGATACCGGCATCCTGGCAAGGGCGGCACATTCCCGCCGGGGGATTGGACAGGATATTGCAAGCCGTGTATGCTATAATCAGCGCATGGTCTGGATTCAGCGACTGATAGAAACATACGATCTCCTCCGCCCGGTTATCGACGTGGCACTGCTCGCATTCCTTCTGTACAAGGGCTATGAGCTGCTGGTCAAGACCCAGGCCCTCCAACTGGTAAAAGGTGCGGGCTTTCTGGTGCTGGTCTACGGCATCGCTTTTCTATTCAATCTGACCACGCTTAAGTGGGTTCTGAACTTTCTGGGCCCGGGGCTTTTTATCGCCATCGCCATCGTGTTCCAGCCGGAACTGCGCAAAATCATCATGCGCCTGGGGCAGGGGGATTTTTTCCGCCCCGACACCAAGCCGAATATCGGCCAGCTTGAGGCGGTGGTCACTGCGGCGGAAATGCTCTCCCAGCAGCGGCGGGGAATGCTGGTAGTTTTTCCCAGGAAGATCAACCTTCGCAACATCATCGAAACGGGGACGAAGATCAACGCCGAAATTTCCTCCAGCCTGATTGTCGCCATTTTTGAATTCGACGGCCCCCTGCACGACGGCGCCATGGTCATACAGAACGGAAAAATAGTCGCCGCAAGCTGCTACCTGCCTCTGTCGGAACAGCAGGACATTCGCCAGAGTTTCGGCACGCGGCACCGGGCAAGCCTTGGCATGTCCGAGCAGTCCGACGCTGTGGTGCTGGTGGTTTCCGAAGAAACCGGCGCGATCTCTATTGCGTTCGACACCAAGCTCTACTACGACCTTTCTCCGATAGAGGTTACCCGAAAGCTCAGGGAGCTTCTGGACAGGGGAAGCCGCAGGCCGGCGGATCACGGAACCGCCCGCGTTGAAGAAAAGGAAATTTTCGTTGAACAATAGAAAGCTGCTCCAGAAAATTGTCGAAAACTGGCCGGCGAAAGTGCTGTCCGTCGCCATCGCCCTGGCGCTATTTGTGTTTCACCGCATGAGCACCATGTCGGTGCGCCCGTTTTCCGTTCCGCTGTCCGTCGAAACCAGCGTTTCCCTTGTTCCGACCAGCTCCTTTCCGCACAGCGTCAAGGTTCAACTGAGGGGCGAAGAAGAAGCGGTCAAGTCGATTATCGAAAGCGACATTGAAGCCTACGTTGATTTTGCCATGCACGAAGCCGCCGGCTCTTACCGCGCACCGGTGCAGATACGCAGAAAGGGAAGTGCCCTGAACGTCGAACCGCTGGAAATTTCTGTTAACCCCCTGGAAATTGCCATCCAGCTTGACCAGAGGATCACCAAAACGCTGCCGCTGGCGGCGGATATCCGGGGAAGGGTAGCGGCCGGTTTTGATCTGGTATCCAGCACCATCTCCCCGCAGGAAGTTGTCGTGTCCGGGCCGATGGGTATTTTGGACAACATCCTGGAACTGAAAACAAACCCAATCGAACTTGACGGCAGGCGGAGCGATTTTATTGTCGAGGTAAACATCGTCAGGATCGATCCGCTTATCGCGCTGCGGGGAAACGGGATGGCGGTATTCCAGGGGCTTATCCGACCGTCGGTTCCGGTACGCACCATCGAAGGGATACCCATCGCCCTTGACGGCCTTGATCCCCGCTTCGCCGCCGACATCGGGGCCGCTGCCGGAACCGTAAGGCTTGAGGGGGGCGAGGTGCAGCTCGACGCTTTCCTGCCCGCTCCGGGCTTTTTGTCGGCAGACTGTTCGTCCCTGTCGGAACCGGGAACCTATACGCTGCCTGTAACGGCTGCGCTGCCCTTTGGTTTCACGCTGATTATGCAGGAGCCGAGTGAACTGAGCGTTACCATTTTTATAAAGGATGGCGATGACGGGCACAACCCGCATGAAGAAGAAAATTCGCCGGAGGAATAGATTGTGATTACCGGTATTGGCGTCGATATTGTAAATGCGAAGCGGATGAAGCGATGGTGCGCCCAAAGCGGCCTTCTGGAGCGCTTTTTCCACCCCCAGGAGCTTGCCGCGGCGCTTTCGCGGGGAGGGGGCGCGGAGCTGTCCCTTGCGGCGCGTTTTGCCGCGAAAGAGGCGTTCGGCAAGGCGCTTGGATCGGGGCTTGCGGGGATCGTGCTGAAGGACATTATGGTAATTAACAGCCACAACGGGCGGCCCGAGATTAAGGTTTTTGGAACCGCGCTTTCGGCCCTGGTAAAAAACGGGGCGACGCAGGTGCATGTTTCCCTTACCCACGATAATGACAACGCGGTGGCCATGATTGTTTTGGAGGTTGTATGACGGGAGAAGAAAGAGAGCTAAAATTATCTTTCATGTCAAAAAAAGAATATTCCTGCCCGGTATGCGGCGAAATATTCAACAAGGAAGAACTGCTTTCCGGGGGCGGCAGGCTGATCGCCGGGGGGCTTACCAGGGAATTGCACCGGCTTTATGAGCCGTCGGCAAAATACGGCCCGGTGTTTCCCCTCGTTTACCAGATTGTAGTCTGCCCGGAGTGCTGGTTTGCGTCCATGGAAGCGGATTTTACGCTGTTTCCCGAGGCTAAAGCCGACAGGGCGTTTGAGGACAAAGGCAAACGTATGACGGACACCCTGCAGATTTTTCCGCAAACAGATTTTACCATGCCCAGGGGTCTGATGGAGGGAACCGCTTCCTACTATCTGGCTTTGCGCTGCTATGATTACTACGGAAAGGACGTATCGCCCACGATCAAGGGAGGGCTTCTCTCGCTGCGTGCGGCATGGCTCCTTGACGAAATGGACAAAACCATGCCCGGCCAGCACTACGACTGGCTTGCGACCCTTTTCCGCAAAAAAGCCGAGTATCTGTACAACGAGGCGCTGGCCCGCGAGCAGGGCGGAATCGAAACGCTGTCGGGGGTAAAGTCATTCGGCCCCGACACCGACAAAAACTATTCATACGAGGGGATGCTGTACCTGTGCGCCTACCTGCGCTACCAATACGGTCCTTCGCAGGGGCCGCAGGAACGAAAGGCCACCCTTGAATCGGCGCGGAGAACCATTGCCAAGCTCTTCGGCATGGGCAAGTCGTCCAGGGACAAGCCCGGCGCGTTTCTCGATCTGGCGCGGGATGTGTACGATTCGATCAACAAGGAACTGAACATCGAAGGCGATTAGCCTGCATGAGGACGATCAAGCTCGTAATAGCCTACGACGGAACAGATTTCTGCGGCTGGCAGAAACAGGGCGGCGGGGAACGAACCGTGCAGGCCGTCATCGAAAGCGCCCTCGCGCAGATGCACGGCCATCCGGTGGATCTTACCGGTTCCGGCCGCACCGACTCCGGCGTACATGCCGCCGCCCAGACGGCGAATTTTCACACCGGCATTGCAAGCATCAAACCGGAACGCTTTGTCCCTGCCCTGAACGGACTCTTGCCCCGCGACGTGCGGATACTGGAAGCCGCAGAAGCCAGCGCGGATTTCCACGCCCGTTTTGACGCAAAATCGAGAACCTACCGGTATTATTTTATTGCCGAAAGGCAGGCGCTGCCCCACGAAAGCCGCTACGCCCTGCAGCTCTGGCGGCGCCCCCGCATCGGCCTGCTCAACAGCTACTGCCGCCTCATCCTGGGCGAGCGCGACTGCACCATTTTTGCCGGCGCAGGCGATACCAGCAAGAGCCGCTCCCGCCACATCAGCAGCGCCTCATTTTTTGCCGAGGGCGACAAACTGGTTTTTGAAATAAGCGCCAACGCCTTCCTCTGGAAAATGGTGCGTTCGATAGTCGGCACGTTTCTTTACTACGAGGAAAGTTTCGCCGCGCCCGAAGTGCTTCGCGGCATTATCGACTCGGGCAGCCGCAGCCTTGCCGGACCGACCCTGCCACCGCACGGCCTGTTTCTGTGGAAGGTCGACTATTACCGCAGCTGATAGCGGAAGGTAAGCCCCCTCATACGAAACCCATAACACAGGGTTTCAAAAATAAAAATTTGCCTTTTGCCGCTGGTTTTCGTATATTTTAGTAATAAGCTGCCAAAAATTATTATATTCGAAACAGGTTCTTATTAGGAGGAAACCTATGAGCACAATAGATGCCGGAAATGCCATGATGTCCAGGCCAATGACCTCTTCTCGATCCGATGTGGCTGCGGAAATTGACAGGGGAATCCGCGAAACCATAAAGGGTATCCGCCTTTCGATACTGGCAATGGGAGTAGGTCTGGCGAATATGAAAATAAAGGACCTGTACAAGGACCTGGGCTGCGAGACCATGACGATGTATGTAAGGAAGCTCTGCGCCGAAACGAAAATGGATCAGCGGAGCATTTTTAACTGGCTGCTTATCGGCGAGACATTTGTAAAATACCGCACCGATCTGGAAAAAATCGGCTTTTCAGATAACGACGGACCCTCCAAGCTGCCTTTTCTGGACCGGGCGCTGGAAAAAAACAGGAGAAATGAAGTTTTCGGCAACATAAAAAAAATGTCCGTGCGTGATTTTATTGCGTTTTCACGGGGCTTATCGTGCAGGGCTGACGATTGTGCCGAAAAACCGTTTGTTACCGTCAAGGAAGGCAATATTTACGTTAACGGTATTTTGGCGGTAAAAATCAACAAACGGCTGGACAAAAAGACATTTGCCTATTTCAGAAAAGTATTCCGCACAGCAAGCAGGGCCATGGAAGAAGGAGAGCTACTTTTTCCGGTACAGCTTCGCAACAGCGACGAACTGCTCCGGTACAGGCGCGCATCCAGGTATCTGCTGGAAAAGCTGAGAAAAACCCCCGTTTAATTTTGTCACGGAAAACGTTTTCAGTTGTTGGGGGGGGGCTATTGGTTTATTAATTATTCTCTATAAAATTATTTATATCAATTTTTATATTTTCCCACATTGTATTCATATTAAAAAACATATTTTTCATTTTTCCCCATTTTAATTGAAAGCCATATGAATGCCGCACAAAATGCCTAAATTGTAAATACTCATTTAACGATATCTTTAATTCTTCTCTGAAAATACTAGGCCTGTTTTCATTTCTTTCAAATGCTTTAGCGAATAATTCCTTATGCCATTTAATTCCATTAGGCAGGGAAGAGTCTTTATTTTTTATTATTAACAATAAAATATTTTCTACTCCATTATAAAATGAATGTAAAATCATTGCTATTCCACATTTTTCAACAAAATCAGGTTCTTTAATTTTACATAAATCAAATAAAGGGCGGGATTCATTAATAAGTTCGTCTATTTGCTCAAGCTCAAATTGTATTTTTTGTGAAGTTACACTATCCAATTTCAATAACCTCCCCAAGAGTATTTAAAAGGTTGTAAAATTTAATATTTTCATCAAAATCAATTAAATCTACTTCATTAGATAAATTATTATCCAATTTTGCATAAACATGAAAAAATTTTTCTGGAGGAAGTCCCTTTATTCCAATATCAATGTCAGAATTTTGATGAATTTTACCCGTAACCATAGAGCCAAAGAGATATATTGACTGGCAACCTTCATTTTTCAGTAAATTCGTTGCAACTTCAATGTCTTTTTGATAGTTAATAGGAATATTTAGTTTCATTTTCTTATTTTATACTATAATTCCTCTTGTGTCAATACATGTAAGGAACCGGTATTGCACGGCCTAAAGACCGGGCGGTTTCTATCCATTCGCTGATTTTTTCACGGAAAACGCTTTCAATAGTTGGGGGGTGTCTGTTACCCTATAGGCGTTGAGGCGATATGCCGTCCTCTAGGCATTATATTATTTTTATACTATAATATTTAAATATGCCACAATTTCCAAGGGGTAAAAATGACTGCTGAAGAAAAATATGAATATTGGCTTGATATAGCCGAATATGATCTTGAAAGTGCAAAGACTATGTGGAGATGTTTAAATGGCTCTTGACTATTCATCCGTAATTGATGTTACCAAAAGCTATACAAATGATGTTCGCCGTGTTTTTCCTGTTGAAAAAGCGATATTATTTGGCTCTTATGCAAAAGGAACGGCAGATGCACAAAGTGATATAGACATATGTTTTTTTCTTAATAGTTATGGTGAAAAAGAACGTGTTGAAATTATTATAGAACTACTCGGTTTGAAACGAAAATATAAAAGTGAATATTTTGAACCGATTGTCTTTCCTGTTTCTGAACTTCAAAACGATAATCCTTTTGTCAAAGAAATCATGCGTACAGGTATGGAGATAGAATAAAAAGTTAATATTTTGTCACGGAAAACGTTTTCAGTAGTTTTTTTTTGGGGGGGGCTGTAACTATACACTGTAAAATGAATTTTTCAATATCATATTTATTGTAGTGCCTAAGCCGAACTTGCCGTTTTTGCGGCTGGCTTATAAGGTGGCTCGGAGGCGGCAGCCAACGACTGCCAATAACTCCGTCTTTCAATGCATGCAGTGTACAGTTTTTTTCTGCGTTCTGCAAGCCTGATTTCTTTCAGCCCCTGAAATACATCTTCAGGCGGCAAATAAAATAATGCGGCATGAAGCCTCTCCCGG
>Ga0082212_10011416_pt1 | contig 11265 bp, 5 predicted proteins | sample TergutNt197P3_FD_71548 | JGI IMG/M metagenome (GOLD analysis project Ga0082212, IMG submission 71548) | Neocapritermes taracua P3 segment gut microbial communities from Petit-Saut dam, French Guiana - Nt197 P3 | ecosystem: Host-associated > Arthropoda: Insects > Digestive system > Gut ... | reverse complement strand
TGGCCGTGTTGATCGACAAGAACAGTGCCAGTGCTTCGGAGATTTTCGCCGGAGCGATCCTTGACAACAACCGCGGCTTGGTCGTCGGCCAGCCGAGTTTCGGCAAAGACACGGTCCAGATGGTTCTCCCGCTCACAGGCGGAAAACCGTACAACAACCCGGCCATTGCCGGCTTGAAACTGACGACAGAAACTTATTATTCGCCCAAAGGCATGTCGTTTTATGGTATCGGCGTACAGCCCAACGTTCCGATTTCGAATGTTGCGTCAAACGTACCGACAGATACCGTATCCAATGCAGACACGCATTATTCGGTAAGCAAACCCGGCGGCGATGACGGCTTCGACAAGTCTTCCCGCCAACTGATGGCGCAAGAAGATACTACTCTGAAAACAGCCGTCAACGAACTCATGCGGCAAACACCTTCGTCCTCGCTTTCACAAAACCCGACACTCTCGCGATACCAACCTTCGGTCAATTAATTTTCCCAAAATCAGAGCACGATTCCCGAGTTTTTCGTGCAAAGTCCGATCTGTCGGTCGAGTTCGCTACGTGAAAGCTGGATTTGCGAGATCGTCGGCGGCAGGTTGTATGCGTCGTCTTTTTTCGATTCGTCGGCCTCAGCGTCCTCAATATCGACATGCGTTGCCATAACCTCATCCTGCAACGCCGAAAGCCATTCGGGCACTTCATAACCGACGCCCATCGGTTCTTTGGCGAACAGTTCAATCTGCTCTTCCAGTTCATCGAAGGCCTCACGCCCGGTTTCGTCGCGGACTTCGCGGATGGCATCGGGAACCAACCCGCACATGCGAGCAATCTGTAATGGGCGAATAAAACGTTCGTTCAGCCGCTCATGCACGCTGGGCAGCCACATACCGTATTTTTCGCTGAGTTTGCGGTAGTGCCGAAGATGTTCTTCGGCGGCCTGCACGCTTCGCTTGGCCACGGCCTTTTCCCAAAGTTCCGCCGCCTCGTGACGACCGGCGCGAATCATTTCGTCATGCACCCAATACACGGGCTTCAGGTTCCAGGAAATCCGCTCGTAACCGGTCAACACCCGCAACATGTCGAGCAGCATGTACAGCTTCTCGCCCTTGTCGGAGTGAATCGTCGTGCTGTTGTAGTCGATGTACTCGGTGTAATTCTCCGCGATGGCCTCGAAAATGATTTCGATGTTGAACACCGCTTCTTCCATGCTGACTTTGCCGTTTATCAGGTCTTCGACCAGCGTTTGCGCGGTTTCGAGTTCGCCTTCGTCCTCGTAAATGCGGATGAGTGACTTGAGGTAATTGGCCGTTCCCTGGTGCAACACCGCCCGCAGGTGCCCAAACCCCATGAAATGCTGGGTGAAAATGTCGTGCCCATATTTTTGGATGAACTTTTTCATGTCCTCCCAAACACGGCGCTCGGCGATGGCTTCGACCGTCGAAATGCGAATCTGCCGGCTGTGCGAAAGCCAACCGGAAAGCAGTATCTCGATGATCCGCTCGATATATTCGACCAGCGCATGACTTGTCGTCGGGAAATCGTCGCCTTTTTCCTTGACTCGCCAGCGTTTCGACGATTCGGCGATGCACGCGGCAATGCAACGGGTCGCCTTTTCAAAGAGGCGGTCGTATTCGGTGATCGCACCTTGTTTCAAGGGATGCAACTGTTCCATTTGCTCGACCGTGTTGAGCAGTTGCACAGTTTCGGTAATCAACCCCAAACGCGGGCCGTACTCGAACAGCCGGATAATCATCTGTTGCAGGAACCGCACCGCCACAATCGCCCGGGCGTCGCCGCCGCGTGCCGTCGGAATATAGAGCAGTGTTTCGGGACGTAATGCGTCAAGCATTTTCGACCACAGTTTCTTGACCGCCTTCACATCCGAACGATAAAAAGCGGAAAACACCGGCAGGGTTCGCTGCTGCCAGTGGTTCAATCGCCCGACGTATTCCTTGTCGCCGGTGACCGCACTCATCGTATAAAACGCGTCGGTCAATTCCACGGTCGTCCAGACGATGCGGTCGGTCAATATTTCCTTCGTGCCGCGATGCCGGTCGTATTCAATCAGCGAATCCTGTGTCCCTTTCGGCTCCGGCACTTCGTAGGCCGTAACCTGGGTGAGCAATTGTTGCAAGTCCGTCCAAACTTGATCCACCTGCTTGAGCCATTCGTGCAATCGTTCGCCGACCACTTTGAGCTGTTCCCGCATGGCAGCAACCGTTTCCTGATTTTCTTCCGCCTTGCATGCTTCCGCGAGTTTCGGGTATTTCGACGCTGCGTAACGCCACAGCTTTGCCAGCGACAAAATGAAAGACAAACGTTCGCTGATCCGCTCCGATTCTTTCGTGATGCCGAAATCATCGTCCTCATCCTTGAACGGCGACGAACCGGCCTCGGCCAGTTCGTCGTCGACGCCGTCGTCCGTCGTGTCGTGGTAGGTCACGTTCTCATAAGCGGCACTAAACAGGTCTTTTTCGGCTTCTTCGACCATGTCCTCTTCGATTTGCCGTTCGATTTCCAATTCCATCTCGCGCATGTATTCTTCGTCAAAGTCCCTGTTGGCATCGAAATCGTCGATGTCAAAATTCTCCATCAAAAACCGTCCGTCGCCGTCATCAAACAGGAGGGCGACTTCGTCGAGTTCCAATTGCGGAACCTTCCAGTATTTGTCGGCGTTGGCTTCGAGATAATCGAACAGTTTGATCGTCATTTCCCAGCGTTTTTCCTCCGGCACGGGGGCGAAACGCTTCCGACCGGGCAACTTGTCGCTTTCGGTTTTTTGATCCGGCTCCTCCTTCCAAAGCAGCTCGATCCAGCGGATGAGCAGTGCGTGAAACGAGAAATCACCTTCGGTCAACGGAATGTCTTCCGACTGGCTCAGCCAGTGCATCATCAGTGCCATCGCCGCCACCAGGTCGCGCTGGTCGAGCAAGGCCTCGCCGAGCAGCACGAAGGCTTTCGGCGATTCAAAACGTTCGACGTGCCGACTCCAGAACGAAATGTCGCCGGCCGCGGTTCCGCCCTTGTTCCAAGCGGCCAACGCCGTTGCAACCATTGCCGCCGAAGCCCATACGGCGTGGCCGGAAAAACCTTCGACACTGGAAACCTCCGTACTGCCGAATTGATCCCACCAACCGGCCAAATCGCTCATTTTATCCGACAGATGCGATCTCAAATCGTCATTGCCCTTCGCCGCCGCTTCTTTCTGCAACCGGCTGTACAGGTCGAAAATGTCATTAAGCAAATTGATCAGATCATCGACGCGGTGGTCATGCACCGTATTGTCGATGGCGGGAAACAGGCTGTATTGCGCCCCAAAGCCGATGATCGTCCAGGGATCGACGACCGCACCGCAGGCAATGCCGCGCCGGATCGACGCTTCAATTTCCGGGAGAACTTCCGCCGCCTCGGCAAGCTTACCGTGGTCGGCACATTTATGGCCCTGCGTGATGAGACAGTCGATTTTGCAGAGTAGCCGCGCGGAAACGACCGAAATCACTTCCGTTTGCCGATTGGCCGCTTCGTAATAGCCCATTCTTGCAAGCGTTCTGGCAAGATGAAATCGCTGCAACTGATCGGCACGACGCTTGGCCAGTTGCTTGTTGAGGCTTTGCCGCGCTCCGCCGAACGGTTGATGCAGCCGTTTCATTTCCGCTTCGAGCCGGGGGCGGAGTTTTTTGTCGATCTTCGTCATCAAAAACTCGTAAAAATGGTCGCGATAACCCGCAATGTGCGGCATAAGCGTCGAAAGCGACGTGTTCGAATCGTAGGTATGCGTGTAGTCGCCGCTGATGCCGGACCCCATGAGCATGGTTCCCGCCAGCACGGCACCGGCCTCAAACAACAACTCGTCATACGGAACATCGGAAACATCCGACTCGCCCGTGTAGGCCGATTCGAGACGGTGCAGCATGCCTTCAAGCGTCACCTGATGCACAACGAAACGCCGGTAATAACCGCTGTTATCGATTGTATGTGGGTCCCACGTCCCGAAATGGTAGTTCGGACGCCGATTGACCGGGTGATCGAAGTCGTATGCCCGCGGATCGAGCACGAGTGCCTGCAACTTGTCCGGGTCGAAACACGCATCTCGCAAAATGGCCGGGTCGGTGCCTCGCAAAATTTCGAGTGCCTTTTCGACGGCCGCCTGATAACGTCCCGCCGCAACGCCGACGCCTTCGAGATAAAGCGGAATGGGAGCAACCCATTCGTGCGGGTTCGGCTCGTTTTTCTCGCGGCCTTCCAGCACGGGAACGGGACGGTATCCGATATAATCGTTCAACCGGTGAATGACTTGAGAAATGAGTGCCGCCTCGCCGTCCCACGGTTGTTCCTGGGAGAGCAAGACCTCGAAGCAGTGCCCCAGGAAGAACGGCGAAAACAGGAAATCATCCGACTGATGAAACAGCGAGTCCGAATGAAATTCGCGATATGCCGGCAACAGCTTGTCAAACACCAGAGTCAAGGCGTTCGGTGCCTGATCGGACGAGCGAAAAGCGTCCGATTCCCCACGAAGCGCAGCCAATTCCTGCACAAGGGCTTGATGCAGGGTACGCCAAGTCTGGTGCGGCTGTTTTTCAGCCAACCAAGCGTAAATTTCGTTCAGCGACCGCAAAAACGCAGGATCGTGATTCCCGGCCGAAAAGGACAGATATCCCAAAACTTCTTTGATTTTTGGTTGGATTTCGTCAATATTGGGAAGCTTCGTCATGTTTTCCCCTGGCTTTTCAAACGATACGGAATCGGATGTAATACCAATCAAATCCCGCAGTCTGTCTAATTATTCTATTTTATCATAGCACACGTCATAACACGGCATAATTTGGAATTGCACATAGTGTATAAGGTTTCTCTGTTTTTGCCAGTGGTTTCACCCCCTACGATCATCAAAGAAATGACCTGTTTGTTATTTGTTTGATTTTTGATGCAGCAACGTATCATTTTTTGCACAAATCGCGTGAAAGGCTATGGAAAAAAATGACGTATTAATCAGAGCATGTAGCTTAACGGTAGCCGCATGGCCTGTCATGCGCAAACAAGAAACAACTATTGAGAAAACGGACGATCGCCCAACGAACTATCGAGCGGCGATTCTTCCGATACCGTTCCCGCTGTATGGCCCATTTGGTGAAATTCTCGCGTTAGATCGGAAGCAATATGCAAATCCAATTCTTGTTCTTGAAAAATCCGCCATTGCTGTGTTTTCAAACCGGGAGGATCATCATTGTGCTCCTCCCCGCTTTGAGACTCTTGTGGCGTTGTCTGGCGCGATGACTCCCCGGTCGGTCTTGTTTCCGAGCGTTGAGTCGGGCGTTCGGACGTTCTGCGTTCGGTGGTTCCGCGTTCGCTTGTCTGTTGCTTTTCGCTGTCATAGGACGACGTGCTTGACGATAGATCGTTCTCGCTTAGGGAATGATTGCCCGCATTTCCTTCAGGCGGTACGTTCATCGTCGCATGAAAAGTATAAGCCGTACCACAGGCCAGCAGAAACATCAGCAAGAAGAACCGCCGCCAACCGGAACCGTTTTTTTCGGATTGAGCGGTGGGAGATGGTCTGTCGGGACGGCGAGCGGGATTCCCGGTACCACGAGGACGTTCCCGCGACCGATCCTCATCCGGGCGATCATTTTTCCGGAAACGCCATCTATCCCAAAAATGCGGACCGTGATTTGATCGCTCCTGCTCTCGACTGTATTCACGGTAAGGTTCATGCGGTTCACGACGATTGTCATGGCGATTGCGATTTGAACGCGATGACGAAGACGGTTTCCTGGCCACTGGACGCACCCAAGACGGGGGCGGCGTCTTTTTGCGGCGTTCCTGGCTTTCACGTCCTCCCACCGACCGTGCCAGCGGAGTTGGCGTGCCGCCACGTGACTTATGGCGATACTGATATTGTAACGTGGTTTCGGATTCGTCAAAATTCCCGCCTTCTTCCGACCAATCTTCTGCATCATCGGCGACTTCATATTCATAATCGTCGTCATCGTCGAATCGGTTCGATTGTTTCCGCTGATTTCGTACCATGATTGTTTCAGGCTTTGGAATACGGCGCAAGGAATGAGACTCCAGCCGAAAAGCTGCCGGGACACCATTTTCTTTATCGACCGAAAACAAAACCGGAAATCACTTTGGCTTGTTTTTCTTTTGCATTTCGCGGGAGGCACGCTTCAGAATGCGCCGTTCGCTCCATGTAAGACTGTCCTGACCTTTTTCCGAGATTTTCTGAAGAATCGCATCCACCTGTTCGGAACGTTTTTCATCCTTGTCCGTTTGAGAAGAATCAGTGTCGTCTTCATCGTCAAGGCCACGGTTGTAACGACCGGAATAATCTTTTGGATTGAAGAACTTTTTTCGCCTTTTGCGTTCCTGCCAGTAACGCGGTGTAAAGAGAAGCGGGAAATCGCTGATTCGCCATTTCAGCCACCAGTACAACGCTCCAACACCCACGCCGAGAAGGTGAACATCATGCGCCACGTGGGAGTTACCGCCTATCCCTAAAAAACCGAGCAGATCGTATCCAATGAATATGGCTCCCATCAGCCACATGGGCATTTCAAGAATTCCCCAAAGATAAATCGGCATTCGGGGATAAGTACAAATGACGATCATGATCACGCCACTGATGGCACCGGAAGCCCCCAACATGGGACGTGGGTCGTTGAGATGTAGCAACCCCCAAACGATTCCCCCCAAAACAGCCGTGACAAAATAAAAGCACATAAATTCAACCGGGCCGTATTTTCGCTCGACCAACGGCCCGAAGATGAAAAGAGCCAACATGTTAAAGAGCAAATGCATCAGGTCGCCGTGAGCAAAAGCATAGGTCACCAGACGCCACCATTCCAACGGATTGGCAAGCGTCGTGCCGGTCATCCACAGGATACCGTTGATCTGATGTTCACCGCGAACCGCATCGGCAAAAAAAATCATGATATTGACGACAATAATCGCAAAAACCCATGACTGCTGGGGTTGGATGCGGTAGTACTCCCGCTCGCGGGATTCCGGTCGATAATAATCGCGGTCGTGTATGCCCATATTGTTATTTCATTATGCAATGGTTGCTAAAACGTAAATCATATAGTGTATTCTAGCACTTTTTCAATCAAGAAACAAGCCAAAAACACATACAATTCCGGTATTGCAAGTTTTATGGTGGGGGTTCGTTGAGTGACAGGCTGTTTCCTGCTAAAATAATGAATGGTACTTTGAATGCTTTTGTCAAACGGCAAATCACACAATGTAGTGGAGTGGGCATGAATTCCCTTCGTGAAGAATGCGGTGTTGCGGCGGTTTATTATTTTTTGGATCATCAAGCAAACGAATGTGAAACTCCCGTCCCCCTCAACGACGCGAATGAGGCGTCGCAACTTATCCCGCGTATGTTGCTTGACTTACAGAATCGCGGACAGTCGGCGGCCGGCATGACCACCTACGACAAAGATCGCGACAATGTGCTGATGACCCTCAAGGAAGTTGGCACCGTGACTGAAGTCTTTCGTATGAGTCATCGCCCGAAATACCATAGTTTGATGGGTAAGCATACCGGTAATGCCGCCATCGGCCATGTTCGATACGCAACCAAAAATCAAAACAATGACCGTTACGCTCAGCCGATGGAACGATACCATTTTCGGAAGCATAAATGGTTCAGTTTTGCGTTTAACGGGCAATTGGCCAATTACAAAGAACTTATGCGCGAACTGATACGGGACGAGTCGGTTCATATTTCCCAGCAAACCGACGCGGAAATTCTGTTGCACGAATTCAGTTATTCACTTTCCGTTCAAAAAAATCCGGATTTGGTCGAAATTTTCGAACAAATCGCCCAAAAAGCCGACGGTGCCTATTCACTGGTCATGCTCAACGCGCAAGGTGAAATGGTTGTCGCACGCGACCCCAAAGGCATCAAGCCACTCTGTTATGCTTGTCAAGGCAGGATATTTGCGGCGGCCAGCGAAAGTGTCGCCCTGTTCAACCTCGGATTTTCTGCGGAAAGTATCAAGGAAGTTGAGCCGGGAATCATGATTCTCGTCTCAGAAAAAGGTGTTCGCTTTGAACGTTTCGCCGAAAGTCACGGCTCGGCACACTGTTTTTTTGAGTGGGCGTATTTTGCCAATGTCGCCAGTACTCTCGACGGCCACAGTGTTTACATGGCTCGTAAACACCTCGGGGAAGAACTGGCCAAACAGGAAACAGTCAAAACCGGGCCGGACGCAATCGTCGTGCCCGTGCCTGATACGAGTAAGGCGGCGGCAGACGGTATGGCCTACCAACTTGGCGTTCCGTGTCTTGAGGGGCTGATCCGCAATCGGTACAGTGGACGTACATTTATCGAAGGCGGCGAGTACAGAAAACGTAAGGCGGAAACCAAATACACGCCATTGACCGAAGTGCTTGAGGGCAAACGGGTTTTCCTCGTCGAGGATTCGATTGTCCGCTCGACAACGATGCGTGTGCTGATTGAACGCATCCGCAAAATCGGACTGGCAAAGGAGATACACGTTCGCGTGGCCTGTCCGCCAATTATCGCGCCATGTTTTTACGGTGTTGACATGTCAACATTTGACGAAATTTTTGCAACGAATTTTCATCACAAAATCCATCCGCCCGACGCACACGGCGTTTCCTCCCTTGAAAATGTGCAAACCATGACGTTTACAGAGGATTTGCTCGCAAGCATGGCCGCCGATTTCGGCGCCGATTCGCTCAAATATCTTACCAAAGAAGCCGCTTCGCGCGCAATCGGTTTGCCGTTCGATCAACTTTGCACCGCCTGCGCAACCGCCGTTTACCCAACACCCTGCGGTACGGCTTCATGCCTGGCGGCGTTTCAGAGCTTGTTAAAAAAATATCGATAGGAATTTTCCCAATAGACCTGATCAGACGGCGGCACCGATTTCATGCCGTTTTTGCGATGACCGCCGACCCCTCTGCGAGAATCGTGTTTTCTTCGTTACGGGTCGCATTGCTCCCTTCATCCTGGAACGGTTTGTACTCGGGGACGTATTCTTTCAGGCAATGGCGCAGGTCGGTCTGCGAGACGTTGTCCAGCAGCGTGCATAGCGTGTTGATTTGCTTGCGCACCTGCTCGATCGGGAACGACCGGTGCAACGCGGCACGGAGTTTCGGGTGTTCCGTTTCGATCGTCGTTTCCGAATCAAAATAAAGCTCTTCGTAGAGTTTTTCGCCGGGTCGCAAACCGGTGAACTGGATTTCAATGGCTTTTTCCGGCAGTCCCGCCAGGCGGATCATGTCTTTGGCAAGATCGAGAATTTTGACCGGCCCGCCCATGTCGAGAACGAAAATTTCGCCGCCGTGTCCCATCGCCGCCGCTTGTAATACGAGCTGCGACGCTTCGGGGATCGTCATGAAAAATCGGGTCATGCGTTCGTCGGTGATCGCGATCGGGCCGCCGCGTTGAATCTGTTCGCGGAAAATCGGGACGACGCTCCCGGCCGAGCCAAGCACGTTGCCGAAACGCGTGACGATCAATTTCGTGGACGAAACCTGCGACATGGCATGGACGTAACGCTCGGCAATGTGTTTGGACGTTCCCATGATGCTCGTGGGGTTGACCGCCTTGTCGGTGGAAACGAGCACAAAGGTCTTGACTTTAAATTCGTCGGCCAGATCGACGACGACTTTGGTGCCGTAAATATTGTTGCGGATCGCCTCGGAAACATTGGCTTCCATCAGCGGCACGTGCTTGTGTGCCGCCGCATGAAAGACCACTTCCGGACGGTATTCCTCGAACACGACGTTCATGCGTTCCGGGTTGGTCACGTCGGCGATGATCGGCGTGATGCTCGGAACAATGTGCATTTCCTTCAGCTCGCGTTCGAGGAAAAAGATGCGGTTTTCTCCCCGACCGAGGATCATCAGATTCTCCGGCTGAAACCGGACAAGCTGCCGACAGATTTCCGAACCGATACTTCCGCCGGCCCCGGTCACCAGGATGCGACGCCCTTGGACCATTTCGCGGATTTTGCGATCGTCAAGCTTGATGGGATCGCGTTTCAACAGGTCGTCAATATGAATGTCGCGGATCGGAATGGAGTGATTGCCCAAACGGGCGTCAATTCGCGGAACAATGCGGAGATTCAGCCCGGTACGGAGGCAAATGTCGCTCAATTCGCGCATTTTGGGACCGTTCAGAATGCCGGCGATGACCAAAACATCGGTCACACGATGCTTTTTGGCGATACTCTGAATGTTATCCCAATGCCCGAGGACGGGAATGCTCCCCAACAGCATTTTCACTTTTTCCGGGTGAATTGTGATAAAACCGATGATGCGATGTCCCAAATCGGGATCACTGTGAATACTGTGAGCCAGTTTGCCGCCTTCGTGGTTGGCGCCGACCAAAAGCGTGATTTTGCCGTCGCCACGTCCCCACCGGGGACGGATTTCGTCGCGAAACATACGCAAACCCAAACGCAGACCGCCGATCATGCCGACGGTCAGAATGGCGTCAAGAACAGGAATTGATCGCGGCAAAAGAACATCGTGTAAAAATACGGCTTTAAAAGCAAAAATCAAAACAACGGCAACAGCAGTGGAAAGGATCAATTGCTGCAAATTTTTGGCTGTTGCGTAGTACCAAATATCGTGACAATGTCGGTTTCGATAAAACACAGCGAGTTTAATAGCGACAATCCAGAAAACTGTTGCAATAAATGAGTACCATTGATCGGGGGCGATAACAAAATCGAAGTCAAATCGAAGTCCAAAGGCCAAAAGATAGGCCAGTATAAAGATCACAGCATGAAGTACCAAAAGCACATACATGTTGGAAAGGGGTTTGCCCACGAATTTCTGCGGCTTGTGATCGATATAAACGATATAGTTGCGCTTAATATCGAATCGAAAAGTTGTATCAGGTTGCATTGGTTCTGAAAAGTCTGAAACGATCTATGCTCAAAACGGGAAGGAATTGGTCTTTTTTTGACAAGATTGACAGGCTGTAGACTTTAGGCTGTAGTATTTCCTAACTCAAAGCGTAAACGAAAGTGTTTTTTAGCCACGGATTACACGGAAAAACACGGAAGATTTTGATTGGAATGGAGAGGTACGTTTTCCCATGGTTTTTTTAATTTCCCATTCCTAAGTTTTCCGTGTCTGTCTGTGTTATCCGTGGCAAAAAATTTTTTTAGCCACGGATTACACGGAAAAACACGGAAGATTTTGATTGGAATGGAGAGGTACGTTTTCCCATGGTTTTTTTAATTTCCCATTCCTAAGTTTTCCGTGTCTGTCTGTGTTATCCGT
>Ga0082212_10011415_pt1 | contig 11265 bp, 7 predicted proteins | sample TergutNt197P3_FD_71548 | JGI IMG/M metagenome (GOLD analysis project Ga0082212, IMG submission 71548) | Neocapritermes taracua P3 segment gut microbial communities from Petit-Saut dam, French Guiana - Nt197 P3 | ecosystem: Host-associated > Arthropoda: Insects > Digestive system > Gut ... | reverse complement strand
GTCATGCCGACAAAAGAGACCATTGCGAGAGGCACATACAAACTTTCACGTCCATTGTACTTATTCACGAATGGCTACCCGGAACTCGGCTCGCCATTGATGACCTTCTGCAACTTCTTCCTCACCGAAGAGGGGCACGAAATCATTAGTGCAAAGGGATTTGTTCCGCTGACAAGTTATTGACATTTGTGTGGCTTGTGCACTTTTCGGTATCCCCATTCATCCATTCCAACAAGAACAACAAACAATAAAAAAACAAAAAACGGAACCATCGTATTCTCAGACCCGCCACGAAATTGCCTTAGCCTATACCACGTGCTTTCACAATAAGCAAAAGGAATCTCCATCCGCGGAGAGTTTTACAAATGAGTATCTGATTGCCTGTGATACCATTGACGTACAGTTCGAGGTGAAGAGTAACATGAAGAGTAACGTGAAGAAGAAAAAGAAGCACGAGGAGAAAAACGAAACTGTCGCCGAATAATTGCCAAATTTTCAACACATGAAAGCATCATGACAACGTCGACGCTTTTACTCTCCCAACGTGAAGATCGACTCCGCCGCATTCGGGCTTGGATCGGCGGATGGATTCTTGCGAGGGTGGCAAACATCGCTCTGCTCGTTGTCATTGCGATTTTTGTCTTTATCACTTGGAAAAGCATTCCATTCTTTGCCCATGTCAACATATTCAAAGTGCTGACCTCGGCAGAATGGCATCCTGAACGTGCCGATGCCGAATTCGGAATGCTCGCCATGATCTACGGTTCAGTGCTCGTGACCATCGGAGCGATGTTCCTTGCCGTTCCGATCGGCGTGATGACGGCGGTCGTGCTCAGCGATATGGTGCCTTTCAAAGTCCGGCAGTGGATCAAGCCGATAATGGAACTGTTGGCAGCAATTCCTTCGGTGGCATTTGGATTTTTCGCCATCAAAGTTGTGGCTCCGTGGTTGCAGGAGACCTTCGGTTTTCCGTCGGGAACCAACGCCCTCAATGCCGCAATGATCCTTGCGATTATGGCAGTGCCGACCATCGTGAGCGTGGCGGAAGATGCGATGACTTCACTGGGACGCGAACTTCGGGAAGCGTCGTATGCTCTTGGAGCGACGCGGTTCGAGACGTTGATGAAAGTCATTTTACCTGCTGCCCACAGTGGAATTTTGACCGCCATCGTTCTCGGAATGATGCGTGCCGTCGGCGAAACGATGGTCGTGTGGATGGCTGCTGGCAATGCTTCCAACGTGCCGACTCCCTGGTACGATGTTACGGCGGTGATCGGTTCGTTCTCCGAAGCGGTGCGGACGATGACCGCCACCATTGCCGCTGACATGGGAGAAACTTCCGCCGATTCGATGCACCGCAGCGCACTCTTCGCCGTTGGATTTGTGTTGCTGATCTTTACGTTCTGCTTGAATATGCTGACCGAACAACTCTCCAAGCGGTTCCGGGCAACGATGGGAGAATCGGCTGAGAAAAGCAAAAAAAATCAAATGATTTCTTTGCGTCCCTTGCGAATCCTCTACGTTCTTTGCGGTAAATTTAACCGCAGAGAACGCAAAGACGACGCAAAGTTCGCAAAGATCAATTTGCAAAGGCTCATTCTTTATCCAATTCACAAACTCACCCTCTGGTGGGAACACGGAATTCATGGTCTCGTCAAGCGGATTGGTCCTTGTGTGCATCTTTTCATTCGCCGGACAATGGATCGAGCATTTACGCTCCTCGGTTTTCTATCCGTGTTTTGTCTGACCGCAATTCTCTTCATCGTGCTGGGACCATTATTGAGCAACGGTCGCGAAGCATTTCTGTTTCAGGAAACGATAGAGCATCGCCTCTTTTTGCAGAGCCGATTTGGACGCGGCAATGCCGAGTCGGTGCGTGCCGAATACGAACAATGCTTTGCCGCAAGAAAACCGATTTACGACACGTTGGATCGTTTCGCTTGGCTTGCTCCCGAATTGTTGATCGAGCAAGCCGCCAAGCGGGATAGGGCAACCCGCGACGAAAGCGAGCAGGTTTTGGCAAAGTTGCGGTACGAACTCGAAGTCGCTCCTTCCGAGTCGGCAAAGCCGATGTTGCAGCAGAAACTTGCCGACGAGGAAAAACGGCGTGGTGAAATCGACAGTGCCTCTCGGCGGTTGTTGCGGGAGTTCCGACGGTTGTGTGAATCGACAAGCCCTCACCCTAACCCTCTCCCAGAGGGAGAGGGAACGACGAACATTTTCGTCGGTACTCCTGCCGAGCAGACAGTCATTGCCATGCAACGTTACATTGAGTCAATTCAATCGGCAAATCTCGAACTGCGGAACATGCCGACGACTGCCGATCCGAATAAGACGTATTCCGAAGCGTTTCAGGAACTTCGGCATCGGATCACCGGCAGCGACGGCAACGGCGGATTGCTCGGACCGGCAGTCCGGGAAGAGATTGAACATTTGCCGCCGGAAATCCGTTACGGTACGGCACACTGGTCGATGGCGAAACAATACTGTTCGGCAATTTTGCAAACGACCGTCTGGAAACCGCAACTCGACGAATCGGGAAACGTGTTGCAAAATGTCGAAACGCCGATCCATCGAGCGGAATTGTTCGACGATCCTTCGCTTGCGGAACTCCGGGAAATGCTCGGCACACTGGAAACGAATCTCGGTGCAATGATGAATCCTCGTTGGACGTTTTACTGGGGATATTTTTGCGACACGGCAACGGCGGGACATTTTCTTGGCGGCATTGGACCGGAACTTTTGGGCACGCTTCTCGTAACGTTTTTCTCTATTTTATTTGCGATGCCTATTGGCATTGCCACGGCGGCGTATTTGGTCGAAACGGCAAAAGACAACATCGTAACCAAAACGATTCGATTGGCAATCGACACATTGGCGGGAGTGCCGAGCATCGTTTTCGGACTCTTCGGATTGGCGGTCATCGTGCATTATGTAACGGGTAAGCCGTGCATTTTGGCGGGTTCGCTCACGCTGGCGGTACTCGTGTTGCCGGTGATTATTCGAGCGAGTGAAGAAGCGATACGGAGCGTTCCGGGAACATTTCGGGAGGCGGCACTCGGATTGGGAGCGAGTCCGACGCGGTGCTTTTTTACGGTAACGTTTCCGGCGGCGATGCCGGGCATTTTGACGGGAATGATTTTGGCGATGAGTCGAGCGGCAGGGGAAACGGCACCGTTGTTGTTTACGTGTGCGGTAGCGACGGGAGCGATTTCCAACTGGTGGAATCCATTGATGGAGCAAACGCCGGTATTGTCGTATTCGGCGTATGACATTGCGGTGGGTGATCGTCTTGCCAATATGGTGCCGTATAATCAGTTTGGTCTCGTGGCGGCACTGATTATGCTGGTGTTGCTGCTCAACATATCGGCAATCGTGTTACGCGGACGCATTGCGAAGAAATTGAGAGGGGGTTAACAGAGCCGCAATCGTAAGAGTGCGAATCAAATGCAAGCCGAGAGCGCAACGAAGTGGAGCGACCGGATCAAATATCGACTTCGTGTTCCCAAAGGAAGGCGACCGTTTTCGGAAGTCCTTGCCTTTCCAATGTTGCGAGGTACTCGTGAACAGATTTGGGAGGACGTTTAAGATTCAAACGATGATCTTTAACCGTAGCGATGATGCGGCTTGGGCTCTTCTGAATCATTCGCAATACTATTTCATCAGGCGATACGGCTTCGATTCCATAAGGCTGTAAGTGCGATTTCGGAAAATCTGCCCGATTGAAAGTAACGATACATTCAGCCTTTGCATGAATGGCGACGGCAAGAACATGTCTATCATTCGGGTCGGGCAACGAAAGCGTCGGTGTGATTGATTCGTATCCGTGAACGAGAGCACTGGGAAAATTGGTATCCATTTTTCGACGGGTTCGTTCCAGTTTGTCTCTTATCAAATCAGGGCGGTTTCGCAATAAACTGCGCATCCATTCATCGTGAATCTCTTCCGACCAGAATGGTTCTATCAAATTTACGTCCGCAAAGCGAAGCAGAAAATCCCGCAACGCACCAGAATAGAGAACACAGGCATCAAAGACGGCTTTAGTCATCATATAATCCCATTTCTTGGTTCAGTTGCACCATTTCAGCGAATGCAGCGAGTCTGCGTTCTCGTTCTTGTTTATATTCCTGTAAACTGTTCCAATCAATCAAACGTCTGCCGCCTTCTTGTCTGTGTGCGATCAGGTTATCGTCAAGCGTTTCATTGACATAACCTTCCGACAACCCAAGAAATTTCGCCGCCTGCGCAACGGTACACTCGGATACCACCGGAAACACAGCAACATCTTGTCCGGCGGTCGTCGAAAAAACAGAAGATGGCGAGACAGTGAGAGTCATTGTTGTTCATCATTATAAAAAACGGTTACTCAACATATTGTACATCGTTAGCGGGAAAATATAACCCCTGTTACCGGCGTAATGTTTATCCCCTCTTGTAATCGTGTTACGCGGAAGGATTGCGAAGAAATTGAGAGGGGGTAGGAGACAGAGCCCGAAGCGTAAGCAAGGATCATGACCTCCGCGAAAGTTCACTGGCATAACGAGTCCCGACGGTCTCTTGATGTTCACGCAACCAATCAGTCAAGCGTGTCGTCCCAGCAGACGGAGCATCGACATAAAGCAGATTCGATTTGAGACCGTCAATTTCCGCTTTCGTAATGACAACATCACCGGTAAAACAACCAATCATCTTGCCGATTATCAGTCCGAACCAGTCGGGAATCGAAATAATTGTCCGCTTTTTGTCGAGAATAATGCTTGCCATCGTTTCAACAAGTTCACGATAGGAAAACGTCTCCGGTCCAATGGCATTGATAATTTCGTTTGTATTACTGTTCCCATTTTCAATGGCAAGAGTGGCAAAGTCATCGACAAAAATCGGTTGCAACTTGTATTGTCCATCGCCGAACACACCGAACACGGGAAAGCGGCGTAGCATCCAAGCAATGTTGTTGATCAAAATGTCTTCTTTACCGAACAACACCGTCGGACGCAGAATCGTGTAGGCAATGCCCGAATCGATCAACGCTTGTTCCAACGTTGCTTTGCCGGAAAAGTATTCGAGCGGCGAATCCAACGACGGATTCGTGATGCTCGTATGAACGATTCGTTTGACTCCCGCCTTCTTTGCCGCCTCGAAAAGTTTCAACGTATTTTCGACGGCAATCGAATGTTTGAAATTCCGATGATTGAATCTCACCCAATAAGTGTTATAGAGAACGGAAACATCTTGCAACGATTCCGTCAAACGTTTCGGATCGTCAAACGAAAGGGGAAACACTTGAAGTTGCCCTTGAAATTCACCGGTTCGATCCGGCGAGTTCGTCAACGTTCGCACCAGTTTACCGGCATGAAGCAATCGCCGGGCAATGTAGCGACCGGAATAGCCAAATGCTCCTGTTACGGCGTGAATTTCCATGATGTTTTTGGAGTGATCCGGGGACTGCGCCGAGTACCGCTCCGTCCCCGGCTCTTTATTGTAATTCGTGATTCCTTTTTTCGCAACATCACGATACCTATCTACAACAACACTCTGCCCGAAACCTCTCCTTGAAAAGCCTCATTTTCCGGGTAGAATCGGGGGACTCTCATATAGTCGAGCAACATATTCTCATGGCATCAGTAAGCACGAGCGATTTTCGGAAAGGTTTGAAAGTACAAATTGACGGCGATCCGTACATTATGACGGAATGCAATTTCGTTAAGCCGGGCAAAGGACAAGCCCTGTATAAATGCAAACTGCGTAATTTGACCAAGGGCACAACTCTTGACCGAACCTACAAGAGCGGCGATACGTTAGAATCAGCCGACATCACCGAAATTGATGCCCAATACCTGTACAAAGACGGGCAAGCGTTCACGTTCATGGACAACACCTCGTATGAACAGTACGAACTTTCGGCGGAACTCGTCGATGATGCATGGAAGTATCTCAAGGAGGGCATGGTCTGCAAGATGATGCTCTACAACAATAATCCGATGGGAGTCACCCCGCCAAACCATGTGGTGCTGACGGTGGAATATACTGAGCCGGGCGTGCGGGGAAATACGGCAACGAATGTTACGAAACCGGCGAAAGTCGATACCGGAGCAGAAATTCTCGTGCCAAATTTCGTAGAAAACGGCGAAAAAATCAAAGTCGATACAAGAACAGGGGAGTACATCGAGCGGGTGAAAGAGTAGGTTTTTGACGGGTGCATCAAAGTCTAGTGCGCGATTGGGTAAGATAGGACAAACTGGTATTTTATCCTTTCACCCCTTTCCAACCATGCCACATACAATCAACTTGCATCCGAATCCACACCGCCCAACGTCGCTCACGCCGAAAGCGAAGTCCACTTCCTCGCCCAAGCCCTCGACTATACTGCAAACGGCATGAAAATGCCGTTTGCGGTATATCAGTTCTTCTTGTCGCCAATTTCCCGAATGACAATTCGTTCATAAGTAACTGCGTCTCCGTGGTCTTGCACCATGATGAATCCCGTCGGATTTTTGCCGAATCCTTCCGCTTGTGCAAACTTACTTTGTTCAATCGCTTGTTTCCAGGTTTCACTTCCGACTTCGTATTGCAACACTTTTTCACCGTTGAGCCAGTGTTCGACGTGGTTGTCCAATACAACGATACGCCCTGCGTTGGCAACCCCGTGTGGATTGAGACGCTTCTTCGTCTTGTCGGGGGGAAGTACCCAGTACAGCGAAGCAGTGGACCACCGACCATCCCCTTTGTTCCCCTCAACGTTGTTGGCATCGTCCAAAATTTGGTATTCGTAGCCGAGCCAAGTGAATGTTTTGTTATTGACTTTCGCTCCGGCTTCGCCGTAATCTTTGAGCCGATATTTGATACCGCTATTGCCTCCTTGCGTTACCACCCACACGAAATCGAGAACAAAATTGGTGTATTGTTTGGCAACGAGAAGATCGCCTTCCGGGATATGACGGCTTCTGTCCGCCGGAGCAAGAACCAATTTGCCTTCTTGGTTCGACCATCTTGGTTTTTCTGTTCCCTCATGCGTTGTCCAACCGGCAAGTCCTTCGGCGGGAATCAGCGATATCGGTTCGGAGACCTGATACTGGTCAAGGAGCCACTGAATATCGCTGTCGGGAAATCTTTCGTCTGCGAACCCCACAGGGGCAAAACCCGCTAGGCACAATGCGACGAACAACAGAAAGGGGAAAACAATTTTTTGGGACATAGACACTTTCTTTTTATGAAGATAATGAAGATAATAATTGTACCACAACGAACACACAACCGGGGACAGTAGGCGCGCAAGATTGCCAAAACTCCGCAGTCATTCCCGCTCAGGCGGGAATCCGGGCGAAAGATTTTGAACCCCGTTTCCCTAACCCCTGCCTTCGCACAATGTACTATACTGTTTACCGACCAATCCATTTTTCGAGGGCGATGCGGAGTTTTTCCGGGTCAATCGGCTTCGTTAAGTGATCGTTCATGCCGACTTCCAAACTTTTTTGATAGTCGGTGTCCATCGCATTTGCCGTCATTGCCAATATCGGGATTTTATCGACTCCCGGTTTGTCCAGATTCCGAATCGTCTTTGCCGCCGTCAGACCATCCATCTCCGGCATCTGAATGTCCATTAAAATTAAATCGAAATCCTGCTTTTTGACGGCTTCGACCGCTTCAATACCGTTGTTCGCTATCGTTAATTTCACTTTCAGCAGTCCCAGCAATTCCGATGCAACCATTTGGTTGATTTTGTTATCTTCTGCAAGCAGCACCTTTGCCCCTTGAATGTTGGCTCGGACTTCCTTCGCCTGTTGGGCTAAATCCCCCCGAAATGCCGTCTTCAGTGCCTCTTTGAGAATTTCCAATTGCACCGGCTTAACCAGTACATCGGAAACATTCAAGCCTTGCACCAGCCGAAGACAATCCTGCCGGTCGTATGCAGAAGTCATAATAATATGCGGCGGAGCGATATGCTCGTGTTGCCGAATATGCCGGACGGTTTCAACACCATCCATTCGGGGCATCCGCCAATCAATTAAGACCAATTCAAAAGGAGCATTTAAGTGTGTTGCCTCGGTCAATTTTTCCAATGCCGCCATGCCTGAATGAACGGCTAACACGTCCATGTGCAACGATTGCATCATGGTCGTCAAAATTTCCAAGTCGTTCGAGTCGTCGTCGATAATCAAAACTTTCCGTTGCTTTAACAAAATGATCGACGACATTTCCTGTTTGATTCGCGATTGTGTAAAGACTGCCGTGAAGCGGAACGTTGTGCTCTGACCGGGCGTACTGGTTACGCTCACTTCGCCCCCCATGAGAGCGACAAGATTTTTCACGATGGCAAGACCGAGTCCGGTGCCACCGTATTTTCGAGTCGTCGAACCGTCCGCCTGGGCAAACGAATCAAAAATGGTGTCTATTTGCTCCGGCTTCAATCCGATTCCGCTGTCTTTCACCTTAAAAGCGAGGAGAATCGTTTCGGAATATTCTTCCATCAGCAAATCCCCATGTTCGACGGAAACGACAACACTTCCATTTGCCGTAAATTTGATGGCGTTGCTAATCAGGTTGATTAAGACCTGTTGAAGCCGAAGCGGATCGCCAATCAACCCATCGTCAATGTGGGGATCAATTTTGGCAATGAGTTGGAGTCCTTTGGTTTCCGCACTCGTTTTCATGATGTCGATAATTCCATCGACCGTTTTTTTCAGTGAGAACGGAATCTGTTCCAAGTCGAGTTTTCCTGCTTCAATTTTGGAGAAATCAAGAATGTCGTTAATGATGCCGAGTAAATTGTTCGCCGCCGTTTGCGTTTTCAAGAGATAGTCGGACTGTTTTGCATCTAACTTCGTTTGCAAACAGAGATAAATCATGCCGAGGATGGCGTTCATCGGCGTTCGGATTTCGTGACTCATTCTTGCTAAAAATTCGCTTTTTGCCTGGGTCGCCACTTCGGCTTTGTCCCTTGCCTGAATCAACGCTCGTTCGGTCTCTTTCAGGTCGGTGATGTCCACAATCCACGAGATGGACTTATGTACATTATCCGGTTCCAGTTGGAGCGATGTCAAACTAAAATCACGTATATGTCCATCGGTGCAGGGAAATTGGATATGATTTCGGGCAGAGACTCCTTGCTCACGGATCTCACGGAGAATCCGGTCCCGGCTTAACTCTCCTTGGAATTTTCCCAAAATTTTTGCGTGTACATCTGACAGCGGCATTCCGTGTTCAATGGGAAACAGTTCTCGGCTCTGTTTATTCAAATGGCTGACATTCCCATCCGTTGAAATCAAAATAGCGACGGGACTGGACTCGATAATCCAATCCAACGTTTCTTGTCTCCGTTTTAAGTCGTGTGCCGTTTTTTGCCGCTGAATGGCGGATGCGATTAACATTCCTGCTGATTTTAGGATTCCGACTTCCGTTGAATCCCAAGTCCGTTCGTTGTGGCAATCGTCGAAACCGATGAACCCCCAGAGTTCTCCTTGAAACAGGATGGGCGCAACAAGGATGGAAATGATTCCCTGCGGTACGAGTTGGTCCTGTTCCACTTGCGGCATATTCCGAACGACACTGTTGATACATCTCCCGACACTGAGGGATTTCTCCCACGTCGGAATCGATTCACTATATTTGATTTGAACGGTCAGTTCGTTTCCTTGTTGAGGTTCTACATTCGGAGACCATTCTGAAATTTGAGTACAATAGAGTTCATCGTCTATCAGTTCATTTTGCCAAACATAGACGCGGTCCACATCCGTTGCATTGCCGAGGGTACGCAGGGTGTTCGAGAGGGCACTGTTGAAATTGTCGGAATCCGACATGAGCAAAATGCTTGCCACATCGTTGACGGCTGCAAGGAGTCGGTCTCGGCGTTGCAGAGCCGAGTCGGCGGCTTTCAAATCCGTGATGTCTTGGACGGTTCCCAAAAGTTTGAGTACCTTTTTATCGGTAGGAGAGACTTCGGCAACACCGCCTCGCCCGCGAAAGTACCGCCATTCTCCTGAAGCCATTTGCATCCGATAGACCACGTCCAGCACTTCGGCATGTCCTTCGATGATTTTCTCGAACATGGTGAATACGTGCGCACAATCGTCGGGATGTAAAATTTGTTTCCATCGGTCTAAGGTGAACGGCACCCAATCTTTGGGGTCGTAGCCGTTTCTGATGATGAAATCATCATCGATGTCCATGATGCCGGTGGCAACGGTAAATTCCCAGTACGAAATCCCCCCCCAGCGCAACACGTTGCTGATTTGGGAGCGATAGTGAGCGAGGGATTCCTCCGTGCTCATGGGGGGAACAGAATCTTGCATGGCAGACATGACTGACGACAACCTACGTTGATTCTACCGTAAACACTAGGGGCGGCAAAGATGGGGTGGCAAGGCAATTTCCTTATTTTTCATCGACAACGGGGTGCCGTGGAACGGGTTGAAATTCGGCAAGACTCGGACTAGAATGGTGGCAAAGTTTACGCAAAACACCAGCAACGACGTGACAACGCTCTATCAACAACGTCTTGATCGGTACTATACGGCAATGCGGAATGGCAAGCCGGATCGGGTGCCGATACGCCCTTTCGCCGCCGAAGTAACCGCCGTTTATGCCGGAATGACCTGCCAGGATGTAACGCAAGATTACAATTTGGCATTCGAGGCAATTTTGAAATGTTGCCGCGATTTCGATTGGGATGCCACCCCGGCAAACATGGTGTACGTTTGGTCGGGAGTTGTTCAAGCGGCGGCAATCAAGTATTACGCTTTGCCCGGTGTGCAGATACCGGCAACGACGGCGTTTCAATACATCGAACCACCGGAAAATGACGCAAACATGCATGACGAAGAATACGATGCGCTCATCGCCGATCCGACGGGCTTTCTGGCAAATCGTTGGTTGCCCCGCGTAACGCATACCGTAAAGGGACCGGGAGAATTTAACACATTCGACAACAACATGACGCTTCTGACCGGTATGGCGGCGATGAAAAATTATTTCAACGCCTATGGACCACACTGCGCACGAATGCAGACGGAAGTACAAACACCGGGGGCAATCTGCGGCATTTTGAAGGCACCGTTCGATATTCTTGCCGACAAACTTCGCGGTTACAAGGCACTGTGCATGGACATGTTTCACCGTCCCGAAAAAGTGGTTGCCGCCTGTGAAGCACTTGCACCACATCTCTTGTACATGGCAAAACGAACGAGCGATCCGTCGAAGACATTGCCAGTCGGACTTTGGCTCCACCGAGGTTGCGTGCCGTTTGTCTCGCCGTCGCAGTTCGAGAAATTT
>Ga0082212_10011413_pt1 | contig 11268 bp, 8 predicted proteins | sample TergutNt197P3_FD_71548 | JGI IMG/M metagenome (GOLD analysis project Ga0082212, IMG submission 71548) | Neocapritermes taracua P3 segment gut microbial communities from Petit-Saut dam, French Guiana - Nt197 P3 | ecosystem: Host-associated > Arthropoda: Insects > Digestive system > Gut ... | reverse complement strand
GCGTGGTTTTACGGCGGCAATTACCCGGGCAAAGAGCAGTTATCAGTTGTCAGTGATCAGTTGTCAGATGCGGAACCGCAAGAGCAGTGGACAGTGGACAGTGGACAGAAAACCCGTAGGGGCGATTATCAATCGCCCGCTGATGCAGTTCCCTCCGAGTGGGCAGCGGACAGTGGACAGAAAACCCGTAGGGGCGATTATCAATCGCCCGCCGGTGCAGTTCCCTCCGAGTGGTCAGAGGAGGGTGAGGGCGACGCTGCCGAAATCCAGGAAACCTCCGCCCTGAGCGCGCCAACCGAAACATCCGAATCGCCAGAGACCCCCTCTTTGGTTTTACCCACGGCGGCGGAAACTACCGCGCCGACAATGGAGATCGAGCCCGGCGCCGATAAGGATAAATACCTTACCGACCCGGCGCCGCAGGGTAAACCGCTGCCGGTCGAACCGCAAGACGTAAGCGCGGGCGACGGCTCGTTTAGTGTTACGCTCTCGGTGCGCTGCGATATGATTTTGCGTAATATGAACCTGCTCAATAAGGAAAAACATGAGCTGATTCCGGAAGACGGCGTGATCTTGCCCAGCGCGACCGTCACGGCTTATGAGGGAGAGAGCGTGTTCAATGTCCTGCACCGTACTATTAAGCAGGCGGGTATACACCTGACTTTCCGCAATACTCCCATCTACAATTCAGCCTATATCGAGGCCATCAATAACCTGTACGAGTTTGATGTGGGCGAGCTCTCCGGTTGGATGTATTGCGTCAACGGCTGGTACCCCAATTATGGCTGTTCCCGCTATCAGCTAAAGCCCGACGATGTGATAGAATGGAACTATACCTGCGACTTGGGGCGCGATCTGGATCAGAATTGGATCGGCGGGAGGCAGGAGGATGAGTGACGGGTCATGACTAATAGGGATACTTTTTCCGGATTCCACCCCTTGGTAAATTTCCTTTACTTTGGTTTTGTGCTGGCCTTCGCCATGGTATTTACTCACCCTGTCTGCCTGGCATTGTCATTTTTGTGCGCCTTTAGTTATGCTGTGTATTTAAACGGCAAAAAAGCCGTGCGTTTCAGTCTTCTATATATGACGCCCATGTTTGTCTTCGCGGCGCTGCTCAATCCCGCTTTCAACCATCAAGGCGCAACGATACTGACCTACCTTCCCTCCGGTAATCCCCTCACGCTGGAATCGATAGCCTACGGCCTTGCGGCGGCGGCTATGCTGGTTACGGTGATCACCTGGTTTTCCTGTTTCAACGCCGTCATAACCTCGGATAAATTTGTGTATCTCTTCGGACGTATCATCCCGGCGCTCTCGCTGATTCTAGGGATGGCGCTGCGTTTCGTACCGCGCTTTAAGGCGCAGATACGGGTGATCGGGGACGCGCAAAAATGCCTGGGCCGCGATATGTCGAACGGGAACATACTGCAAAAAGCCAGGCGGGGCATTCGCGTTATTTCTATCATGGTCACCTGGTCCTTGGAGAACGCTATCGAAACCGCCGACAGCATGAAAAGCCGGGGTTACGGCCTGCCGGGGCGCACGGCCTTTTCCATCTACCGCTTCGACCACCGCGATTGCCGCGCGCTTATTTTCATTCTTGTTTGCGCGGCTTATATAATAATCGGGAGTGTTACAGGTGGGTTATATTTTCGCTATTTTCCCACCGTCAAAGGCTTGTGGAATACGCCCTATGCCCTCAGTATCTTCGCGGTCTACGCCGCCCTAGGCGCGATGCCGCTGATCTTGAACATAAAAGAGGATTTAATTTGGAAATCTATCGCGTTAAAAACCTGACCTTTACCTACCCGGAACAGGAAAAGCCCGCGCTTAATGGTATCTCCCTTACGATAAAGCGCGGGGAATTCATTACGCTCTGCGGGCCTTCCGGTTGCGGCAAGACAACACTTTTGCGGCAACTAAAACCTGCTATGGCTCCCCACGGTCTTAAGTCCGGCGAGATTTGCTTCGGGGAGACAAGCCTTGAAGAACTGCCTCCCCGGGATCAAAGCGCCAAAATAGGCTTTGTACAGCAGTCGGCGGAAAATCAGATCGTCACGGATAAAGTCTGGCACGAGCTGGCCTTCGGGCTGGAGAGCCTGGGCCTTAAGACGCCGGAGATACGCCTGCGCGTGGCGGAAATGGCGAGTTTTTTTGGCATACAAACCTGGTTTCATAAGAATGTAGCGGAATTATCCGGCGGCCAAAAACAACTTTTGAACCTGGCTTCCGTAATGGCCATGCAGCCGCAAGTGCTGATCCTCGACGAGCCCACCAGCCAGCTTGACCCCATCGCCGCCAGCGAGTTTCTCACCACCATAAGTAAGCTTAACCGCGAGCTTAGTCTAACGGTGATACTCAGCGAGCACCGCTTGGAAGAAGCCTTGCCCCTCAGTGACCGCGTCGTCGCTATGGAGGATGGGCGTATCATTGCGGAGGGTTCCCCCCGCGAGGCCGCCTTGCAGCTTCGGGAGTATGGTCATGGCATGTTTTTGGCCATGCCTACGGCTATGCGTGTATGGGCGGGAGTGACGGGACAATGGACAATTGACAATGGACAATTGACAATTAATGATTGTCCGGTTACGGTGCGGGATGGGGCAAATTGGCTTGCGGGGCAAGCCAATTTGACGAATCTACGTAGGGGCGGTCAATGGCCGTCCGTGTCCCAACGTGGGGTGGATTTGACATGCGCCATAGAATGGGATGATGTGTGGTTTAAGTACGGGAAGTCTGAGCCGGATGTGGTGAAGGGTTTGTCGTTTAGGGCAAATCATGGCGAGATCACGGCTATCCTGGGCGGTAACGGCGCGGGTAAGACTACGGCGCTTTCTTTGGTGGCGCGGCTGAATACACCTTATCGCGGAAAAGTCCGGATCGAGGGGCAGGATGTCGATAGCGTACCCAAGCTGTTCGACGGTTTACTCGGCGTACTGCCCCAGAACCCGCAAGCTCTGTTCGTAAAAAAGACTGTGAGCGAGGATCTGCTGGAGATACTCTCCGAACACAAGCTCTCTTTGGACGAAAAGCGCAAACGTCTCGCGCATATTTGCGCGCTCTGCCGGTTAGACGGGTTGCTCGACAAGCATCCGTACGATCTATCCGATGGAGAACAACAACGGGCAGCCTTAGCAAAAGTGCTGCTATTGCGTCCGAAAATACTTTTGCTGGATGAGCCGACCAAAGGGTTGGACGCGGAATTCAAGCAGGTGTTAGCGGGAATTTTGCATAAAATGACTGCGGCGGGCGCGGCGGTGGTTATCGTCAGTCATGATGTGGAGTTTTGCGCCGAGCATGCCGATAGATGCGCTTTGTTCTTCGATGGGAACATCGTTTCCGTAGGCGCGCCCCGGGAGTTTTTCTCCGGCAATAGCTTTTATACCACAGCCGCTAACCGCATGGCGAGGGAATTGCTTCCCCAAGCTGTCACGGTGGGAGACATAGTGGAGCAATTGACAATTGACAATGGACAATGGACAATGGAGGACGAAACGTCTACAATTGTTCGCAAACCGTATACGATTAGTAGCGTAACGTCTACAACTGTTAGCGAATCATTTATAATTGGCAAGGAAAACAATGGACAATTAACGATTAACAATGAACAATTAACCATTGAGGATGAGGGAGAGTGCGCATCGGTTAGGCATAAGCTTTCCAAACGGACTATAGCGGCGGCGGTCATGATTTTACTGGTCATACCCCTGACGATCTATGTCGGTATGTACTTTTTTGGCGACCGCAAGTATTATTTTATCTCTCTTCTCATCATTCTGGAAACTATGATCCCTTTCGCGCTGGTGTTCGAGAGCCGTAAACCTCAGGCGAGAGAGCTCGTGGTCATCGCCGTGCTAACCGCCATAGCCGTGGCCGGACGGGCGGCCTTCTTCATGCTGCCACAGTTCAAGCCGGTGGTGGCGCTGGTCATCATCGCGGGTGTGGCTTTTGGCGGAGAAGCGGGTTTTTTGGTGGGCGCTTTAACTGGCTTTGTCAGTAATTTCTTTTTAGGGCAGGGACCGTGGACGCCCTGGCAGATGTTCGCCTTCGGGCTGATCGGCTTTTTAGCGGGCGTATTGTTCCGCAAGGGTTTTCTCAGGCGGGGGCGAGTTCCGCTGGCTATATTCGGCGGACTGGCTACATTTTTGATCTACGGCGGTATCATGAATCCCGCCCATGTGCTGATGTATCAATCCAACCCCGTTTGGGAGATGTTCCTGAGCGCCTACTTGCTGGGGATACCTTTCGATCTCGTGCATTCCGCAGCTACCGCCGCCTTTATGCTGATCATCTCCCAGCCCATGCTGGAAAAGTTAGACCGTATCAAGGTCAAGTACGGTTTAGTTGAATAAGCAAACCTTGGTTTATAACTACATCTTCCTTGGGCACTTGTTGCCAAGAAAAACTGCTGATCAATTCCTGCGCCGAAGCTTGTTCCCCCTCCGGCAGCAAGCCCGCAAGATGGGCCAGCAAACCGATGATCTGCTGCGGTTTAAAACGCTGACGTAAGACTTCCATGCTTAAATCTCCATCCCGCTTGGATAGTTTACGCCCGTCTTGCGCCACCAACAGCGGAACATGGCAATAGGCGGGCACTGCCGCGCCCAGGTTTTCGATCAGCCATTTCTGGCGTAAGGCGGAAGGCAGCAGATCCCGCGCCCGCACCACCCGGTTGATACCCATATCCGCGTCGTCCACCGATACGGCCAGTTGATAAGCATATACACCGTCTGCGCGGCGCACAATAAAGTCGCCGCTTTCTTGCGCCAGGTTCTCGGCATAAGTGCCATAGTGTCCGTCCTCAACCGACACTAACTGTTCCGGCGCTATTATCTTCAAAGCGGGCGCCCGCCCGGCAGGCGCCTCTCCCGCGCGGTTTTGGTGACGGCATGGGCAGGGAGAAGCCGTCCTTGCTTCGCCGGGATGAGGCGCAGAGGCGGCCAGCCGCTCGCCGCGGCTGCAATAGCAGGGATAGATCAACTCCTGTTGCTCAAGATGCCGCAAAGCGGATTCGTACAGCGCGCCGCGCTTGCTCTGCATATACAGGCTATCCTTTTCGCCCCGCCAGCCTTCATCCCAATCCAACCCCAGCCAATGCAGGTCGTCTATTAGCAATTGCGCATATTCCGGGTGGCAACGATCCGGGTCAAGATCCTCCAGCCGCATGATCATTGTACCGTTTAACTTGCGCACATCCAGCCAAGCCAATAAAGCGGCAAACAGATTGCCCAAATGCATCCTGCCGCTGGGGCTGGGCGCAAACCGCCCGCGTATTTGTAGGTTATTCGCCGGTGAAGGCATAGGCATACTCCTGAGTTCCAATAACTCCTACTTCGTAAGCGTGGCTACCCTCCCTGTATTCTCTAATTCCGCCAGCTGGGCATCTTTCATCGCGGCGTACTCTTGAGCTTTTTCTGCCCAAATTGCGTTGATCTCTTCGTCATGGCGCAGATCGGGCAGACCGCGTTCACTTAATATACTCCCCAAATAGATGGAGAACTTTTCCGCGCCGAAAAGGTTGAGGTGCAAGCCGCCGTCGTAGGTGTCGTAAGTAAAATCTATGCCTATGGTATCCAGCTCGTTTAAGGCGTTGAGGTAGAGGAGTCCGTGGGCAGCCGCGTAATCCGATACTTGCGCATCCCATTCAGGATACCAGTGTGGATAGGGAACGGGAGCTTTGATCAGAATCAGTTCCGCGCCGTGTTCTGCGCACAGCTCCCGCATTTTGTCCAAGTATGCCCAGCAGTTATCGCTTAAGGCATAATCACCCAGCTTGGGCGGGGTCGGCAATGTGCCCAGAGGCTTGGAGTCACAGCGCATCATAAAGCCGTTATGAGAAACACCCCGGCGCTTGAACAGGTAGCGTACATCATCCCAGGAAAGCTCTTGCCAGCGGTCGTGATAGCGAAAGAGGGGGAAGAGATAGGAAATAAGGCTTTCTCCCTGGGTCATAGAGGCCTTTATGGCCTCTATTTTAGTTGAGGAAAGCCTCATGCCGTCCAGAGTCAGGCGGTTGTAGGCTTCCGATTGGGGGGCGCCATATTTCATGGCTAATACGCTGAAAATGACCGTTTGCGGCTTTTCGTAGCGAAAGGCATCTTCCAGCAAATAGTAGCTTTGCCAGGTGAGCTGCTGCGCCGAGCCCCGGATATAGGAGGTTATGCCATATTCTTCCCACAAGGTGATGGGAGAGATGTTTTCGTACGCCTCGCAGTCGCCGACGATCAGCAATTGATGATTTTTCTCCGAAGCGTAGTATTCGGCCACCAAGGCGCCCTCGTAAATACCGGACATATATTTGGGCATGAACAGTTTGTTGAGCAAAAAGAGGACGACAACGGTGAGTAGAACGCAAAAAAGGAGCCCGGCCAGACTGCCTTGGGGACGCGCTGAGCAAGAGCCGGCGCTGCCGATATCAGAAACGGTTGTAGATGAATTGGTTAGCGTCGTAGCCATAGCCATATACCCCGAAAATTATTATAACACACAGCAAAAGCAGGCACAAGGAAAGCTTGGCAGCGGGACATAGTGATTCGAAGCGGCGGCGCGGGCCTTCGCGTCCCGCGAATACCAGTAACGCCACCCCCAAAGCGGCTATCAGCCAATCCTGGATCGGTAAGCCGATATCGACGATACCCGCTTGCCAGGGCTTAAACATGCTGAACAGCATACGCAAGGTAGTTCCCACCCCGGCGTAAATGTCGAAACTGCGGATGGCGCACATCAGCAAAAATGTCCTTATGATAGCGAACCCGTGATAGTATCTGCTGTTGCTGAAGGTGAATTTGGTATGAAAGCGCTTGTACAAAGGCTCGCATTCCTGGGAGAGGATGATCACCAGACCATTGGCCAACCCCCAGGCGATGAAGTTGGCGGTGGCGCCATGCCACAGCCCGGTGGCGAACCAGGTGACGATGGTGGTAATGTACACCGGCAGCCGTTTGCCGAAATTGTTGCCCAGATATTTGCGGCTAATCTTGGAAAAACGGCGCATGGGTTTGCACACAGAGAGCGGGTAAAAAAGGTAATCCCTAAACCAGGTCCCCATGGTGATATGCCAGCGCCGCCAGTATTCCGCGATATTGGTGGAATAGAACGGTTTGTTGAAGTTTTCGGTAACGCGCACGCCAAAAAAGCGCGCGATACCGATGGTGATATCTATGCCGCCAGTGAAATCGGCATATAGCACAATTGCGTATAGCAGCACATTTAAGGCGGCGTAACCGCCGGTGAATACATCTGTACCGGCGGACATCAGTTTGATAGCTGGCAATAAACGGTCGGCTATCACCAGTTTTTTGAAGAAACCCCACAATATGCGCCGCAGACCGTAAGAGATATTGACTATGGAAAACTCTTCCGGCTCATAGAGCGTTTGAGCCAGGTCGTTGTGACGGGAGATGGGACCTTGGATGATCTGGGGAAAAAATGAGACGAAGAGCGCCAGCTTAAAGGGGTTGCGCTCGATTTGTGTTTTTTTGCGATACACGTCCAGAATGTAAGCCGCGCTTTGGAAGGTATAAAAGGATATGCCCAAGGGCATCAGCAACCCGAAGGATGGTATTTTTACCGCCATCAGCCAGCCCACATTGATGATGAACCAGGCGCCGACCACAAGACGGGAGCGTTTTGCGCCCAGTAAAAGACCAGTAAAATAAGTTGTTGCTATTGTTGCCAGGATATAGAGAATAAAACCGCTACTAGCATAGAAAAATAAACTGCCTGTTAGCAGCAGTATCCAGCGGTATTTATGCGGCGCGATATAATAGACGGTGAATAAAACCGCCAAAAAGAACAGGAAATTTTGAGAAGTAAAGCTCATGACAAACGCCGGATCAACGAAAATAGTGCTTGCGCCGAGTTGAAGTTTTCCGGCACTATCTCCTCGGCTGGTATTGATACGCCATAAGCGTCATCCACATCGGCGACTATCGTCACGATATCGAAAGAATCTAAAATCCCCTCGTCGATCAGAGCTACGTGGGATAAAAAGTCGGTTTCCGGATGTAAATCGGATAAAATAGCCAGCAATTTGTCCATGTGAATTATTCTTTCCTTTCTAAGTTAAGTGGCGCCGCGCTCTTTATAGATTTTAAGCAACATGACCCGGTCGATTTTGCCGTTCATGGTGAGGGGGAATTCTTGGAGAGGTATTACGGCATTAGGGCACATGAAGCGCGGCAGACGCTCTTTGAGATATACCATAGCTTGGGCGGCGGTGGCAGTGCCGCTGATGAACAAAACCAGTTTGTTCTTTTCTGTATCGTGTACGCAGGCAGCGCGTATCACGCCCGGCAGACTCGCCGCCGCGCTCTCCAATTCTCCCAGTTCGATACGATGCCCCATATGTTTTATCTGATGATCGCGGCGGGAGCAGAACACCAACTCTCCGCAATCGTTCAGCATTCCTATATCTCCGGTGCGATAGATAAGTTCGCGGTAGGATTTGTTGAGGGGGTTTTGCGTGAAAACGGAGGCGGTCTTTTCTTCATCATTGTAATACCCCAGGGTGAGTGAGGTTCCGGCTATGCATATCTCCCCCTCCAGCCCCGGCTTTATTACCTGGCTGTCTCCGTCCAGCAGCATAACTCGCGTATTACGGAAGGGCTGCCCGATAGGCACAGGCTCGCCGGGGGCAAAATCCCGCTCTACCTCGTACCAGCAAGACATACCGGTGCATTCCGTGGGGCCGTAAAGGTTGAAGAAACGCGCTTTCGGTAAGGCTTTGCGCCACAAGGCCAGCTGTACCTGGGGAAACAGCTCACTGCCAAAGGCCACCGTATGCAGATGTTCAAGCGTATTATTCTCCAGCGCGCCTGTGCCGGATAGCATGGTCAGCGCCGATACCACCCAGCAAACGGTGTTTATTTTATGGGTGTTAAGATATTCTATCAGCCGCACCGGGAACATGAACAGTTCTTTGGGTATCAAATAAGCCGTAGCGCCGAATTTGAGTGTAGGGTAGAGCTCCTTGAGACAGGCATCCACATATAGCGGGGTTTGGTTGCCGAAAACGGTATCTTGGGAAAAGCCCAGAACACCGGAGAGGCTTTCGATATAATCTATCACCGAGCGATGACAAGCCGCCACCCCCTTAGGCTGCCCCGTGGAGCCGGAGGTATATACGATATACAGCAGATCGGTATCGATAGCATGCTGCCGGATCCCGGCCAACACCTCATCGTCGATCTCCGACTGCGCCATCTCAACATAATCGTAAGCCTTGCCGTTAAAATCCAAGGTATCCAGCAAAGCGCGGGTCTTTTCCTCGTATATCACCGCGAGTGGCTTGAGATCGTCGAAAATACCCTCGATGCGGTTTTGCGCCATCTCGGGATCCACCGGCACATAAGCGCAACCGGCGCGCACCGCCCCCAAAAAAGCCGCGATAGTGTCGCTCGAACGCCCCATAAGTATTACCACAGGCATACGCCCATGCCCCGCCCGCGCCAGATGTGTACCAACAGCGCGGGAAAGCCGGTCAACCTCCGCAAAAGTTAGAGAGCGCGCCCCGTCGCTGTAAGCCATTTTGCCGGGAAATTTTACCGCGGCGTAATCGAGATATTCCAGTACGTTTATCAATGTATTGCCTCCGAAAGGGGTAGTTGTCAGTTACTATTATATGGCTTAAGAGCGATAAAAGCAAGAAGCAAAAAAAGCAAAGGATTAATATAAACTATTGATATTTTTCTCTCAATGGCATATAATGATACAAGGAAGCAAGTAAGGAATACAATGAATGGAGATAATATTATGGAACTGGCTAAAATTACCAGCAAAGGACAAATTACTTTACCAATTAGTATAAGAAGAGCACTTTGTTTGAATGAAGGTGATAAGGTGGCTTTTATAGAAAAAAATGGGCAATACATTGTTATCAACCCTACCATGATAGCTTTTGAGAAGGTTAGAAAAGCCTTTGACGGTGAAGCTGAACGATTGGGTTTAAAAGATATTGATGATGTGGTTGCGATGGTAAAAGAGGTTCGCGCCAAAAGAAAGGGAGAATAATATGCGCGTTATGCTTGACACTAACATACTAGTATCAGCCATTGTTTTTCGATGTGGAAATTGAACGTCCAGAAATACTCAGTCCTGCCGATTTTATTAAGAAATATTGATTGTAATGCGAAAGGAGCTCAGTATAGCTAAGCAAAACAGCAAACTTGTTATCCTGCTAATCATCTTGGCACTAGCGCTAGCGGCCTGTGGCAACAAAAACACGCCCGACGACGCGACGCCCCCATTACCGGAAGAAGCCGCAACAACCCAGCAACCAGTAGAAGATCCGTCTGCCGAAGATTTGATAGACGACGACATGATAATTATGCCCACACATATAGACGAGAACAGATTCGTGTGGCGGGTTTTACCGACATTTGAGTACAGCAATATTCAATACTGTGGTGCATGCAACGTATTTGGCACTGACCACTATGAAAGTGAAATTGATACAGCAACCTGTGAAATAAGTAGGCCATGGTACGGAGCATGTGGCGCATGTTTTCAGTTTACATCATATTACTATGATGAGAAAACGGAATTATTTTATTCTTATTATGCTGATGAAGGTGATGGAGATTTTGTAACGTATGAAGGTGGTGGAGATTTTGTAACGTATTCAAGAGAAATGTCCTCGATTTACTTGCATGTTATTCGAAAAATAGATACTAATAAAGTCGTTGAGTATGATTCGGGATTGTGTGACTTGGAAAAAGCATATACCAGTGATAAATATGCCCTTGCATATAGTACAACTTTTCTTACTGATTTTATATATGATGATTATCGATATGATGGAGGTACGGCTAGTTTAGCCGAAGTGAAACTCAATGATAAGTGGGGTGTTATCGATAAAGACGGCAATACTGTAGTCCCCTTTTGTTTTGAGGAGATCCTTTTGATAGATGAAGAATCAGCTTTTGCCAAGTATAACGGCAAATACGGTATTATAGATGTTTATGGCAAATCTTCATATAACATGCCCAAACAAACCTTTGACGACGAATTTGAAGCTTATCTTGAGAAAGACTTCATAACTACTGAAAATGTAAACCTGCGTGAAGGGCCAAGTACCGATGCGCTTAGATTTTTAACCGTTCCCAAAGGCAAAATTGTTAAGGTTATCTTCTATGGAGGTTGGGAATCTGTAGATTATTACTATAAGAATGAGGAGTGGTATTTTGTTGACTACAATGGGCAGAAAGGCTATATGAAGGCTGAGTATTTGAGGGGGGATACGGATGAACCTGCGCAGGAAGAGGTTGG
>Ga0082212_10011412_pt1 | contig 11269 bp, 11 predicted proteins | sample TergutNt197P3_FD_71548 | JGI IMG/M metagenome (GOLD analysis project Ga0082212, IMG submission 71548) | Neocapritermes taracua P3 segment gut microbial communities from Petit-Saut dam, French Guiana - Nt197 P3 | ecosystem: Host-associated > Arthropoda: Insects > Digestive system > Gut ... | reverse complement strand
GCTTCGTTTGCCCTGTTTCGCCGGGTTAAGCCGGTGGTCATTGCCGATGAAGCGGGCCCCGATATGCTGGTGATGGCCCTGTCGAGAGCCTCGTCAAGGCCGTTCTGCGTGCTGTTTCCCCCCCGCCATGCCGCTACGGCAACACGTTACCATGAACAGTTTCCGGAAATTCGTTCAATTGTGATCGGCGGACTTAGCCCCGCCGCCGATTTGCCGTCTCCTGGCGGTTTTTTGTATGTATACAGAACCGATCGTGAAACAGACCTGTACCGGGCGGGGCTTTTTGCGGGGATTCTAGCCGATCTAAGGCAAAAAATGGAGGAATCCTCCACCAGGAGAACAAGAATGATCGGAGGTTTCCCCTCGGATCAGACGGATCAGGCCGCCCCCGTACGGCGAACATTTGCCCTTTGGCAGGATCATACAGTCACTGCCGGGCAGAGGGATCTCTTTTCCAGGGGGGTAAGGGAGATTGACCCGGAGTCGGCAGTTGTTTTTGCGAGAAATGCCGATGAAATGCCGGTTGCAAGCGGCCTGTTCTGCGTGGTTCTCGCCGGCGCCGGCCATGAATACCTTGAAAGACACACCCCAATCCCGGTTATTCTGTTCAGCTGGCTGGATCCGGCATTGGCCCCGCAGGAGGTTGCCGTGATATTTGACGATTCTCCCTGGGGTCTGGTCATTCCTGCCGTACGGATGGCGGCAAAAAGACAGGCCGAGCTCAAACTTCCCTCTAAACCGCTGATTATTTCGGATAATATTGCCGATAATAGTCTATTCCGAATGCTGAAAAAGTCGGCTGAAAAAACGCCATGAAAAATATCAAATTCTTTCGGAGATGTTTGACAAAGCCAGATAAAAGCAATATAATTGAGTAGAATGACTTTGCAAAGGAGAAAGGGATGAAATACGGCAGTATAAAAGCTGTTTGCCTTGTTGTCTTGGCATGTATAGTGGTTTTCTCAGTTACCGGCGATGAAGTAACCGTTGATTTAACCTCTATTATTATGGAAAGCTTTAACGGCGAATCTTCTCACCAATGGAGTGACGGGAGACACTCCAGGAGCTATGATTTTACCTGGGCATTGAGTGCCAGTAAATTTGCCACACAGACTTCGGACGCGAACGGGAATGAGATCAACTTCCCGCTTTCGACTTATGTTGATGCATACCCGGTTGCCCTTTTCGGTTACAACCGCAATACCGAGCCAATTAAAAGCCTGGGTATTCATGGCCGCTTTGACCGCCAGGGTTACAACTGGATAGACCTGTACCCGGTTATGGATGACGGTACTACTCCATTTGAGATACCGATGCCCGGAAGGGTCCGGTATATTGACCTGTGGTTATGGGGCGCTAACCTTGATTTTTATGTTGAAGCCTATGTGCGGGATTACCGGGGGATTGTCCATACGATCCGGCTTGGCAGCCTCGCCTACACAGGATGGAAAAACCTCAGGGCAAATATTCCCGTTCATATACAGCAGGCAAAGCGGATACAGCCCAACCTTGCCTCGCTGCAGTTCGTGAAATTCCGAATATGGACCCAGCCCACCGAAAGGGTAAACGACTTTTTTATCTATTTCAAACAGTTCAAGATACTTACGGATACCTTTGAATCGTACTTTGACGGCGAAGAACTGGCCGATCCGGACCTCATACCGGGGCTCTGGGCTAACATCGGTATCAATTAAAGGAGAATCAGATGAAACGGATAGTATATATTGCGTTGTTTCTTGTAATTGCCGCCGGTATGGTCAGCGCCCAGTATGATTATGATGTTGGCGACCCGGATGCATTTATGTTGGGAATTGAATCGGCCCAGCAGCAGCTAAAAGAAGTGTCGGTTGAAAAATTCGAGGTAGACGGCTTCTGGTATTCCACAATGTCAAGTGATGAAGGCTACACAGCGACGAGGCTGTTTTATGGCGCCCCCAACGCCAAAGAGCCAATCCCCGATGAAGAAGGCATGGACATCCCCGATCAGTATGTTCTGGGTACCAGGGTAGACTTCCTTAGGCGTGGTTATAGCAGCTTTTTTGTCCGCCCCATTCGTCCCATTCCTATTGAGGGAGTCACCAAGACTGTCTCCATGTGGATCGTAGGTCGTAATTTTAACCATGAAATCTACCTGCTTATTCAGGACTTCTTTGGAAAAAACTATGAAATCTACATGGGAAGGTTGAATTTCCAGGGTTGGAAAAAACTTACCGTAGCTATTCCCCCTCAGACAGCTGATGGAGTGAACGGCGTTACCCAACGGAGCTACCATTACAATAACCAGATGGGAATAAAAATAACAGGTTTCCGCGTTGAGTGCGACCCAATGGAAGCTTTCGGCAGCTACTACATCTATTTTGACGATCTTCGGGCGGTAACCGACCTCTTTGCAGAGAATAACCGCGATGACGACGACATGGCAGACGGCTGGTAAAAGCAATTAACGATAGAAAATGAGGAATTGGGAATGGAAAAGCCGTTCCTGATTCCTCTTTTTTTTACTCTGCGCCTCCGCGTCTCTGCGTGAGGTACTATGGAAATAATGTCGCAATCAATCGGAACCAGACATGAGACAAGCCTCCATCGCGACCTGAAATTCAGCTATTCAGGACATGATGGGCGGACTGAGATTGAGGTTGACGGGTTTGTCGCTGACGGGATAAGCGCCGCCGGTGAATTTATCGAAGTCCAAACCGGCAGTTTTGGCCCGCTCAGGAAAAAAGCAAAAAAACTTGCCGCGCGGGGCAAAGTGCGAATAGTCTATCCGGTGATTATCACCAAGTATATAGAAGTTTTTGATATTGCCGGCAATCGTAAATACCGGCGAAAAAGCAACAAGCGGGGAAGCCCCTGGGACATTTTTGACGCTCTGATCTATGCGCCGGATCTGCCCCTTGTTCGCGGCATTGTTATTGAGCTTGCCCTGGTTGATGTGACAGAACGGCGCATCCAGGATGGCAATGGTTCGTGGCGGCGGCGGGGGGTGAGTATTCAGGACCGCCAGCTCATGGCGCTGCATGAACGTATTTGTCTGAAAAAACCTGCCGATTATGTGCGTTTTGTGCCCTTTTCCGAAGATGAGAATTTTACTTCGGCAATATTGGGCGAAAAAGCGGGAATCGGTGTGGACATGGCACGAAAGGCGCTGTATGTCCTATCCAAACTTGGCGTTGTACGGAAAGTTGGAAAGCAGGGTAATACGCTGGTTTACCAGGCAGTTTTGACCCCAAAAACCGGAAGAAACAACCGAAATAATTAAGAATACCTTCAAAACACAGCAATAACTATATAAATGTATAGGTAAAACTGCCGTTTTTCAAAAAAAATTCATAAAAAAAAAATTTTTTTTCCGAATTCATGCTTGACCATCATTAAAAATCCGTTAATACTGAGTTAAATGGAATGGAGTGGGGAATTTTGGGAAAAATTGGTTTTGATATTTTAACCGGAGAGTACACTGTCACGCTTGATGAAGCCGGCAGAATCAATCTTCCCAAGCGTCTTAGGGATATCCTGGAAAAAGACAAGGTGTGGCTAACCAGAGGCATTGATCGTTGTCTCCGCCTGTACACCACCGGGCGCTTTGACGAGATGCGCAGGGCCATAATTGACACCACCAACCAGTTTATTGTTAATGATAGCTCCCTGCGGCGGCGGATACTTGCCGCTCAGGATCTTGATATTGATAAGCAAGGGAGAATTTTGGTGCCTCCGATGCTGCGCGAATGGGCTGGCTTATCCAGGGACTGTGTTGTCATAGGTCAGTACGACTATGTTGAGATTTGGGCTGAAGACCGGTACCGGGAATACCTGAATGCCAGCGAGGACGAATTCAGGGTCGGTTCCGAAAAACTCGGCACCAAAATTATGAAGGAAAAGGATATTAATAATGATGGGGATCGTTCACACTCCGGTACTGCTGGAGGAAACGATACAATTGCTCGCCCCAAAGGGCAGGTTTGAGCTTATGGTAGACATGACTATGGGCGAAGGCGGACACAGCCATGCTTTTTTGTCCCGTTTTCCCGATCTTTCCATAGTAGGTATTGATGCCGATCCCTCAATTCAGACCGTTGCCAGAGAACGGCTGGCCGAATTCGGGAACCGGGTACAGTTTTTTTCCGGTTGGTCCCAGGATTTTTTGGCCGCCTACCCTGCCGGCCTTAAACGCCCGAATGCGGTGCTTGCCGATCTGGGGATTAGTCTTTTCCATTACGAAAAAAGCGGCAGAGGTTTTAGTTTTTCCGGCGATGAGCCGCTTGATATGAGGCTGGATCCTTCCCGTGGTGTTTCGGCAGCTGAACTTTTGGCGCGAATGTCGGAAGACGATATTGCCGATATACTGTATAACAACGCCGGGGAACGTTATTCGCGGCGCATAGCGCGGGCGATAGCACAACAACGGCAGCGGGGATCAATAGCCACCAACGGTGCGCTGGCGGAATTGGTAAAAAAGGCGGTGCCGGCTGCGTATCGGCATGGGTCTATACACCCCGCAACCAGGACCTTTTTGGCCCTGCGGATTGCGGTTAACGGGGAGCTAACCGATCTTCCCGATCTCCTTGAGGGTGCGCTTAAGATTCTCGAGCCGGGGGGGAGGCTCGGAGTTATCAGTTTTCATTCTCTGGAGGACAGGATAGTCAAGAATTTCTTCAAATTGAAGAACAAAGACTGCACCTGCCCTCCACAGGCGCCATCATGCACATGTACGGGCAGGCGGTCGGTGAATATTCTGACAGCCAAAGGCGTGACGGCGACCGAGGCGGAAATCAGACTCAATCCGCCGTCACGGAGTGCCCGGCTGCGGGTGGCGGAAAAAACAACGGAGGTGGATGCATAATGAGAAAGTACTATATATTGCTCTTGTTGATGGTTATTTCTGTTCCCTTTCTTCTTGGTATCAACGCGTGGCAGTCAAATGAATGCGGGAAAATCAAAAGAGAGATACGGGAGCTTGAAAATAAGCAGGAAAATTGCGTGGAAAACAATAAAACGCTGGTCGCCGATATTGCCGATCTGCTGGGAGTTGATAAATTGGAGCTTGATGCGCAGCAAAAACTGGGGCTGAAGAAAAATCGCCCCGAAGACATAACGCTGATAATAATGGGGGGAAAGGGGCGTGACCTCTGACGGCGCTGTTAACAGCTTGCTTTTGGAATTCGAAGATCTTTCCCGGTCTCTTGGGGCGGATCTGTATTCCTATGGGGGTTCCGCTGCTGTTGGTTTTTCTTCGGTAAGCATCGATTCCCGGTCTGTACAGGAAGGGGCGCTTTTTGCAGCGCTGCCTGGTACGGCCTGCGACGGTCATGGTTTTGTGGAAGCAGCTTTCAGGAACGGAGCTGCCGCCGCTCTGGTAAAACGTCAATCCATTTCTTCTTTTAACCTGTTGCACATAGCAAAAGAAAACAAGAAAACCCTCATTGCAGTTGATGATACCCTGCGGGGTTTGCAAAATGCCGCCAGGCTGTACCTGGAACAGTTTCCCGGGCTGCTTAAAATCGGTATTACAGGATCTTCAGGCAAAACCACCACCAAGGAAATAGCGGCGGCAATTATCGGTACGGAAAAAAAAGTGGTAACCAACCCGGGAAATTACAACTCAGAGACGGGGCTGCCCCTTGCCGTTTTTGAGGTTAGGGACTGCCACCAGGTTGGGATCTTTGAGATGGGGATGAACCATCCGGGGGAGATTGCCGATCTTGCCGCGGTGCTTAATCCTGACATCGCGCTCATCACCAACATAGGGACTGCCCATATCGGAATTCTCGGCAGTATTGAGGCGATTGCCAAGGAAAAAAAAGAAATTTTTTCACATTTTAGCGGAGAGAACACCGCCCTTATCCCTGATGGCTGCTCCTTCCGTGATTATCTGGCAGAGGGGATTCGGGGCAGGGTGTCTTTCTACGGGGAAACATCCTTTGCCGAGCTTGGCGGCGTACAGAGCCTTGGACTGGAGGGGAGCGAAATTCTCTGGGACGGGCGGCGCATTCGCTTTGCCCTGCCGGGCAGGCACAGCCTTGCCGATGCCCTGGCGGCCATCGCCATTGCGCGGGAAATTCCTGTCAGCGCCGGGGCAATCTCCCGGGGGCTGGAATCGGCAAAGCCGCTGTTCGGGCGTGGCGAGATCCTCCGCGGCAGGACAACAATGATACGGGACTGCTACAACGCGAACCCCGAATCCCTTGCCGGGGCGCTGGATTTTTGCGAAAACCTCGACTGGCAGGGCCGCCGGATCTATGTTATCGGGGATATGCTCGAGCTGGGTGAAAATTCCCGCGCAGCCCATGAGGGTATTGGCCGGCTTTTGCTTGACTCAAAGGCGGATATGGTATTTCTCTACGGGGAAGAGACAAGGGCTGCCGCCGAAGTTCTCCGTGCCGGCACCCATGGGGGAGCGGCGCACTTCTTTCACTCGGGCGATCTCGACGAGCTTTCACGCGCCCTGGACAACTATGTGCGGGACGGGGATCTGGTACTCCTCAAAGGTTCAAGGGGCTGCGCCCTGGAGCGGTTATGCGATATGCTTGAGGGGGCCGCCTGATGTTTTTTGAACTCAGCAGGGCTTTTACCAGATATTTTACCCCGCTTAATGTTTTCAGTTATCTTACCTTCCGTGGCGCTTATGCGGCGCTGACAACGCTTTTGATCTGTTTCCTCTTTGGCGGCAGAATTATCGAGGCGCTGAGGAGTTTGAAAATAGGACAATCGGTTCGCAGCGACGGTCCTGCAAGTCATCTGATTAAAACCGGCACCCCGACTATGGGCGGGATTTTTATTATTGGCTCGGTGGTGATTTCCGTGCTGCTCTGGGGTGATTTTGGCAATACAATGATATGGCTTATCCTTGCCTCTTTTGTTGCCTTTGGCGCTATAGGTTTTATCGACGATTATCTCAAGGTCATCCGGCACAATTCGGCGGGATTGCCTGCCTGGGGGAAACTTGCCGGGCAGTTTGTCTGCGCCCTGCTCATAGTTCTGTATCTGTACTTCTTTGGAGAAAATGAAATAACTTCGCTGTACATACCGTTTTTCAAAAATCCGGTTATTGATCTGGGGCCGCTTTGGATACCTTTCGGTGTATTGCTGATAATGGGTGAATCAAATGCGGTGAATTTTACCGATGGCCTTGACGGTCTGCTGGCAGGCTTATTGATCCTTGTTTTTATCAGCCTGGCTATCGTTACCTATATTTCCGGACGAATCGACTATTCGTCATACCTGGGCATACCCTACATCCCCGGGGCAGGGGAGCTTACAGTCCTGTGCCTTGCCATCACAGGCGCCCTTATCGGCTTCCTCTGGTTTAACTCTCATCCTGCCGAGGTTCTTATGGGTGATGTCGGCAGCCTTTCGCTGGGCGGGGTTGTCGCGGTTATTTCACTCATTATTAAAAAGGAAATACTTGTTCTTGTTATTGGCGGTGTGTTTGTGCTGGAAATAGCGTCGGTGATTATTCAGGTTGGATCGTACAAGCTGAGGAAGAAACGGGTTTTCAAAATGGCCCCTCTTCACCATCACTTTGAACTGTCCGGCTGGGAGGAAGCCAAGGTTGTTGTTCGTTTCTGGATATTGGGGGGGCTTTTTGCGATTATTGCCCTCTCGACATTGAAGATACAATAGGGGGATATGTGGGTAGTTTGGGAGAGGAGCGCGGAGTTTTCAGGTATGATTATTGCCTCATAGCGATCGTTGTGCTTCTGACATTGCTTGGACTCGTAACGCTCTATTCTGCGTCCTATTTATTCGCGTTAAATCAGCCTGACCGTTTCAGAAGCGGCCTGACTCCGATTACGAGCAATATTATCGCTTCGGTAATAATGGTTGCCCTTTTCCCAATTCTTGCGCTGATCGAACTTGATTGGCTTAAAAAGGGATGGGTGATTTTCGCCCTGCTGCTGTTCACTGTTGTGCTTAATATGCTTCCGTTTCTCAGCTTCTTTCAGAAGTCGAACCACCGGCCGGGCGTTGATGCCATGCGGTGGATCGTCATAAAAATAGGCGGCAGGGATTTGATAAGCTTTCAGCCTTCGGAGCTTGTCAAAATAGTTCTGCCCCTGTATCTTGCATATATCCTTGATAAAAATAAAGACAAGCTTGATACATTTGTATACGGTCCGCTGCCGCCGGCCTTTTGGACGGGTGTTTTTTGCCTTTTGGTATTGTACCAGAGTAATTTTTCCGAAGCGGTTCTCATCGCCCTGACGAGTTTTACCATCTGTTTTATCAGCGGTATCCGCCTGCACTGGTTCGTCATTGCGCTGGGAGTACTCATTGTCGCCGGTCTTTTTTTGATTTATGGTGACAGAGACGGGCGGTGGTATCATCGGATTGCCAACTTTGGCCGGCAAAACCTGGATCCTACCGATACCGGATATCAGATAACGCTCAGCGTGGATGCCGTAAGATCCGGCGGCTTCTGGGGCAAGGGCATTGGGCAGGGCACATTAAAAACGAGAATGCCGGAGGTTCACGGCGATTTTGTCTTTGCCTCCTATGCCGAGGAATCCGGATTTTTGGGCGTGCTGTTTTACCTGTTTCTTATCGGAATCTATGCCGGTATCAACTATCTTGCGGCCTGGAGAAACAGGGACTTTTTTGCCCAGCTTCTGGCTTTTGGGCTGGTAACGCCGGTAGTTGTTCAGACCATGATGAATATTGCCGTTGTCGCGGACATGATCCCCACAACCGGTGTTCCCTTGCCCTTTGTTTCATCCGGCGGTTCCTCGCTTTTGATGACGCTCGCCGGTGCCGCGCTGCTGGTCAATGTCGCCAGGCGGCACATTTTATCCGATAGCAGGGAGAGGCAATATGCTCGGTGATTTTATCTACTCTGAGGAAATGGAAAATACATCGAAAAATACCGATGCTTCGTATCATAATACGCCGCAGAAAGTTGAAAAAACCTTAAAACGCCTGCTGCTGTTGGCGGCGATTTTTGCCTGCGGCGGCCTTATCTGGATTTTTGCGATCAGCCCCTGCATGGCGCCGGTAAAAATGGATCTGAGCAGTTTTCCGGGTCTTTCCAGATCGGAAATCCTGGCAATTGCAGGCATAAGCAGCGGAGCCACCTATATCGCGATTAACGCGGAAGCGGCGGAACACCGGCTTGCGGCGCATTATTTGGTGGAGTCGGCAAAAGTTGTCAAGCGTTTTCCCGATCGGCTTTCGATTTTTCTTGAGCCAAGGAAAGCGGTTGCCCTGACATTTGCCATGGTAAACGGCAGGACTCAGCCGGTGTATTTTGACAGGTACGGCGTGGTGTTCAGAATTGGCAGCGGAGGAGGAGAAACGCCCCCGTCCTGGCTGCCGATCGTTTCGGGGGTGCTTGAAGGCAGCCGGCAGCCCTTGCTGGGGATGCAGCTTCCCGCCGCAATGCTTCCGCTGTTCTCGCGGATAGGCGCAATAAGCGACGAGGATCCCAATATCTGGAAGGCAATCTCGGAAATAAGTATTGCCAGAAAAAGCAATGATCTGTATGACCTTGTACTGTACCCCGTTCATGATTCCATCAGGCTCAGGATGGGGAACGATATAAACAAAGACAGTATTTATTATGCGCTGCTGATGTTTGATGTAAGCAGGCAGTTCGGGGACGCCATTCCCGATGAAATTGACGTGCGTTCAGGCATAGGCGTGTTTAACGCTAAGGAGATCCACTTTGGCAAATGAGGATATGGTTGTCGGCCTTGATATTGGAACGACAAAGGTATGCGTCGTTATCGGTGAACGCAACGAAAAGGGTATTCTTGAGATAACCGGCGTTGGAGTCAGCCCCTCAACGGGGATGAGAAAGGGGGTTGTGGTCAATATCGAGGCCACTATCAAGTCGATCATCGAAGCGGTTGAGGCGGCCGAGATGATGAGCGGCCGGGAGGTTCACGCCTGCTGGACCGGGATTGGCGGCAGCCATATTGAGGGTATCAATTCCCGGGGCGTAGTGGCAATTACCGGACAGAAGCGGGAAAACCGTGAAATCGGAAAGGATGATATGTACCGTGTTATAGAAGCGGCCCGGGCGGTGGTGATACCTCTGGATCGCCAGATCATCCAAACGATACCCCAGTCCTATATTGTGGATGACCACAGAGGCATCAAGGACCCGCTTGGCATGATCGGTGTGCGCCTTGAAGCGGAAGTGCATATTATCACCAGCTCGGCGACAAGCGCGGAGAATCTTCTGCGCTGCGTTAACCGGTCGGGGTTCAAAGCCGGCAAATCGCTGTTGCTGCAGGTGCTTGCCGCCGGACGCGCGGTGCTGACCCCGGAGGAGCAGGACCTTGGCGTTGCCCTGATTGATCTTGGAGGCGGCACAACCGATGTTCTGGTATATTATGACGGAGCCCCTTATTCGACCTTTACTATCCCGGTCGGCGGCGTTGAGGTGACCAAGGATATTTCTACAATAAAAAGTATTTCCATCGAAACTGCGGAGAAGATCAAAACAGAATCTGCCTGCTGCTGGGAGCCGTTGCTTGAACAGAACGAAGATATCCTCGTTCCCAGCGTCACCGGCCGCTCGCCTTTGGCGATTCCCCGCTCGCATATCTACGGGATAGTAAAACCGAGAATGGAGGAAATTTTCGAACTGGTAAAGCAAAAACTTGATTGTCTCGGTCTTCCCCGTCCATTAAGCGGGGGAGTTGTAATTACCGGCGGCGGCGCCTCACTTACGGGTGCTGTTGAATTGGCCGGGGAAATCTTTAAGCTTCCGGCACGTTTGGGTTTCCCCATTCGTTTTGCAAATATGGGAGGTCTGGTGGACGAATACCGTGATCCCGGTTATGCGACAGCCATCGGGCTGGTGCTGGAAGGTGATAAAAGGGACAATGACGATTCCGAACATACCATTCCCCCGCCGCGGCAGCAAATACCGGGGAAAAAGAACACCAGGGGTCCTTTGGGGAAATTTATAGACTGGATTAAAAATGGCCTTTTTTGAGGACATTAATAATATAACAACAACATAAATGGGAGGGATTGAATGACAAATCAGATGCAGATTTTTTCGGTAAAGGAGTATGAGCCGGCAGTGGTAACTGCGCCCGCGCAGCCTCCGGCTAACATCAAAGTTATTGGTACCGGCGGCGGCGGTTCAAATGCGGTAAACCACATGATTGCATGCGGACTTTCAGGGGTGCAGTTTATTTCGGTGAATACCGATAAGCAGCATTTAACGGAAGAGAGCAAAGCCGAAACCAAGCTGCAAATCGGAAGCAAGCTTACCGGCGGCCTGGGAGCCGGTGGTAATCCCGGAAAGGGGGAAGACGCC
>Ga0082212_10011411_pt1 | contig 11269 bp, 9 predicted proteins | sample TergutNt197P3_FD_71548 | JGI IMG/M metagenome (GOLD analysis project Ga0082212, IMG submission 71548) | Neocapritermes taracua P3 segment gut microbial communities from Petit-Saut dam, French Guiana - Nt197 P3 | ecosystem: Host-associated > Arthropoda: Insects > Digestive system > Gut ... | reverse complement strand
ACATGGCCAAGGTGCGCTACAACAATTCCGGTTTTTCGATGGATGCCTGGCAGCGCGTGCTGCTGCCCGCCGACGTGATCCGCACCAAAAGCGGGATATGCGTCGAGACTTCCCTGCTGCTCGCCACCGCGCTTCAATCGATGGCGATGCACTGCATGCTGATCTTCCCGCCCGGCCACACGCAGGTGGCCTTGGAAACCTGGCCGAATTCCGGCGAATATTTTCTGATCGAGACCACGATTTTGCCGATGGACGCCAACATGAACGGCTGGAACCGGACGGTGCAGCTTTTAAGCCGGGACGAATGGCTGGACTATATAATCGATAGCCCATGCTACGTTTTGGACTGCGATTTGGCCGTCAAATTGGGCATACGCGCCATGAGCAATTGAAAACAAGGAGGAGGAATCCAAGGAGAGAGCAATATGCAAATGCCGGAGAATGTGCGGGTGATATGATGGACGAAAATAACAAACTGAGCAAAACAAAAAAATGGCAGTCGCCGTCTGCCCAATTCGATAAAGAGATTTATGCTTCCATTCGAGCCGCCCTCGTCGAAGCGCGGACAAACGTTGTCATCGCCGTCAATTCGGCAATGGTCAGCGTCTATTGGGAAATCGGCAGACAAATAGCCGAAGCCATAGGTGAGCGCGCCGAATATGGGCACAATCTGCTTTTATATTTGGCGGAGCGGCTGACCGTTGAATTTGGCAAAGGTTTCAATGAACGCGGTTTACGCCATATGCGGCAATTTTATCAAACCTTTCCAATTCGGAACACATTGTGTTCCAAATTGAGTTGGTCGCATTATCGTTTGTTAATGCGTGTCGAAGAACCGAGTCGCCGCGAATTTTATTTGAGTGAATGCGTGCAATCCGGTTGGACCGTCCGCCAGCTCGACCGACAAATCCATTCGTTTTTCTATGAGCGTTTATTAGCGACCCAAAAAAAGCATCGCCCCGAAGTTGAAGGCGAAATTTTTTTAAGCGATCCTAAAACAGATTCCGATTATATCCTTAAAGACCCTTATATACTGGAATTTTTGGATTTAAGCGAAAACAAAAAGTACACGGAATCCGAATTGGAACAGGGACTTATAGACAAATTGCAAGAATTCTTGCTTGAACTTGGCAAAGGGTTTTCTTTTGTGGCACGACAAAAACGCATCACAACTGAAAGCGGGACGCACTATTACATCGACCTTGTTTTCTATAATTTTATTTTGAAGTGTTTTGTGGTAATAGACTTAAAAACCAGCCCGCTAGATTATCAAGATATAGGGCAGATTGACTTCTACGTGAGGCTATTTAACGACAAGATAAAACAGGCGGACGACAACCCTACCATCGGGCTTGTACTCGTCACGGACAAAGACGAGAGCATCGTGAAATATTCCGTGCTTGCCGATAACGAAAATTTGTTTGCATCGAAATACAGACTGTATTTGCCGACCGAGGAAGAACTAAAAGCGGAGTTGCAACGCGAGCGTGAAATTATCGAGCGCCAGATTGAGTATAGATAAAAAATTCGCCCCTTGACAGCCATATTTCATTATGATAGAATATTGGGCAAGAAGTAAAATTTAAGGAGTTACTGCGATATGTTTAAATACGGCGTATCCGCCGCTTTGGAGGAGCTGCCCGCGTCGCAGCCGGTCACGCTGCGGGGCTCAATAGAGGCAATTTGCGATGCGGCCATCAAATTGGGCTACGACGCAGTGGAGCTGCATGTGCGCGATCCCGCGCGCTACGACGCGGCCCACATCAAAAAAACCGCCGACAGCTGCAATATGCCCATATGCGCCATAGCGAACGGGATGGAGCTCACGCTGGGCGGGCTGTGCCTGATCGACGACGACCAAAAAAAGCGCGAGCTCGCGCTCGCCCGGCTTCTCGAGCATGCGGACTTCGCGGCGGAACTCGGGGCCATGCTGATTGTGGGCATCATGCGCGGCAATGTGCCAAAAGGCGGGGATCCGCGCGAATACAGAGAAAGGTTCGCGCGGGCTTTGGGGCGCGTGTGCGACTATTGCGCCAAAAAGAATGTCCCCGTCGTAGTCGAGTCCATTTTGCGGTATATAAACAACTACTTAAACGGGGTGATCGAGACAATGGACTTCGTGACGGATTTCGGGGCCGGCAACCTTTCGCTGCACATCGACACCCACAGCATGGCGATAGAGGAAAAAAACCTGAAAGACAGCATACTGTACTGCAAAAACAAACCCTTGGGATATGTCCACTACTCCGACAACAACCGGATGTACCCGGGGGGCGGCGCGCTGGATTTCCGCGAATTGACCCGCGCGCTGGCCGATATCGGGTACACAGGATATATCACCTTGGAATGCCTGCCCCATCCGGGCGCGGAAGAGGCGGCGCGGCTCGGGCTGGAATACATGAAAAGCGTCGAGCGGGCGGTCTCGATAGAGCGCCAGGACCGGCGATAAAAACAAAAAACAGAAAGAAGCTGATGTTATGGAACAATCATATTTATCATGGCTGGCCGGCGAAACCGCGTTTAGCTGGAACAACGATTCTGCCCTGCAAGCCCAAATCGAAGCGGCGCTGACGCAGGGCGCAATCGGGATCACCACCAACCCGCCCCTGTCCTACGAGGCATTGATTTCCGAGCCGGATATCTACGGCGAAAAGCTGGCGGATTTGGATAAAAGCCTGCCGGATCTGGAATACGCACGCAGGGCGATGTGCCTTGTCGTGAAGCGTTTTTCCGGATTCTTCATGGAGCTGCACGAAAAAAAAGGCGGCTTTTATGGCTGCGTGCGCGCGCAGGTCGCCCCAAGCCTGCGCCACGACGCCGTGGGGATGCTGGAAATGGGCAGGCGTTTGTCGCAGATCGGAAAAAACGTGATGGTGAAGATACCGGGCACAAAGGCCGGAATGTGGGCATTGGAGGAGCTCGCCGCGCTCGGCATCCCCACAAACCCCACCGTGATCACCACGGTCGCGCAGGCGGTCGAGGCCGCGAAGGCCCACGAAAGAGGCAGGGACAGGGCGGCAAAAGCCGGAATTTCCCCCGCATGGTCTTCGTGTGCGGTGGTGATGGGAAGGGCCCAGGATTATTTCGCCAAGCTGAACGGGGAGCGCAAACTGGGGCTGGCGAAAGCGGATCTCGACTGGGCTTCGCTCGCCATAGTGAAGCGCAGCGCCGCCATCTACAAAAAAGAGGGATTTAATTCCAAGATCATGCCGGCCGCCTTCCGCGCCCCGATGCAAGTAGAGCAGCTGGCGGGCGGCGAATACCACGCGACGATACACCCCGCCGTGCAGGCCGCCGTCGAGGAGGCGTACCGGGCGGGTCAAATCAAGCGGGAAATTCTGTTCGAGGCCCCGGTCGATGAGGGCGCGGTGCGCCGCGTCGCGGAGGCGCTGCCGGAATTCGGGCAGGCATATGAGCCGGACGGGCTCTCGATCGACGAGTTTGACAGCTGCGGCTCGGTCGTCATGACATTGGACGCATTCGAGGCCACCGGCTGGGCCAAGCTCGCCTCGCTGAGACGCGGCTGATTTTTTTTAACCCGCGTGGGGGCAGCTTTCCCCGCAGGCTTTGCGGTTGGGGCACTCCGGGGCTTTTGTGCTTTTTATATACGCCGGGGCGGCCTTGTATACGGTGACGAGTTCGAACGAGCCGCAGTCCGGGCAGGCTATGCGCTTCTCGGTTTTTTCGCTCATCGAGGCTTTGATGTTGTATTCTTTGTCGCATGCCACGCAGCGCAGATCATAAAAGGGCATAATTTTCTCCTATGCGGTATTTGATCATTTGCGACAATTATATACCTTTTCGCGGCAAAAGTCAAGGAAAAACAAAAAATTCGGAGGTAAAAAATTTATGCAAATCACAAAAATGACCGAAATATTCAGGGAAAAGCTAAAAACCCGGGCGGCGGGCATCTTTTCAAAGACGAGCGACCCCGCGTTTATCGAGGTCATGGGATATGCGGGGCTCGACTATGTCATAATCGACTTGGAACACGGGCCAAACACCATACAAACCGCCCAGAACCTGATACGCGCCGCCCAGGTTTCGGGGATTTTTCCCATTGTGCGCGTCAAGGAGGGCTGCGAGCCGGTGATGGGCGAGGCGCTCGACATCGGGGCGGGCGGCCTGCAGATACCCCAGATAGGCACAAAGGCGGAAGCCCGGGCCGCGATCGGCAGGGTGAAATTTCACCCGGACGGGCATCGCGGCGTTTGCAGGTTCGTGCGGGCGGCCGACTATTCGGCAAAGGACAGGTTCGAGTATTTTTCCGATGCGAACAAATCGGTCGTGATCCTTCAGATAGAGGGAAAAGAGGGCATAGACAATATCGACGGCATATTGGAGGTAAATGGCATCGACGTGATATTCGTGGGGCCCTACGACCTCTCGCAGTCACTTGGCTTAACCGGGCAGGTCGGCCATCCGGCAGTCGAGGAGAAAATGCTCGAGATCGCAAAAAAATGCGAGGAAAGGGGCATAACGGCGGGCACTTTCGCCGACACCCCCGAAAGCGCCGCGAAGTGGATCGAAAAAGGGGTGAAATACATATCCTACTCGGTCGATGTCGGCATATTTTACGACGCGATCAAAAATCTCGCAAAAATGCTAAAGGGAGAGAAATAAATGGTGGAGAGAAAAAAATACGCGCTTGTCACGGGCGGCGGGCGCGGGATAGGTCGGGCGGTGGCGCTTCGCCTCGGAAAAGAGGGCTACAACGTGGCTCTCACATACCGCAATTCAAAAGAAGGAGCCATAGAGGCGCAAAAAGAGCTTTTGGAAATGGGTTCGGACACCGAGATTTTTTGCGCCGACATGTCGGATCTCGCGCAGCTCAACGCGGCGTTTGACGCATATGAGGCGCATTATCCCTTTTTGGATCTGTTGGTCAACAACGCGGGGGTCACAATGGGAAGCTCTTTTTTGGAGACCACGCCCGAACTGTTTGAAAAAGTGACGAACACCGATTTGCGCGGGGTGTTTTTCATGGCGCAGCGGGCGGCTAAGTACATGATAAAACAAAACTGCGAGGGCTGCATCGTAAATATCTCGTCCAATCAGGGAATCGCGAATTTCGAGGGCAATTCGGTCTACGGCAGCATAAAGGCGGCGGTGGGCAAGCTCACAAAACACATGGCGATGGAGCTTGGCCGCTACAACATCCGGGTAAACGCGCTGGCGCCGGGGCTGGTGGACACGGGCTGGCTGGAAAACCCGCGAAATTCGGGAAGGGACAAACACAAAAAGAAATATGAGGCGGTGATACCGCTCGGAAGCTATGCGGTGCCCGATCAGGTGGCGGGCATTGTGGCGTTTTTGGCCTCCGACGACGCGCTGTACATGACAGGCTCGGAGATAGTGGCCGACGGCGGGGCGAGGCTGCCGGTGATCATGGACTTGCCGCACAATTGGCTGCCCGAAGATCTGCCCGAGCGGCGAAAATCTATTTTGGAAAAAGAAAGGGATAACGTGTAACGAATGTGAACGCTCCGCGTTCACATACAGTTCACGCCAATCGGTAATGTAACGAAATAAATAAGAGGTGAAAAATGAAAATAACAGCTGTAAAACGCATTTTTTCGGGGCACAACATATACGCCAAAGTCGAAACCGACGAAGGCGTGCACGGCATAGGGGAGGGCACGCTCAACTCGCGCGAGGCGGCGGTGGCCGCGACAATCGAGGCGATCGAGCCCGTGATAGCTGGCCTGGACCCTTTTGACATCGAGCACATATGGCAGGACATATTCAGGGGCACTTTCTGGCGGGGCGGGCCGGTGCTTATGTCGGCTTTGTCCGCCGTGGACATGGCGCTATGGGACATAAAGGGCAAAGCGCTGAACACGCCGGTGTACAATCTGCTCGGCGGCAGGTGCAGGGACAAGATCCGCGTGTACTGCCACTGCGGCGGAAAGACCCCCGACGAGCTTTGCCGCAACGCCGAAGACACCTTAAAGCGCGGCTTTACGGTGCTGCGCATATGCCCCCACGATATAAACGTCAGGGAAAACGGGTTCTATGAGCCGGGAGCGCAGGTGAGGCTCAGCGTGAAGTTCATGAAGGCGCTGCGCGCCGCGGTGGGCGACGACGCCGAAATCATATTCGAGTGCCACACGCGCCTTTCCCCCGCCCGCGCGATAGAGCTGATCAACGCGATCACCGAATACAGGCCGGTTTTCGTGGAGGATCCGATCCGCTCGGACAGCCCCGAGAGCTTCCGGATTTTGCGCTCGCAGACAACCGCGCCGCTTGGCACAGGGGAAAAATTCGGCGGGGTATGGGACTACAAGACCTTAATCGAGGAGGATCTGATCGACTATCTGCGCACCGACGTGTGCAACTGCGGGGGGATCAGCTCAATGAGAAAAATAGCCGCCTACGGCGAGACCCACTATATGGAGATGGTGCCCCACGGGCTTCCGAGCGCGGTGGGGATGATGGCCGCCTTCCATACGGATATGGCCACGCCCAACTTCTTCATGCAGGAGTGCGGGCTTTACGGGGACATAGGAGCGCACCTTTCCATGGACGCCCGGTTCAAAGACGGCTTTTTCACGCTCGGAGACTCGCCGGGGCTCGGAATTTTGTTAGACGAGCAAAAATGCCAGCCCTACGCAAGCTACGAGCACCCCCACTGGAGAAGGGAAGACGGCACCGTGCAGGATTGGTGAGGCCGGTGAGAAAGGAATGATCATGGATAAACCAAATGTGATATTGATCACAGCCGACCAAATGCGCGTATATGAAATGGGCTGCTACGGGGGCATATCGCCGCCCGGCAAGCCAAACACCCCGAATATAGATGCGCTTGCCGCAAGCGGCGTCAGATTTGAAAAGGCGTTTACGCCAAACCCCGTCTGCACGCCCGCAAGAAGCAGCATCATAAGCGGCCAATACGGCAGGAGCTGCATCGGCACGGTGCATAACGCCGCCGAACCGGCCGCCGCGCGCAATATGTTTCCCCACAAAACCCTTGCGGAACTTTTAAAAGACGAAGGCTACGACACCGCCTTGATCGGCAAATGGCATATCCACGTATCGCCCGAAAAACTCGGGTTCGACGATTGCGTTTACCCGAAATTCAATCATCTGAACAAACACCAGGACTACAACCTGAACGGGGAAAGACACATAATCGATGGATACGCTTACGAGTTTGAGCTTGAAAAGGCGCGCGAATACATCGCCAAAAAACACGACAGCCCGTTTTTTCTGTATCACAACATATCTTTGCCGCATATGCCGTTTTTCGACGTGGGCGACGAATTCAAATACAGGTACGCAAAGCGCGAAACAGCCCTGCGTCAAAACGTGAAACCGGGCATAAACGATGAATTCGACCAAAAGTGGTTTCGGATCTATATGTACGATTATCTGTATTACAGGTATCTCGGCGACCGACACCTCGTCATGCCGGAAAATTTCGACATAGATGATCTGTACGCAATGTACAGGGGAATGATCTACGCCGCCGATTATCAGGTCGGCAAAATCGTCGAATATGTAAAAAACGCGGGGCTGAGGGACAATACGGTCATCGCGTTCGTATCCGACCACGGCGACAACATGGGAAGCCACGGGCTGTACAATAAAGACTGCTCATATGAAGAATCGCTCCGCGTGCCCTTCATCATCTCACATGCGGGCCATATAGCGCCCGCGGCCGTTTCGGAAAATGTGGCCTCCCTGATCGACGTGGCGCCGACGCTGCTCGACCTGTGCGGGGCGAACATACCGGATTGCATTCAGGGGATTTCGCTCGCGCCGCTTTGCGGCGGAAAGGAAAGCGTCGGGCGGGACAGGGTGTTCGCGGAATGCGGGAACGGCGAAATCGTATGCCGGACCGACAGATACAAACTGTCCGTGCTCGCCGAATACAACAAGGGCGGGCAAAGCAGGATCATAGATAAAAATCACAGGTTCGCGGATCTGGAAAACGACCCGTATGAAATATCGGACAAAACTTCCGGCGGCGACAATTCCGTGAGGGACGAATTGTACGCCGATATAATAGAGTGGGACAAAAAAACAAAATGGATGTAGGCCATGGCGAAAATCAGCCTAAATGCACCCGGACAGTCGCGACCGCCCGCGCTTCGGCCTTGATGACGGCATATGAGTTTTCGGCTTTCGCATAGCTTCCGGGGTTTTCCCCGTCGCCGCCGGGCAGGTCGAATTCGGCCATGTCCGCAAGGTTTGCCGAAGACACGGCGCAGCCTGTAAATTTTAGCTCGGCGACCTGCGGCTTGTCCGAAACATTCCACAAGCGCACGATATAGCCCCTGCCGTCTTCGGCCGCTTTCCAGTTGAGCACGGGCATTTCGGGATTGTCGGACTCCAAAAAATTTCCCGTTGGGGGCAGGGCGCCGTTTCCGCCTGCCCTGTCGGTGAATATCGTCGATTGCGGCATCGAGGTCTGCTGGCCCCACCGGACGGCCTCCGGATCGCCCATTTTGCCCCTGCCGGATGTGAGGCAATGCCGGAATACCGCCAGGCCCGTCTGCGAAACCGAAAAATTCGTGCCGAAATTGTTGTTGAAAAGCTGCGAGAAAATCCAGCCGTTTTTTTGGTAGTCGCGCTCCGTCTGCGGGTCGTGCCGGAAATTTTCGTCGACAAAGCAGCGGTGCGCGGGCGACACATATCCCTGCCACAGCTTTCCGAAACCCGCCATCGGGGCATCTGGGCTGTTCCACAGCATATAGCTGTCGCCGTCCTGTATGCGCACCCAATTTTGCACCGCGACCACATCCGAATACGCGCCGGGGAGATAATCTTTCACAGGCTCCATGATGGACAGCGCGGATTCATAGCGGAACTCCGGATTGTCGGCTTTCAGCGGAAATGCCAAATGGGCGTTCTGCAAAGGGGAGGGATCCTTGAAAACGCTTGTCTCGAAATAGACATTCTTCACTTTGGGGTACAGGCAAATTTGGCGGCGTATGACCGGATGCCCGGGGGCGGAGGCCTCTATGCAAATTTTTGAACATATGTTTTTCTGCCGGGCGGCCAAGCTCAATTTTGTTTCATGGATCTGTTCGGGCGAATTTTTGTCGCGGACGATGAGCGCGTAAAAATCCCCGCCGTCAAAGTCGACAAGCTCGCGTTTTGTTTCTTTGTCGTATATGCTCGCTATGCGCATGGTTTTTGGATCCGCCGCGATCCTGTAATATTCGTTTTCTATCGCATTTTCCGCATCTGCCGGGTTTCGCGGGACGGCAAAGGAGAAAATGCGGTTTTTGCGCAGACGGTACGCCTTGTATCCGTATGCGGGGATGTCGCGGGCGACAAAGCATATGTTGTATCTCAAAATCGCGGGATGCTCAAACGCCCCGAAGCGCTTCGTCCCCCGGCCCAGCCCCACTCTTTGCGGCGCGAAATCTGACGGTTCGAAGGCATCGCCGAGTTCGGTCAGCTCGTATGCGACCCGCTCCCCAGTGGTCTCGTCGATCAGATCGAATCCTTCGTCGATATACGATTTGTCGGGATAGACATGCCAGCGGCAGCCGAGCAGCGCCCCTTTCAGCGTTTCGCCCGTGTCGCGCATCACGCTCCCCGTGCCGTCCATTTCACGCATAGGCGCCGACACAGGCGCGCTGATGGGCCATGAGCTCTGATTGAAAACCACGAGATAGATTTCGCCCGCTTTCAGCTTCAGGCTGTCGGCTATGTGCGCCATCGATTTGTCGCGCACCTCGGCGGCAAACGCTTCGGCCCTGAAAGCCCGCAGCGCTTTTTCGTATTCCGATGCCCTCGCTGCGGCCCCCGCAGGGAACTGATAGCCCCATGTGTGCTCGTCATGCAGCATCGATTCTTCGTAAGCTTCGCGGATCCGGTCATTTTGATAGACATATCCCGTATGCAAGCTCGCGGCGGAGGCGAGTTTTTCCGCGTTTGTGAGTGCCTCGTGGTTGCGCCGGTTTGCCGCGAGCGCGATTGCAGTCGAGGTCGCGCCCGAGGGGTAATCCTGGCCCGGGAGCTCCCCGCGCCACACAGGCAGCCCGCAGGGCGTGATTTTTGCGAAGTCCCGGTAAAATTTCGCATTCGTGCTGCATATCAGGCGCGGGTACGCCCACTTTTCGTTCCATTTGAGTATGGTGTCGGCATATGCCCTGATATACGGCGAATTGTCCCGGTCGCCGCCGCCGACCGGATAGCGCGCCACCGGATACGGATATCCGTTTGCGGCCATATTTTCGAGGTGGGCTTCGAGGCGCGGCAGTTTCCCGCTGTTGTCGTATGCGCCTCCGTTGTTTTCGCACCAGAGCAGCACGCGCTTTTTGGAGGGGGTCTCCCACCAGAACGCCCCGGGGGCGTTGTCATATCCGAAAATTTCCCCCGCGTTCCAAAACGAACGGAATTTGGACTCTCCCCAGCCGTAATACAGCGGCAGCCCGGGGCAAAACAGTTTTACCCCTATATTCGCCAATACTTCGGACAGCCCCCAGCTTATGCCGGGCACGTCGTTATGTTCCGCGGTTATCGCCGGGATATTGTGGAGGCGGGCAAAGCGCGCGCTTTGGTACGCCGTTCTGATCAGCGTCTCATGCCCGCACAGCTCGCTCGTCATATTGCCGCAAAGCGCGGTCATTTCGAAGCGCCCGTTTTGGAGCAGGGCTATCATCTTGGTTTGCTGCTGTCTGCCCGCGTTTTTGAAAAAGCTTCCGAGCGACCAGGTTTGCTCTATGACAATCCTGAATTTCGCGTCGGCGGGATATGACGCGGTTTGCTCGGCATAGATTATGGCCTCGGCCAGGTTTTGGGCTTGCTCCTTTTGGACGTTTGAGGCGAGATCCGTATATCCCAAATCGTGGTGGGAGCGCTGCACGACGTGGACCACCCAGCGCCTCGGAGGCGAGATTTCAATTTCACGGATTATCGCCTCCCCCAAAAAAAGGAGCTCGAATGAAACTTTTCGCCTTTTTGGCAATTCCTCGATGAAAAATTCCAGCTGGTTTTCCCCTTCGAGCAAGTCATAGCTTTGCCTGCCTATGAGCTTGCCGCCGCACTTTGCCGCAAGCTGCGCCCCGGAAAAACGCGCGGAGCTCAAAACGCCGAGGCGTATCATCTGCTTGAGCCCGTCCGCCTCTTTTTTCAGGCATATGCTCGGAGATATCGACTCTATTTTGCATTCTGCCATAAAAACCTCATTCTCCTGACATTTCATTTGCTTTGATTTTAGGGTTGCAATACCGGTTCCTCGATTGCGTTCGGCTCCCATAATCAATCGCCTTCGCCGGGCACCAGCTTATGCAGCCCATGCAGTGCTCGCAAT
>Ga0082212_10011410_pt1 | contig 11271 bp, 8 predicted proteins | sample TergutNt197P3_FD_71548 | JGI IMG/M metagenome (GOLD analysis project Ga0082212, IMG submission 71548) | Neocapritermes taracua P3 segment gut microbial communities from Petit-Saut dam, French Guiana - Nt197 P3 | ecosystem: Host-associated > Arthropoda: Insects > Digestive system > Gut ... | reverse complement strand
TTCATTTGCCTCACTTGCCTCGCAAATTTCGTCTTCGTCAAACAAAGGTTCGTCTGGGCCCACAAGCAGGGCATCTTCAGATACTGGCTCTTGAGCATCATCTAGTGCATAAGCAGCACTTGTGCCAAGAGGAATAAGTGCAAAACACAGCAGAGCAGAAAGACAAAGCTGCATAAACCTCTTTGCCGGACTACTGTGTCTTTTTGTTGTGCGTTCTTTGGTCAAGTTGTCTATTGATTTCATGAGTTTATCTGACATGGATAATAACCTTTCAGCAAGGGCGCTTGAGCTATTCTGTCATTTGATATAAAACAATTATATGTAGAATTTTTGGCGCATAAATTCCTAGCCATACGAAGTTCCCTTCCCACCGAAGTGACTTTTTGTCTTTACGTACTGATTTAGCTTTCACAATACAAGAAACTTCCCACACCACTGGCTGGCTTCTGCATTATGGCGCAGCTATTGTAGCATTTTTTTTGACCTTTGGCTAGTCACCCTGCAAGCTGTCTAGCAAAAGAGTAGGTGAACCCTAGAGACCATGACACGCATCTAGTATTTTATTCACGGTGTTTCATGTAGTTGTGTTTGGCTCACTATTTGTCAAGCTGTACGTCTGTGTGTACAACCAGTACTTCTTTTTCTAAAACAAACTCTGTCTCAAGCAAATCCGTGCCGTCCACAAGCACATCTGTGTCTGTGCCGCTTTCAGCAGCGCAGACCAGCAGATCTGTATCCGCACTTGTAGCACCAGCCAAAGCTTCCTTGCCGCCCGTAACAAGGGCTTGCGCAGGAAAAGCATTAGGGCTTTCATTTTTAAGTTTTTGACTTGGCAGCTTGTCGGTATTATCACTTTTTTGGTTCTGCTTGCCAGAAAGCTTTCGCCGAGCAACATCCTCAGCTCTTTTTCTCTGCTTGATTAAGGGGGTTGAGATTGTGGTGTCTGATGAGAAATCACTAGACTCTTTTGTTGTGGAGGCGCTTAGCTCTCCACTTATTCGGGCATTTTTTTCTACAAATGCTGCAGCTGAGCGTTTAGCAGCAATACCTGTGCGCTCCCTGAGAAGACCAAGTATATCAAAACGCCAAAACATCACCATTGTTGCTAGTAAAAATACAAACATGAGCGCAAGGCAAAGGTAAAATCCCACGGTAAGCATCTCTAATGTTTGCTGCGTTTCATCAAAGTTCATTGTTAGTCACCAGCCAAAGACTCTAGGTCGTTTTTATAAAAATCGTTGTTTTCTGCAGCCACCGCCACTCGAACACGCGCTACATCTAATGCTTCTTGTATTTCAATAATTGCCTGAGTCTCTTCGTCGCCTTGTGGGACAATGAGCTTTAAGCCAGCAATGGTTTTTTCAAGCTGTTTGTTCATCTCTTCCAAAGAAACACCACCTTTGAGTAATATGTCTGAATGTTCTGACATGTGATATACCAATTCTCGATACACACCAAGAGAAACAAAGGAGTTTCCAGTAGCTTTCACCAAATCACCATCACTCATGTCCACTAGCTCATCCCAAAAGATGCGTGCTGTAAAATTTTCGTCAAACAAGCTACTCTTGCCCCCCGTTGTGTTACCCGTTAGGAAGAGTCCATAGTTTTTTGCTATCACACTCAATCGCGCAGCCAAAGCCACTTTCTGCTCATTAAGAGAAGTAGAGCTTGCAGCCGCTAAAAGATACTGCTGTGCACGAACCTTCCCGTTGTCACCTTGAGATCCAAAGTAGTACAGAATACCCAAATCATAGACAAGCTCATCGTACGCGGCAGGGTTTTGAGATTTGAGAATGTCGAGATTGGTACGACCTCTGCTGTTGGTATCTCTAAGCAAAAGTCTCAAGCTATTGTTTTCCTCCTCTGTCATTACTTGGTCTCTTTTGATAAGCGCAAGGTATTCTTGATAGGCTCGTGGATTGCCTGGGTCAAGTCGTGCGGCGTTAATGTAGTAGCTAACAACCTCACTGTCTTTCTCGATTCCGTATTCACTTTGCCCTTTTTCCAGCAAGGCGTTATAGCTGTTTTGTGTTTGGATATTACCTAATACCGTAAAACCGATAGCGCCTAATGCCAACACTACAGTAAGAGCTGCGCTCATAAGAAACAAATGCCACTTGCGATTCTGCAGCCTAATATACTCATCATCCAAATGATGAAAACGCTCCAAATCGAACAAAAGCTCAGCCATGTTCTGGTACCGGTCATCAGGGTCACGACGAGTACACTTCATTATTATGGCCTCAAGACCGCTTGACAAGCCAGAGCCCCACTTGCGAATAGGGTGCATAACGTAGGGCGGCTCTGAGGGATTGTGCCCAGTCACCAAATGGTACATGGTGGCGCCAAGGTTATAAACATCCGTACGTGCATCTGTTTGATGGACACCATATTGTTCTGGCGCAGCATAGCCTTGGGTACCCAAAGGAACCGTATCGTCCACTCTGCCCTCTTTGAACTCCCGAGCAGTCCCAAAGTCAATAATTTTTATAGCACCATTTGGTTGCAGCATAACATTTGCAGGTTTCAGGTCACGATAAACTATGGGAGGAGTGCGAGAATGTAGGTAGCCCAAAACAGCGCAAAGTTGCTTTGACCATTGCACTACTTGTTCTTGGGGCAAAGCGCCACGCTCTCGGAGTGCTTGTGAAAGTGAGATGCCCTCTACGTAATCCATGACAATGAGCAAAGAGTTTTTGGTGTCAATAATGTCGATAATGCTTGGCAGGTTAGGATGCGAAAGTTTTTTGAGATACTCGACCTCGGCAATAAGACTTTGCCGAACTATCTCATAGTTGTCAAAGCCATCTTTACGTACCTCTTTGATGGCCCATTGTTTGTTAGCGCGCTCGTTCATTACCAGCCAAACAATGGACATGCCCCCTTGCCCAATTTTGTTCAAGACTTTGTACTTCCCGTCAACTAACATTCCTACCTTTAGATGAGAGATAAAGTCATTTTGTGGATCAGTATTTGTTTTTCTCGGGCTCATGGCATCATCCGTACTGTAAGAGCCGTAATGTTATCCGTTTCATTGCGCTTTTTGTTGAGATTAAGAAGCAGCGTTAAATTAGAAAGCATCTGTTCTTCTGTTAACATTTTTGTAGGATTAAGGTTTTCGTAAAACTCTTGCGGAGTTACAACATGCCGATAGCCATCTGTGCAAAGCAAGAAAACTGTTTTGTGCGAATAGCTGCCCCAATAAAACTCGGGTTCTATTCTATTTTTTACTCCTATGCACTGTAGCAAAACATTTCTTCGTGAATCCTGCTCGGCTTGCTCTTTGCTCAGAAGACCTAAATCGACTTCGTTTTGTACAACAGTTTGATCTTTAGTAATTTGATAAAGCGCATCATTTATCTGATAAAGGCGTGAATCTCCTATACTTATCGCATAATAATGAGTGTTTGTGAGCAGTAGTGCAACGGCAGTAGTGCCCAGCGAAAGGTGCTTGCAAGAACTATAGTCAAGAAGGTTTTCGTTGGTATTTTCAAGTTGAGCAACCCAACTTGTTTCAAGATTTTCTGCAGTTAGCTCCTGTATTATCAAGAACGGCAGTTCCTCTCTAAACCATTTTGCGAAGGCTTTGCAAACCTCAGATGATGCGAGTTCTCCTTCAGAAAGCCCACCCATTCCGTCACAAACAAGTGCGAAAAAGACTGGGCCTATTGCAGTGCTAGCCTCTGCCACATAGAGAGAATCCTGGTTTGTTTTTTTCTTTATTCCAGCATCTGTATGATACGCACACAAAAAACTCATGCTATTTGTATCCTTTTCTATTTTGTTCATTTTGACCCCAGCAATGCGCGAGCTCATGTATGCCTGTGCGAACCGCCAAGATTTCGACTTAGCTTGTGTAAAACACAAATTCTTCGTTGCTCAACTTTATGCGAGCGCCATGCTCTAAGGGAATGTCACAGTTGCTCGATGCCATTATGTCATCGACATACGTGTGGTTCGTGGAGTTTGTGTCGGCAATTACGTAGCCAGCATCGGTCTTTCTAATTACTGCATGACTGCGGCTAATGGTTGAATTGTCAGTAATGGCATAGTCAACGTAACCACGCTCCTTGCCTATTCTTAAAGACTCTCCAACAAGAGCGATCTTCTCATCATTTTTTGTTCTGATAAGATAGGGTGTGGCAATTACTGGCTTATTGTAGTCTTCTGTCAAAATAGTTGTTCCTGGATCATCATCATTGAGTATTGTGGTTTCTCCAAAGTTTGCAGGACGAGAGGCAAGTGGCTGGTTTGCTTGAGAGCCATATGGAGTTGTTGCAAAACCAGCACCGGCATCACTCAGATCCGCTGGCCTTGAAGTGCCCTGCGTAAAGCTTGGGCTTGCAGGGGAAATAGGCTGCTGGGATATGCTGGTTGGGCTTTGCGCATTTTGTGTATTTCCGTCGGTTTCCAAAGATGAAGCTGGTGGCACATAAAACGATGTGGTGGGTATTGCCTTTGGCGGTGACACAAACAGATTGCCTTTTCTTTGTGGTTTTTGAGCATCATAGATGGCTTTGTTCTCTTTGCTATAGTGTGCCAACAAATAAAGTAGCGACATTTCTTTCGCGTCGTTATAGTCGTTATTTGCACTGGACTCTTGAGGGTTCATTTTCTGTTGCTTTTGGGCATCATAGATAGCCTTGTTTTCCTTGCTGTAGTGTGCCATTAAATAGAAAAGAGACATTTTTTCAACATCAGTCTGAGAGCCATCAAAAAAAGTTGATGCGGCAAATTCATCGCTTTCATTTTGCGTGTCATCTTGCAAAACAGGTCCTGGAACAGCAAATCCCGGCTGAGGTGGCAGCACTTTTGATGGCTGACTGGCCGTTTGCGAACCTTTGGCATTAGAAGTATTCTTAGTCGGCTGCGCATGCAAAACACCACCTTGCCCCCCTTGTGAGGAAGCCGGTCGATACAAAGCGTCAGGAGTTGTTTGGTTCGCAGTGTTGCTACCTACTTGGCCAACAGCTTTCTTGGCATTGGAGTTACTTGCATGCCTTGTGGAACTCGTTCCAGAAAGCTTGTCTATCAAAGTCTTAAAGTCAAATACTGAAAAATTCTTTGTAGTATTAAGATAGTTAATTATCCTACCAACGTAATCATTATTTTCTTTGGTGTCAGTTTTTGTGCTAAACATAATGTCTTTAAAAAACTTACCAAGTGACATCTCTGGAAGTTCAATAGATTCGCTTTTAAGAAGTGGTAAATAAATTAGGCTTGTCTCATAGGTGCTCACATCAACAAAAATTCGATCCATTTCTATAATAAACTGCTTTTGGTCAAGCATGTAGTCTTCGGCATCTATAACTGAGCCAGAAATGCCAGAAAATACCGTTAGTATTTTGCTTTTATTAACAGTGCCCGCAAAAAAATCCGCAAGCGAAACTTTCGCGGTTATGTTGTAGCGTAAGATACGTTCGTTATCCAACTGTGAAAACGTAACGGGCGCAAATCCTTTGATGGAATTATCCTTGATCATGTTGAGCGCAAGTGTATCCAATTCTTCCTCATCGCTCAACGAAAACGTAAGATACGTATTGGAACCTTGTGTTGTATATTCAGCCTTCATTGTATCCCCACTCCTAACCATGGTGCTGCGCGTAAAACTTGAGCAAAGTCCACTTTTCATCAACCTTTACATACACAGACCCACTTGTTGAAAAATCCCTTGCATCAGAGAATGCCGGCTCGACAACTTGCGCTCCCTTTAGATTGATAAAGCCCCATTTTTCCGAGATTCTTACCGCTGCAAATCCATTCTCAAAACTTCGGGCATCCTCGTATTGTACATCAATTACCATCTTGCCATCTATATCCATAAAGCCCCAAAGCCCCGCGCGACACACCGCAGCAAGACCATCTGAGCCAAAGGGACGAGCATCGTCATAGTTGGTAGTTGTAAGTATCGTTCCTGTATTATCCAAAATAACAACAACGTCATCCAAGACTGCACAGGCACGATTTTGATTGAAAGCAACTCCTAGTTCATTTGTGGCAACATTTTCAAAACGCTCGTTTGAGATGTAGTCACCCTTACGGTTCACAAAACCCCAGCTGTCGTTTTTGTAAACAGCAGCAATACCTTCAACAGAATAGGCCGAGGCCTTCTCGTAGCCACCGTGCAAACGCTTGCCGTCGGTGCTATAGTAACCCCAAAGCGTGCCGTCAAAAACAGGCAAAATATCGTTTGCAAGTAAGCCAAATTGTTTTGCTGCAAGATTTCGAGCAATAATTTTTTTATTATCACCGTTAGCATTAATAAAAAACATATCATTTGACTCAGTAAGAACTGGCGCAAGGCCATTTTCAAAAGCTCCTGCCGCTTTGAACTCAAGACCTATGGTGCTGTTGCCGTTTTCTAAAACATAGCCCCAACTTTCATCTTTCGCAACCGCGCATAATCCTTCTGAAAAGAGTGAGACATCTTCGTAGTTTGTGTCAAGAAAATAAGAAAACTTTATTTCTTTGAGCATTTTGTTGACCGCTTTTGACTGAACGTTCCTGCCGTTCATAGTATCAAGTTCTTTAAAAAAGCCAGCATAGTCCTCTGATTTGTAGTAAATAGTCAAAAGAAACTCATAGGCTTTTGGCTCATAGGGATACTGAAGAGCTATATCCTTTGCCCAATTAATTGCTGTGTTTCTTTCTCCAAGATCAAGCAACATCTCGCCTGCTTCAATGCGAACGGGCAAGCTGTCATTTATCTGCAAAGCATCATTATAGCTGCCTAAGGCATCGACTAAAATGCCATCTTTTGCATATCCACGAGCATCTTCAAGCAGCTGGTTGTAGTTGTCTTGAATCTTTTGCCCCTCGCTGGCAATGCTGTAGATAGATGCTACAAAAAGTACCACCAAAATAAGGGGAAAAAACTTTGCGTATCCTTTCACAAAAACCTCTCTAACGTATCAATTAAACACCCATAAGCAACAAGGCAATGCTCGTACCAGCCAAAATAAAGGGAGCAAACGGCATAAGATCCTTTTTGCCTTTTTTCTTAGTTGCTAGAAATATCACGGCTGCTATAAAAGCAACAATGAGCGTAAGGAATAAGGCTCCCCATATTCTTGCCATGCCGAGCAAAAGACACATAACAAACAAGAGCTTAATGTCGCCAAATCCTATACCTTTTACAACCAAAGAAATTACAAAAATCAATACTACAACAATAACGCTCATAAGAATATCTATGCCCAGTATTGGCAACACGGCATCCAAGCCCACAACCAGCAGTTCGATTAGGGATATGATTGCCCAATACACAAGACCTAGGAGAATGAATGGGTTGGGTATGCGATATGACTTGTAGTCGGTAAGGGCAGTAGGCCACAAAATACTGAGCAAGGCAACTGCTTTTATTTCGGCAAACAAAGCGTCGCTGCCGCTGTAGATATATAGCACCACACCAGTGATGCAGATGGCAATACTCATTGCAGCTACATAAAGTGCCAGACGTTTTGAAGGCTTTTTGAATGTCGCTGGTTGATTTTTTGGTTTTTTGACTGCTTTCTCATTCTTGACGCGTTTAGAGTATTGAGGATACAAAGCCAGCAATAGCGCTGCGCTGATTGCGGAACATATTAGGGCACTAATAACTACAATTATCATAACCCTCTCCTATGCTGCCTTGGCGGCGCCACGGCCCCAAGCTTCAGTCCTAGCGGTTTGAGAAAAATCAAACTTGAAATCAAAGCCCAGCAGCTTGATTACTTGCACTTGATAGTTAACGGTTATAGATATTTCATGTGCTTGCCCGCCAGGAAAAAGTTCCGCAGTACAATCAAGCCCTTTAAGCCCATCCACTACATGCATGTGCTTAAGAAAGCGATCGGCGCTGCCACCTTTTGATTCAATAAGATTTTTTTGCATGAACGCCGTAGCTAAAAACTTTCCAACTGTGTTTTTAACGCTATCAGCAGCATTGTTTATGTCGCTGGCAAAGATACCTATGAGAAGGTCTGTTGGGTTATCAGCATAGTGCTCTAGCTGCCCAGAAAGTTCATCATAAGTTCCACTAAAATCATCCCAGCTTTCCGATGCTTTTCCAGTTTGGTACAATGTAGCATCCGCTAAGTCGTTAGCATTTTGAAGCATTTTATTAACATCGGTGCCCTTAGCTGCAACAGACTGCTGCGCACCATCTCCATTAAGCATATAGTAAATATATGAATATTGAGATATTTCCTTAGAAGCCGATGCCAAAGCACTTCCAACTTTCGCTTGTACATAGCAGATATTGATAATAGAAAGCATAATAAAGATAGTAAAGATGAAAAACGGCAACGAAAGCGATGCCTCAACAATAAGGGCACCACGGTCATCTTTTAGTTTGTTGAATACTTTTGTCATAAGCTCCTCGGCTATCACTATCTGATGCTTGTCCAGACTTCATCGGTGCGGAAAGTGTCTTCAGGGAAGTTGGCGGGAATGGTGAGGGTGAAGGTGCCTTTGTCGGGTTTGTTGCCCGTATCAACAAAATCTATCTCAAACTCACCTGTGATTGTATAGGCAATACTTCTATCAATCTCATATTTTCCGTCTTCTCGTTTAGTGATGGTAGAATTGAAGCTTTTTGCTCGTATGTCCAACACTGAAAGTCGTCGATCGTCTGTAGAGGTACCGTTTTTGAGTACGATTAGTGCGCCAAAGGAACCAGCAGGAATATCAAGGCTAGTGCCATTTATGGCAAAGTTGCTTTGCGTAACCCAACACAGTTCGTCAGTACTGTTGACAACTTTATAATATAAGCTAATTTGAGCATATTGTTCTTCACTGCCAGAGACAAACTCTACAATACTCGCATAGACCTTTATTCCATGGTCATCATAGACCAAAAGACGTCCTTCGCCTTCGTCAGCTGAAGCTGTGGTGTCTTGAGTGCCATCGTCTAGCCAACTTGGAACATCTTGCTCGGCACCTCCACAGGCAACGAGTGAAAACAACAGTGCTGTAGTTGTTAGTGCCATTAAAACCTTTGCTAGTTTTTTCATTACATTATCTCCTTATCATTTCCTTTAAGCCTACCCTTATTGGTAGCCTCGTGTCATCTTTTCATGAAAAGTCCAATATGACCAAGAATTAATATCACTGGGAACATCGTTTGAGGCAATGGGCAAGGCTAACATCAAAGGAGCTACCTTTATGTCAGCTTCAAGCTTGAAGTACACAGTTGCCTTTGACAGAAGAAAACCTTCATCTGTAGTCTTGCGCATATTTGCTTGAATAACATCTCCTACTCTAAGATACTGTGACTCACCAGTACTCGGCGAATTAAATCCCATGAGCAAGAATAGATAGAGATAATCACTGTAGAAAAGGTAGACTTTGCCGTCATCAAAATTTGCTTCTTTATTGTTGGCATCTCCGTTGATTTTGCTCTTCCATTCTGTTGCTCCAAAGCCTCCTTTTATTGAGCACACCCAGTCTTCTTCACCCTTTTTATACAAGGCCACCGCATGGCCTTCCATAAGATTTTTGACATCTATACCAGATTCAGTGGCAGCAAGTGCCAGAATGAATACTGCTTGGAAAAGCTGATGAGGAAGACGGGTTATGGCAGAAGCACCATAAGCCATTCTAAGTATGGCATCTGCAGTCGCTCCCTTTTGTTTAGGAGCAGTTTCATAAAAATTCAAAAATGCGCTTGGCGTATTGAGCATCATGCGTACGGCAAAAATGTTTGCACCTGCTGTAATAACGTTTGCGGCACAGTTTTTATTGCCATACAAAATGTATTCAAGCTCCATCCGGTAGGCAAAGTTGTTGCTCAAGTTTCTCTTGTTGAACTCACCAAGCGAAGACAGAGTAAGTATGTCATCGTATTCAGTGGTAACCCCTTTGGGTTTTTCTCGATACTTGGCTTCTCGCTCTAGGGTATAGTAGCTAAACATTCCCTTGCAATACTCAGTTGCATATAAAGAATCGCGCATATTAACAAGTGCAATCTCAAGACTATCACTTGCAGCAAAGTTTGTAGCTAGCCCAACAAAACCGCTGACAGCATTTGTCGAAAGATTTTTACCTGCTTGACCAGTAGGAAAACTATCACGAAAAGCGCTAAGCTCTGAGTAGTTCTTACCAAGCTTTGATTCTCCCTCTTGAACGTCTTGGTTCTCTTGGTTTTCTGCTTTTTCTTCTTCTTGCTTCTTATGTTCTTCCATTTCCTTTTCGGCGTTTTTATCAGCTTCGCTTTCTTCTTCGGTGTGTCCGTTGTCTTTAAAGAATTCCTCCAACCAGTCGAATAGGCGCTGTCCCTCAAAGGTCATATCCCTGTTTGCAATAGATGAAATATCAGCACCCACAAAGTAAAAAGTGCCGTTTTTGGGGTCAATAAGCACACTAAAGTCTTCTTCACTATAGTCTTCAACGCCAAGATCACTATAGAAACTAGTGACAATGTTATCGCTGTAGCCAGACAAACTTTTAATGTTTTTCAATTTCTTCAGGTTGTCATTAACCCAGTAATCATTTTTCTTATGACACGTACTGTAGGCCACAGCGTTAAGCGCATCTCCAACAACAGGCACCTTCTTTTCAATAGATTTTTGCTTTGTTCTTAGCTTAGGAAGGCCTAAATTAACTTCTTCTAATACTTCCTGAGGTAGGTTGCTTATCTCTTCTTGGTTTTCTTTTGCAACAGCAGTATTTGGTCGCTTGTCAATGGCTTTTTGCCAAGCATCTTGTTTTTTTATACAGCTCTCCAATAGTCGTTCAACTTTACCGTAGCAAGCCTTAGCCTCGATTAGAGCAGCCTCAGCCACTAAGACACCCTTACGCCCATCTTCTATCTCTTTCTGAATTTTTGCTATTTCATCATTAGCCATTAAGATTTCTGATGAAGAAAAGGAGTCGCGACCCGGGAAATCAACATCTGCCCTATCAAGTGCGTATTTGATAAAAATGTGATGAATCCTTTTGTATTTGTTCCTGTACGTGGGAGTATTTTCATATGTGTCGTCAACAAGAGACAGCCTTATATCTAAAAAAAGACTGCTTCCAAATAGTTCATACTTGATAAGTTGACCGTACAATTCTTTAAGCTCCTTAATAAGCTCGCCATAAGCCTTAAAAAAGTCTGTCTTTTTATCAAGAATTTTTTGGTCATTTTCGCTATCTTTAATAGCTTCTCTGTACTCATAAACATTTTCCAAAAGCCCATAGACATTACTGGCAATATCTATAGGACCTCGATACTTCATAAAGTCTACTATTTGGTTTCGAAGCAAGGTGGCGTTGGCGAGGTTGGCATCAGCGTTTGCAGGCTTAACA
>Ga0082212_10011409_pt1 | contig 11271 bp, 7 predicted proteins | sample TergutNt197P3_FD_71548 | JGI IMG/M metagenome (GOLD analysis project Ga0082212, IMG submission 71548) | Neocapritermes taracua P3 segment gut microbial communities from Petit-Saut dam, French Guiana - Nt197 P3 | ecosystem: Host-associated > Arthropoda: Insects > Digestive system > Gut ... | reverse complement strand
CGTTTGCCACAACCATCCGTCCGGAGCTTCTTACCCGTCTGACGATGATAAGCAGATTACCCATGAGCTTTATTATGCCGGGAAAATAATCGGCATACCGCTTATCGACCATGTTATTTTCACCAAAACAGGTTACACCAGCCTGAATAAACAAGGTGTGTTCCCTGCCGAAGAGTAATTCTTTTTCCGGGCAGACATCAAATCAGCGTTGTTTTCGTAATATTCAATTTCAAACAAGGGCTGCCGGTACCGGCAGCTCAATTTATTTAGTGTTGGGATTAATATTGCAGTACGGGCTATTCCAAACTACGTGACTTTCCGTTATTTAGGATATAGACTTAACTATCTCGGGATAAGTATTTGGGGGATTTCCGTGAACATGACAACAAGAAGACTGGCAAAACCAGTCTACAAAAGACAACAATTCCTTCTATCGTTTGTAAAAGAATTAAATGAGCCTTTAACCTTAACTGATATACAAAAACTACTATTCTTATACCTAACAAAAAACCACCTTTCTTATTATGACTTTGTTCCTTATTTATTCGGAAGTTTTTCTATACAGGCAGCAGAAGATATTAATACATTACAAGCTATGGGTTGGTTATCAGATAATAATGATAAAATACAATATACTGGAAGTGAACTGCCTCTTGGCATGGGTCTTCCTTTTGAGGGATTAAACACTCCTATTCCTGACCAATTACCAAAAGTTCGCGGAAATCGACTAGTGAGATTGGTATATGAACAATTTCCTTATTATGCTATTAACAGCCGCATTTCAGCATCTATCATGGGTACAAAGGGGATGGCATATATAAATACTGCTAAAGAGCAATTAAAGCAAACCGGAAAAAAACTTTTTACAATCGGGTATGAAGGAATATCAATAGAGCAATATTTAAATTATCTAATTCAGAATGATGTTCGAGTTTTATGTGATGTGAGAAGCAACCCTCTAAGCAGAAAATTAGGGTTTTCAAAAACTCAACTGCAAAAATATCTAAAAAATATCGGTATTGAGTATACCCACTTTCCGGAATTGGGCATAAACTCAGAAAAAAGAAATAACCTCAAATCCGATGAGGACTATAAAAATCTCTTTAAAGGCTACAAATCATCTCTGCCCAACCATCATGAATGTCTGGGCATGCTCTATCAGCTTTTGGAAACAAAGGGCAGAATAGCTCTTACTTGTTTTGAACATGAACCTCTGCATTGCCATCGACATTTGATACGCGATTATCTCAAAGATACTTATGATGTTGATACTACGGATTTATAATGGAACGAAAACGCGTATACATTACAGTAAAAACATATCCAACTCTCTCTGAAAAATATGATGAGTTGGTATGTACCGCAGGGATATGCGAAGACGGTTCATGGATACGGTTATATCCGCTTCCGTTTCGAAAATTGGAAAATGAACAAAAATATAAAAAATGGCAGTGGATTGAAGTCGATGTAGAACGAAACACCTCAGATTTCAGGCCCGAAAGTCATAAGGTGGTTAATATCGACAACCTGACAATTTTTCCAACTGATAGTAAAAAGACAAATTGGGATGAACGAAAACGAATAATATTTCATGCAGAAAAAGCCTTTACGAATAAAGCTGAAATCTTAACGCTTACAAAAACAAATCCGCCTAGCCGGACACTTTTAACTTTCAAGCCGTCTCAAATCGTAGAATTCTATGCTAAGCCAACAGAAAGAGACTGGCCGAAAGACAAATTGGAATTGATTAAAGAAAAAGCAAAGCAACTTTCACTTTTCCAAACACAAGAAGAAATAATTGAAGAGTTTAAAGTTGTTGATAAATTGCCTTATGAGTTTAGATATATTTTCACTGATGATGAAGGCATAAAGTCTGATTTATTGATTGAAGATTGGGAAATCGGGGCATTATATTTTAACTGTCTTCAAAATGCCGAGGGTGATGAAAATAACGCCCTTGAGAAAGTAAAGCAAAAGTATTGGGATGAATTTCAAAAAAAAGATTTGCATTTTTTTCTTGGTACCAGATTAAGAGATCAAATCCGCTCCCCTAATCCATTCAGTATTGTAGGAGTATTTTATCCACCTATGGATAGACAGGGGAGGCTGTTTTAACAGTTTTAATAGAGTATCATGAATATTAAAGAGATTCTTGCCCGGCTCGAAGAGCCCATAAAAGTACACCCCATTCGACGGAAATATATTATCTGATAAATTTGCTTAAGAAGCTCGTCTATTGGCTTGCCAATGAACTCCTCAAACTGACGTGGGCAGAAAACGTAAAACGTTTTCTGCAAATTAAAAAAGCCGTCCAGAGGACGGCTTTTTTAATACTCCCCCGCGCGGATTCGCCTTCCACTCCTCAGCGTACGCCCCTTCGGGTCGTTTGCCGATAGGAATGATTAAACGCACCGCCATACGGCGGTGCGGCGTCATCCTGCTTTGGAGTTCCAGGCCGGGGTTCAGCCCTGTCGCCACCATTAAGTGGGGAACCATCATCTTTTAGGCTCGGTTGAGTATATCTTGGCGGCTATTCCTTCGTATTCACTCGGCGGGTTGAACTCTTCGAATCCCACCCAAAAAAGCGCCCGAACCAGTGAGGGCGTTAATGCAAAAAAATAACACGATGTTGGCCAAACAGCCTTAAACATCTTGGAAAAAATCGAAGGGCCGCCTTACAATAAATGCATGGAGAAAGCGCTCTGCGCTTTCTCCAATATAAAAAGCCCGTCTCTTGACGGGCTTTTTATACCTCCCCCGTGGTGATTCGAACACCAGACCCAGTGGTTAACAGCCACTTGCTCTGCCAGCTGAGCTACAGGGGAATGTGAAATTAAAATAATGGGTTTTTTTGAAAATGTCAATGACTCGCATTGCATTTTTTCTGTAGTATAATTAAAATTCGTTAGGATCTTTGGTACTCAAGCGCAAGAGAGTTAGTATAGTTCGCTGCCAGGAGGCGGTGTATGCATGATTAAAATTGTGATAAATCTTACAAAATTTGAAAATCAGCTTCAATTTTCCGGGAAAAAAACTGCAAAATTGCCCCAAACAGCTCCCTTCCATGCTGCAAGCCGAAAAGCAACGATGGAATTCCACATAAAACGGGAAATTCGGGACATACATAGACTGGAGACAGTCCTGTTTTCTCTGACGGGAAATGTAGTTCTGGCGGACCTCCGGCAATCCCGTTCTTTGGCGGCAGAACTCAATACCGGACTGCCGCCGGAAAAGCGCATAAAAGCAGGCCAGCTTAATGCAATGGGGCTTATCGACGAAATCCTTCATTATATGGTGGCTTTGTACCGGGAACAGGTACAGGCCGATGTTTTTGAGCAGGCTGCTGTTCATCTGGAAGAAAAACTTGGCGGCGGAAGAACCGGAGATTTATTCCAAAGTTTTGGAAGCCAGTTCCCTCCCCAGGCAGTATATGCGGGGGAGAGTTCTGTCGAAGCGTACCTGAAATCCAGCGAGGGAGGCGAAAGCTGTAAAGCTCTTTCACTGGAAGAAATGATGCTTCTGGCTCTGGCAAACATGAATCCCGCTTTTAAGCCTTTCCTTTTTATGTTTGATGATAAAGACCTTGCCAAAGAAACGGTGTATTCTTCGGCAATTAAGGAATTGCAGAGTTACTTTGCGGAATTGCCCCCCTTCGGCCCTGATGGTTTGAGCCTGTGGGAATTGCTTCGCGCTCCGGCTTTGGCCTCCGATACGTTGACTGGTCAGTTGGAGTTTATGCGGAAGCGCTGGGGGCTTTTATTGGGTAAGTATATGACCCGGCTCCTGACCGGACTGGATGTTATTAAAGAAGAAGAAAAGCCTTCGTTCTTTGGGCCGGGGCCCACCGAGGCCTATACCTATGGTTATCTGGAAAACGAGTATGAGCGGTTCAGCCCCGATCAGGAATGGATGCCGCGAACGGTGTTGATCGCTAAAAGTACCCTTGTTTGGCTTTTCCAGCTTTCACAAAAGTACGGCAGGGAAATCAACAGGCTTGACCAGATCCCCGACGAAGAACTCGAAGAGATTGCACGCCGTGGTTTTACCGGGCTATGGCTTATCGGCCTTTGGGAACGGAGCAATGCTTCCAAAACAATCAAACAATGGACAGGGAACCCCGAAGCGGCGGCCAGCGCCTACAGCCTTTACGACTACGATATTGCCGGAGAGCTGGGCGGCTGGGGTGCACTGGCAAACCTGCGGGAACGTGCTTTCCGCAGGGGAATAAGGATTGGTTCGGACATGGTTCCCAACCATACCGGCATCGACAGCCGCTGGATGATCGAACACCCCGAACGTTTTTTACAACTGCCTTACTCGCCTTACCCTCAATACAACTTTAATTGCGGAAACCTTTCGGGCCGTGATGATGTTACCGTTCAGATAGAAGAAAATTATTTTAACCGTACTGATGCAGCGGTTGTGTTCCGCCGTATCGACAACCAAACCGGAGACACCCGGTTTATCTACCACGGTAACGACGGCACATCCATGCCTTGGAACGATACAGCGCAAATAGACTTTCTTAATCCCGAAGCGCGGGAAGCTGTAATCAAAACGATTGTGGGAGTGTGCCAGCAGTTTCCTATTGTCCGCTTTGATGCCGCTATGACACTGGCAAAACGCCACATACAGCGGCTCTGGTATCCCGAACCGGGACATGGCGGCGACATAGCCAGCCGTGCGGAACATGCCATTACCACCGAAGAATTCAACCGCCGTATTCCCAATGAATTCTGGCGGGAGGTGGTTGATCGCTGCGCCGAAGAAGCGTCCCATACCCTATTACTTGCCGAAGCATTCTGGATGATGGAAGGTTACTTTGTCCGCACACTCGGTATGCACCGTGTGTACAATTCGGCCTTTATGAACATGCTTAAGAAAGAAGAAAATGCCAAATACCGGGACACGATTAAAAACACCCTGGAGTTTGATCCGGAAATTTTAAAGCGCTTTGTGAATTTTATGAACAACCCTGACGAAGAAACCGCCGTGGCTCAGTTCGGAAAAGGCGATAAATACTTTGGGATTTGCACGCTTCTTGTAACCATGCCGGGACTTCCCATGTTTGGCCATGGTCAAATCGAAGGCTTTGAAGAAAAGTACGGCATGGAATACCGCCGTTCCTACAAGGACGAACAGCCCGACGGATATTTGGTCGATCGCCATGAACGGGAAATTTTTCCGCTGTTAAAAAAACGCTACCTTTTTTCCGGGAGTGAGGATTTCTGCCTCTACGATTTTATTAACAACGGCTATGCAAACGATAATGTATTTGCCTATTCAAACTGCGCCGGCAACGAGCGTTCCCTGATTCTTTACAACAACAGTTATGATCAAGCTTCCGGCTGGATTAAAGATGGCGCCGTTGGTATTCCGCAAAAAGACGGAACAGTCCGGAGGGACAGTCTTTGTTTTGCTCTGGGTCTGCACGGAGAAACTGATTGTTTTGCCATATTGCAGGAACATCGAAGCGGCCTTTGGTTTATACGTTCTTCCAAAGAGATTGCAGAGCGTGGTTTTTTTGCCGTTTTAAACGGTTACGAAACCCAGGTTTATATTGATATATATGAAGTTAGAGACGATGAACAGGGTACATGGGCCCGCATTCATCATGATCTTAACGGAAAAGGCGTGCATGATCTTAATTCCGCAAAGATGGATATTGTTTTGGGTGAACTCTATTACCGTTACAGCGAAATTTTTAAACCTGGTATTAATCCTGCGGATTTAAAACCGCTTGTACTTGAATTCATCGAAACAGCCCGGAAATATTTGGATGGCGCCGGTGTTTTTACACCATGGATAAAACCTGCCGGCAAGCCGGAACGGGTTTCCGGCAGTAAAACAACAAAAAAGACCGGCGGAACCGCACAGCAAAAATTACCCGAGCCGGCGAAAGTTTGGGATGATTTTATCCTGTATCTGGAAAGAATGAGCTCTATCTCTAATGATCCGGCATTGGCGATAAATAAGCTGGCAGCAACAGCCTATGCATATTCGACATTGGCTCTGCTGAAATTGATTATTGGCGGAAACGGAAAAGATGCTGCCTCGCTAATGTGTCATTGGGAGCTTGATCGTAAATTAAAGGAGATCCTTTACCGGCTGGGAACAGACGGTGAAAGCGCCTGGCATAGTGTGGAAATAATGAAAGCCGTGCTTGCCCGTACCAAAGATACTGCATCTAAAAGAACCAAAACTGTTACAAAAGGAAAAGCAGGACAATCAACGGAAACGGCGAAGGAACCACCGGCAGCCAAAAAAGCGCTGTCAAAAAAAGCAGTAAAAGAAATGGCTCAGAACATACTTTTGGAAAACTACAGCGCCGATGATTTCCGGCAGGTATTGGGAATCAATGTCTTTGACGATGTAGCATGGTTTAATAAAGAAGCATTTGAAAGAGTTTTACAGTATGCGCCGGTATTTGCTGCCATGGAATGCGGCGATTTTGCCTTGGTAAAAACCCTGGCAGAAGAATTCCGAAAAGCCGAAAAAAAAGCGGAGTACAGGCTGGGTAAGCTGATAGAGGCGTTCAATCCTGCATAAAATTATGGGTATATTTAAAGCTTTACTTCACTGTAATTAACTCGTAATTGCTGCTGCCAAGGCCGATTTTTTCCGCATGTGTAATTTGAATACGCCAATCGGTTGCAGGATGAATATCGGTCATGTGATCGCTGTTCCCCGCATCATCATGGTGGTTACGGTCCCTTTCACCAAGTATGCTGGAAAGCAGTGCAGGTGCGGTATTTACCGCATCAATACATGCTTTGTCTAAAGCGACCGGATCAAAACCGGCAAAGATTCCTATGTCCGGAACAATAGCCATATCATTTTCATTGTGGCAATCGCAGTAGGGTGAAACCTGATTGACTACATTGATATGGAAATTGGGACGTCCGTCCAGTACAGCTTTTGTGTACTCGGCAATTTTGCAGCTTAATGCTGTACTGCTGGAACTCAATTCGTTTGAAATTGCATCCTTGCTGCATGCACCTATACAGCGTCCGCAGCCAACACATTTATTGCTGTTAATGGAAGCTTTGCCGCTGCTGATATTGATTGCATCATGAGCGCAGAAACGCAGGCATATCTTGCAACCTGTACAAGCACCTTCATTGACCGCGGGTTTGCCGTCGTTATGCATGGCCATTTTACCTGCACGGCTGCCGGAACCCATGCCGATATTTTTCAGTGCTCCGCCAAAACCTGTAACCTCGTGGCCTTTAAAATGGGTGATCGAAACAACAATATCCGCATCCATTATCGCTCTTCCGATGTGAGCTACAGTACAGTACTCTCCGCCTTTAACGGGTACATCAATATCATCGGTTCCGCGAATACCGTCGGCTATAATATTCTGACAGCCGGTAGACATGGGATAATAGCCATTTTCGGCTGCAGCATCCAGATGGTTTAATGCCTGATTGCGTCTGCCCACATAAAGGGTATTGCAGTCTGTAAGAAACGGCAGTCCTCCCAGAGACTTTATCCGGTCAGCTAATGGTTTAACAAAATTCGGGCGTAAAAAAGACAAATTTCCCGGTTCACCGTAATGTACTTTTATGGCAACATATTTTTTTGTAAAGTCGATTTTGCCTATCTCTGCCTTATCGATAAGCCTGTCCATTTTAGCAAGAAGGCTTTCACCTACTTTTGTCCTCATGTCGGTAAAAAATACTTTTGACATTTACAGTTCTCCTTTTTCTTAAAAATTCTTCTCACAAAGACGCAAAGGGCTGAGTTCGATTCACAAGTATTGCACAATCTTCCTGAACCCTTAATTCAGAATCTTGTGGTTGAGCGCGACTATCAAATGCCGCACTGTTCTCTGCGTCTCCGCGCCTCTGCGTGAACCGCTTCTTTTAAACGGTGTTAATCACGTTTTTTTTATTGAGCTTTGCCCCGCCAAGCAAATGCGCCCGATTCAATGAGGGCGTATTTAAAATAATGTAACACGGCGTAGGGCCCAATAATTGTATCACCCTTTTTTAATGATTTTGGCCCCGCCAAGCAAATGCGCCCGATTCAATGAGGGCGTATTTAAAATAATGTAACACGGCGTTGGGCCCAATAATTGTATCATCCTTTTTTAATTATTTTGGCCCACGTATCCCGCAATCCCACAGTTTTATTAAACACAGGAATCCCGGAATTGCCCACATTGTCTTCTGATGCGGGTATGGCAGGGCAGTCTTTTACAAAATAACCGAGACGTTCAAACTGGAATCGTTCTCCCGGTTTTGCATCCGAGAGGCATTTTTCTCCGTATGCACCAATAATTACTTCCAGCGAAGCAGGGTTCAGTTTATCGAGAAATGTTTCGGATGTTCCGTCGGGTTTAAAAGAGGGATCCATTGGTTTTTCGCTGGCAAAAAGATAATCGTAAAGCCGGATCTCCAGAGGGATTGCATCAGATGCATTAAGCCAGTGGATTGTACCTTTTACTTTGCGGTTGTCCGGGGCATTGCCTCCCTTTGTTTCCGGATCGTAAGTGCAGCGAACAGCAATCACATTCCCGTCTGCATCTTTATCACAGCCGGTACAGGTAACAATGTAACCGTAGCGCAGCCGTACAGCGTTGCCGGGAAAAAGGCGGAAATACTTCGGCGGCGGATTTTCTTCAAAATCATCCCGTTCAATCAGCAACTCTTTTCCAAAATGGATAGTTCGTGTTCCGGCGTTTTCGTCCTCGGGGTTATTTACAGCTTTCAGCTCTTCGGTTTTTCCTTCCGGCCAGTTTTCCACGATTAGTTTGATTGGCCGCAGTACCGCCATTACCCGGCGGCTTGCCTTGTTCAGATCTTCCCGCAGGCAGTATTCAAGAAAAGCAATGTCTACGGTACTGTCTGTTTTTGCGATACCGATTTGCGAGACAAAATTCCGCAGGGCTTGCGGAGTGTAACCGCGGCGGCGGAGGCCGGCCAGAGTAGGCATGCGCGGGTCGTCCCAGCCGGAAACATGTTTTTCCTGTACAAGGGTAAGGAGGTAACGTTTTGAGAGTACTGTGTGGGTAAGGTTGAGCCGTGCAAATTCTATTTGCCGGGAAGGAAAAACTTCCGCTTCTTTTATAAACCATTCATAAAGGGGCCTGTGAATTTCGTATTCAAGCGAACACAGTGAATGGGTAATTCCTTCTTTTGCGTCAGAGAGCGGATGCTGGAAATCGTACATAGGATAAATGCACCACTTGTTTCCCGTCCGGTAATGAGTGTCACGCCTTATACGGTACATAACCGGGTCCCTCATTAAAAGATTCGGATGAGCCATGTCGATTTTTGCCCGCAGGGTTTTTTCACCATCGGCGAATTTTCCATCGCGCATTCCGGCAAAAAGCTCCAGGTTTTCTTCTACGCTGCGATCCCGGTAAGGGCTGTTCCGTCCCGGGGGAGTATGGGTAATATTATTTTTATCGGGAACAGCCGTACCACGGTAGTCGCTGATTTCTTCTTCGGAAAGGTCATCGACATATGCATGGCCTTTTTTGATGATCTTTACCGACAATTCATAAAGGTGCTCATAGTAATCCGATGCATAGTATTCCCGGTCTTCCCAGTCGAAACCGAGCCATTTGACATCACGTTTAATTGCTTCTACATAGGAGATGTCTTCTTTTTCCGGGTTTGTATCGTCAAAACGAAGATTGCACTTTCCGCCGAAACGCTCTGCCATTACAAAGTCTACCATCATGGCTTTGCAATGGCCTATATGAAGCCAACCGTTTGGCTCCGGGGGAAAACGGGTATGTACATAGCTGTAACGACAGGATGCAAGATCTTCTTTGATAAAATCACTGATAAAATCCGAAGGTTCTGCAACCGGCGCAATGGTTCCTGCTGTCGCAGTTTCCTCTACACTGTTTATTTCGTCCATGGTGAAGTCCCCGTAAGTATTGAAAAAGCTTTAAAAATCAGTTAAATAGCAGAGTCCCAGGAGCAATACCGCCTTGAGGGTATTTTCATCGCTGGTTCCCAGGGAAAGTAAATGTCCCAACTGTCCTCCATACCACCAGAAGAGTCCCAATTGATGATCAATGCGGAAGACATAATCAAAAAAATCTTCTTTATGGCTTTGGGAACCAAAGAGGAGCCAGGCCAGTTCTTCCAATATTGTTCCAAATTCTCCCAGTGCTTTGGTAAAATCACCTTTTTTGATTATGTTGATAAAACCGGGGACTCTGTCCTGTAGTTTTTCCTTACGGTCTTCATCGGCCTTTTCCACCCAGGTTTTCTGAATTAAAAGGTCAAGATTATTCCTGAAGGAAAGAAGAAAGTTTTCCAGTTCTTCTGTATTTTTCCAGCTTGTGTCCAGTTTGCGATAATCCGGTCCAACACCCAATTTATCGGCAAAACCAAGGATTGCCGATTGGGACGGTAGCCAGACATTGTTATTCGACTTAGCATTCTGCACCGGCGGAAAAAGGGCTTCCGCTGCTTTACGGTATTCTTTGGGAAGGTCTTTATAATTGCTGGTAGAACAACTCAGCATACTTTAACCATGGTCAAAAAATGACGTTCATGTCAAGATAAACGCCAACTGTTTTTTTTACCGATTCAAAGGCTATTCTTTCTATGTCAAGATCTTCCGGTTTAATAAACTGTACTCCGGAAATTTCGGTTTTTTCCAGTTGCAGGTCCTTTTCGGTTAAATACGGGGCATCCAGATAAAAGAAAAGATCACAGGTGTTATAGGAAATGTTTTTGTAGGGGTATATGTTGGGGAAGGATGCAAAGAGCTTTAATTCTTCAGCTTTTATATCAAGGCCCAGCTCTTCCATGAATTCCCTGCGTAATCCGTCCATGGCTCCTTCTCCGGGATCGATAAAACCGCCGGGGAGATCCAGCTTTCCCTTCCCGGGCTCCCTGTTACGGATGAGGAAAAGAAGACCGGCATTTGTGCGGACCATACAGGCCGTTGCGGCAGCAATGTTGTGATAATACGTAAAATCGCAGTCCGGGCATCGGAAAACTTTGTTTTGCTCAAAGCTGATCTTTTCCGAAGCGCAGGCAGGGCAATAGCGAAACATATCCGGCTCCATTGTTTATTGAGTTCTCTTGATTATATTCACATATTTATTTATAGTTAAGCTGTGGTATGCGAATGTACTCTGACTGTCCGTACCTATGAGTGCGACAGCTATAATCATGTAAATAACGCAAATTACCTTAACTACCTTGAATATGCCCGCTATGAATTTTTAAAAGCAATTGGCTTTGATTATTATGCTGCAATAGAAGCGGGCTATGGAGTTTTTGTTGCCAGGATCGA
>Ga0082212_10011408_pt1 | contig 11272 bp, 10 predicted proteins | sample TergutNt197P3_FD_71548 | JGI IMG/M metagenome (GOLD analysis project Ga0082212, IMG submission 71548) | Neocapritermes taracua P3 segment gut microbial communities from Petit-Saut dam, French Guiana - Nt197 P3 | ecosystem: Host-associated > Arthropoda: Insects > Digestive system > Gut ... | reverse complement strand
TTCATGGCTCATTCTTGCTAAGAAATCGCTCTTCGCTTTGGTGGCGATTTCGGCTTTGTCTCGCGCGTGGATCAACGCTCTCTCCGTTTCCTTCATGTCCGTGATGTCAACGATCCATGAGATGGATTCCCGGTAATTATCTGGTTCCACGAAGAGGGATGTCAGACTAAAATCGTGCATTTTCCCATCCACACACAGAAATTGGATGTCGTTTCGGGAGGAAAAACCTTTTTCGATCATTTCTTTGGCAAGCAGATCGCGGTTGATCTCTCCCTGATGTTTCCCCAAAATTCTCGCATGGATTTCCGACAGAGGCATTCCTCTTGTGATGGCGAGGAGTTCCCGGCTTTGTTTGTTCAAGCGATCGACCTTACCTTCTAAAGAAGTCAAAATGGCAATGGGGCTGGTCTCCAGAATCCAATCGAGCATTCGCCGCTCCCGTACCAATTCGGTTTCCATTTTGTTTCGCTGGATGGCGGAGGCGATCAACATTCCCGCCGATTTGAGAATCCCCTCTTCGGTACTGTCCCAAGTCCGCTCATATTGACAATCGTCAAAGCCGATGAACCCCCAAAGTTCGTTCCGCAACAATATCGGTGCCACGAGGATCGAAACGATTCCCTGCGGTTCCAGTTGTTTTTGTTCCGCCTGCGGCATGTTCCGAACGATATTGTTCACGCATTGTCCGGTGCGGAACAGTCCTTCCCAAGTGGGCATCATGTCGCTGTACCTGATTTTTGTCGTATATTCGTTTCCTTGTTGCGGTTCAGCGGTTGGCGACCATTCATAAATTTGGGAACAATACAACTCATCGTCGATCTGTTCATTTTGCCAAACATAGACACGATCGACATGGGTTGCCGTCCCAAGGATATGAAGAACATGAGAGACGGATTGATCGAAGTCTTCGGCAATCGTTGTGAGTAGGGTACTTGCGGCATCGTTGACGGCGGCAAGCAACCGGTCCCGGCGTTCGAGCATGGCATCGGCAACTTTCTGGTCGGTCAGGTCTTGAATCGTTCCCGACATACGGAGCACCGTTTTATCGGCAATGTTCACTTCGGCAACGCCGCCCCTGCCGCGAAAGTACCGCCAGTCGCCGGAAGCGATTTTCATCCGGTAGATTGTGTCGACCGTGTCGGCGCGTCCGGCAAGCACATCTCCAAAGGCGGACAAAACCTGGCGGTCATCGGGATGAACGAGTTCTCCCCACCGGTCCAGGGTGAGCGGGTCCAAATCTTGGGGGGTGTAACCCAGCGCGGCTAAAAATTCTTCACTGACTTCCAACACCCCTTTTTCGACGACAAAATTCCAGTGTGCGATTCCTGCCCAGCGCAGCATTTCATTGGCTCGGGAGCGGTAGTGCACAAGCAATTCCTCGGTCGAATGGGTTTTTGTGGGGATGGAATTTGGCATACAAGCGCGGTGCTAAAGTCAGCCAACGACGATTTCATTGTACCACATATCGGCATTTTGGGCAAAGGAAGAGAACCCCAGTACCCCGCAATTCTGCAATAACGATGATGTGGGTGTACGCTTCGCCTCTTGAATTTTCACCCGCAAAATGTTATACTGACAGCCCATTAAACGAACGAACTCGATGGAAAACGAATTACGACCCGATTTTGCAAAGTGCGGCGGCATGGTGCCGGTCATCACCCAAGACAAGGCGACTGGCACCGTGTTGATGCTCGCCTACATGAATGAGGAAGCCTACAACGAAACGTTGGAGACGGGGCGTGCCGTCTATTTCAGCCGAAGCCGGAATAAACTTTGGCGAAAGGGAGAAGAAAGCGGAAATGTGCAGAACGTTTTCGAAATCTATCTCGACTGCGATTCCGACACGATTTTGCTCAAAGTGGAACAGATCGGCGGTGCCGCTTGCCATACAGGATACCAAAGTTGCTTCTATCGCCAGATTACGCCGGATGGGGTAAAAATTGTCGGCGAACCCATCTTCGATCCAAAGGCAGTGTACGGAAAATAATACCTCACTGCGGCAATAACCGCTTCACGGCTTGCAACAGTTGTTCGGAACGGATCGGTTTGTTTAGCAAAGCATCGGCTTTGATCCACGAACGTTCGGAGACCGATTCCAACGAAAACTCGATGCCGAATTCGCTGACGGCACTGCTCAACATGACAATCGGCATCTTCGGATAGTCCTGCTTGAAGTGGTAACTCAACGAAAACCCGCTGTCGCTGTTTTCCAAAACGAGATTGACGACGGCAAGGTCGAATTTCTTGTTTCGGGCAATTTCGTAAGCCTGATTCTCTCCTTCGGCTTCGGTTACAATGTAACCGGCACCCTGCAAGGACTGTTTCGCTTTCTGCCGAAAGCCGGGATCGTCGTCAATCAGTAAGACGTTTTGAGGCATGAGTTCGTGAAAATAGAAAACCTAATCCGCCCATTATTCCAGTGATGCTTACATTTGTCAAGAGGATAATTCCGCATACCCTTGACATTTTGGAAACGCAACCGCACAATACGGTGGTTTAACCAATGGAGAAACAATGGTACAAGTCGGAATTTTGATGGGAAGCGACAGCGATTGGAGCAAAATCAATGGAGTCGCCAAAGCGTTGGATGAATTCGGTATCCCGTACGAAATCAATGTGATGAGTGCCCACCGCACGCCGGAAGCGGTCAAGGAATATGCCGAAACCGCCATCAGTCGAGGATTATCCGTGATGATTTGTGCGGCAGGCGGAGCGGCCCATCTTGCCGGTGTCGTTGCCTCGCACACGACGTTGCCGGTCATTGGGATTCCGGTGCCGACGGAACTTGCCGGCGGACTCGATTCGCTCCTTTCGACCGTACAAATGCCGGGAGACATCGCCGTCGCCACGGTCGGAGTCGGTTCCGGCGGAGCAAGAAATGCCGGTCTCCTTGCCGTACAAATCCTTGCTCTTTCCGATCCGAACTTACGAAAAAAGTTGGAAGATTTTCGGGCGAAACTGCCGAAAAAAATTGCCGAAAAAAATGCCGCCTTGAACGCCCGAATCCAAAATGGGGAATAGACCGCAATGTTAATGCGTCATGATGTCCTCATACATCGTTTGAAACAATTCCATCGGCAAGCCGACAACATTGGATTCGCTTCCTTCAAGGAGCGTGATCCAATCGTTGCCGTCTTGGTATCCGAACGCACCGGCTTTTCCTTGCCATTGTTCCGTATTGAGATAGGTTTCAATCTCCTCATCCGAGATGGGCTGCATCATTAGTTGCGTTGTTGCTGTTTCCTGGCGGATGACCATTTCATCACGGGTCTTTTTAATCAGACAGAGTCCGCTCAAAACTTGGTGAATCTGTCCCCGTAAATGTAGGAGCATTCTCCGGGCATCTTCTCGATCAGCCGGTTTTTCGAGAATGTTTTCGCCGCAGAGGACAATCGTATCGCCGCCGAGAATGATTCCTTGTTCTAATTTATCCGCCGTATTTTTTGCCTTTTGAAAGGCGAGCCGCTGGACGTAATCCTCCGGTGATTCACGGACACGGCGGGCATCTTCGGCACTTTCGTCCGGCGGCAGTGTTTCGAAGACGAATCCTGTCTCCGCCAAAAGTTGTTTTCGCCGCGGCGACGCACTGGAAAGAGTGAGTGGCAATTTCGTGTACATGTAGAAACATTGTACTATACGGATGAGTGAACGCCCACCGTTGCTGTAACCGTCGTCAACTTTCTGTCCGAGTGATGCGAAGTGACACGTTGCAAACGCCGCCGATTTCGTTAGAATCCGCCCATGTTTCTAATCGATTATCTCAATACAATTATTGCTGGTGATTGTTTGGCGAATTTGGCATTGATTCCTGATGATTCTATCGACTTGATTTTTGCCGACCCGCCGTATTGGATGCAAACGGAGGGGGAATTATTGCGAACGAACGGCACACCATTCAGCGGCGTTGAGGATAACTGGGATAAGTTCAATACTTACAAAGAGTATGACGCTTTTAGCGAAAAATGGCTTTCCGAGTGCAAACGGATTCTCAAGCCGAACGGCTCGATTTGGGTGATCGGAGCATTCCAAAACATTTACCGGCTTGGTTACATTATGCAGAATCTCGGCTTGTGGATTTTGAATGATGTCATCTGGTCAAAGCCGAATGCAGTACCGAACTTCGCCGGGACACGATTCCAAAATTCACATGAAACGATGCTCTGGTGTACGAAAAGTCAAGAAGCGAAGTACACGTTCAACTATAAGACCATGAAACATCTCAATGGCGGCAAGCAGGATAAAAGCGTTTGGGAGATCGGCATTTGCATTGGCAGCGAGCGTTTGAAAGATGAGGACGGTAAGAAGAGTCATTCCACTCAAAAACCGGAAAAATTGCTGTACAAAATTATTCTCTCTGCTACGAAGCCGGGGGAGATTGTTTTAGATCCGTTTTTCGGCACCGGAACGACAGGAGCGGTTGCCAAGCGTTTGGGGCGCAATTACATCGGTTTGGAAAGAGAAAAGAAATATATCGAGATTGCAGAAAAAAGGATTGCAAACGTGAAACCGGAAGAAAATTCCTTGTTTGATTTAAGTCTCGAAGTCAAGCCGCCGCGGGTTAGTACAAAACAGTTGATTGAAGGCGGTTACTTGTCGGCTGGAGAAAAACTCTATAACAAGAAGGACGTGTGTGTCGGCAAACTGACGAGCGACGGTTATGTTGATGACGAGCAGGATGTTTTGTCGATTCACAAGATGTCAGCGAAGTACCTCCATTTGCCGAACAGTAACGGCTGGGATTTTTTCTATGTCAAACGGAATGGAAAATTGGAATCCATTGACGGGTTACGGTATGAGTACACAACCACAGAGCCGCAATCGTAAGATGGCGTAACAAAACCTCTATGTTTTCGGTCGTTACAAACAACCGATTAGTAAAAGTTTTAGTAACGGTGTTTTCACCGTTAGTAATTTTACCGTTTTCCACCCGGCATTGCGGCGGGTGTCTGTACAAAAGGGAGAAAATGATGTTCGGAAAGATTTGTTCGTGGTTTGGGGGGTTGGTACAGGGTTTGAAAAATCGGCTCGGTCTTGCGGTGACGGCAGTCTTGCAATCCTCGTGACGTTGACACCTCTCGGACTTCCTGCTAGAATGGGATCCTCTTCAAGCCGTTTCCCCTGTAAAGTGTCATGGATCAAGTCCCGATGGTGATGTATCAAATCTACGTATTTGCGATACCGCTCGTCATCCTTGCCGCTTTGGGCGGTTTTCGTTGGAAAGCCGGTTTGTGGGGAAACAGTCTCACACTGGGAGCGGTTCTCTTTTCCGTTCTGACCGCCGTCGGTTGGTGGGAAGATGTTGCCGAATTACTTGCCAAGCAGGCTCCAGCAACGTTGTTCGTTGCCGACTGCATTGCCATCTGGGTGCTGTTTATCGTTTCGCTCTTGATTCTCGATACGGCAACGCGGTATATGTCCACCGTAAAAGTCAAGTATAACGATATGGTTGAAAATGTCGGTAACGGAATCGTCCTGCTCCTACTCTTCGTGACGTTGTATGGATTCTATCTCTTTGCCGAAGAACTAGGACCGGTCGGTGAAAATCTCGATGCTGTCCCATCAAACGGCGTGGCGGCATGGGGGATTCCCATGTTCCGTCACCTTTCCGCACCGGGGCAAGGGAATTTGTCCGCATTCACAGGTGGTAACCAATTTGATGATCGCGGGGAGTTTAGGAAACTGCAATTGCAACGCCGACAGGCTATTATGGGCAACATGTTGGGAGACGATGGACTTCAAGGAACGGACTCGCAAGTGGATCAAATGAAGCGGTGAAAGCGGAGTGTCTGCTAAATGGAATACCGAAAAAACGCTCTTTTTTCTTTTGGGGAAATTTTGTATCCTTCCCCGGTCGATAGAGGCTATACGTCCATATTCTATTCCACGATGACGAAACAAGATAAATCTGATGTTAAGGGAAACAAAATGGATTCCCCTACACCGCCGAAGTCCGAGCCGGTCGTTTTTGATCCCGATGAGGACGAAAACGCCCCGTACTTCAACTTCGGGCAAATCGGAGCCTTTTTCAGTGGATGCTGGGGAAAAATAGCGGCGTTTTCAAAGTCATCGGCATCCAAAACCTGGGGCTGGTGCCGCTCTTCCGCCCAGTGGACTTGGAGCGGAGTGCGAAAATTACCTTCCTACTGCGTGATTCGCTGGGATTCCGAAGAGAAAACGGGGGCTACCGATGCACCATCCAAGCCGGAACCGGCTAAAATCGCCGTCAAACCCGATGCCCCAGCCAAAGTTGTCCCGGCAAAAACCATTTCAGTAAAAACGGACTACGACGAAGACGAACTCGCTCCTTCCCGATGGTGGAGCATCGGCATCAAAGCGGCGGCGGCAGCGGCTGCCCTGCTGATCCTCACCGGCGGATATTTCGGTGTCAAAATGTTGCTCCATAGAACACCGGTCGAAGTGGTGGACATCGAAAACGCAGAACAGCACGAGCCAACCGTTTCCGATGTGCTCCAAGAATCTGCACCGGTTGTTGCCCCTTACACACCGGAATCGGCATTAGCCCCGCCTGCACAGGGTTCGCTCCTCGACAACGATCCGTTTTTCGCTCCTTCGGCAGCCCCGGCAATCGCCGGCGATCATTTCGGAGCGGCGACTGTTCCTGCTGAATCGACCGCACCGATAGTCAATATCACCGAAGACGAGTTGCCAGCGGCTGCGTCGGCACTCCAACCGCTTACCCCGCTCGGCGACACCGCCGTCGGTTCTCTGCCGCAGTTGCAACCACTCGTTGCCCTTGATTCCATAGCATCGCCCCAATCGGCAGTTGCCGACGTTCCCACGGCGAGAGCCGCTTCGGCGAACGCCCCAGTCGCTTCCAATTACAATCCTCGAACGGCACAGCGCAACTTGAACAATCCCACATTCGGTGATGCTCCTACTCCGCCTGTTGTGAATACAATCCCACAAACGACCGTTCCACAAACTTTCGCCATGACTAAACCAGTTAGGGAAATCGTTCCCCAGATTCCGTATTCCGGCACGATCCAAGAAATTCCGCCGCCGATTGCGCCGCCTACTCCGCCGTCCATTGCCGAGGCTTCTCCTGCTCGTTCAGTATATGCGAACGAGTCGACACCGATCATTCCGAAAGATGCTCCAGTCGCAGCAACACCCGTTGTCCCCGTTGTTCCTGTTGTCGCCGCTTCTGTTGCTCCGCTTGCTTCCGTACCGGCAACGGACGAATCCGCATCGAGAATTTTATCGGCGGACAGCCAACCGATGGATTGGCAACTGTGGGAACACATTCGGGAACTGCGCGGCGAGACCGAGGCGGAACCGTCGAATCTCCGGTTTGACAGGCTTACCGAAACAACCGAACCGGCATTGCGGTTCACACCAAGAGAGCCGGCGGCTGTGTCGCCGGTCATAAACATGGAAAACAATCCGATGAGCGAATCTGCCGATGCTCTTCACAATTTGATGCCGACGGCTCCCGTTGCCGATGAGATATTCCAACCCGCCCCTGCACGAATGGAGTCCATCCTCGCCGATCTGGATAATGTTCTTGAAAACGCCCCGCAACCCGCCTATGCACAAGCAATGCCTGCTTATCGGAACAATCAAGCGGACGGCGAACGAGGAATGACGTTCCGAAGCCGAATCGATTCGGAAATCAAACGTTCTCCTTCGGCAATGGAAACATATATTGTGCAGCAAGGAGACACGTATATGACGATCAGCGACAAGTTTTACGGAACGAGTTTGCTCTACTCGTCATTGGCACAACACAATCAGCGGCAAGGCATCGGTTGGCAACCGGCGGTGGGTGTGGTGATCGAAGTACCGACGGCGGAGTTTTTGCGGACCAACTATGGCGGAGGAAGCCGCCGGTTGGGTGTGTCGCAGTCAGGAGTCCGATATACTGTGCAGGAAGGAGATACGGTTTTCCGATTGGCAACGGATAAGTTACAGGACTCGACTCGCTGGCGGGAAATTTATGCGTTGAATGCGGATCAAATCCAAGACGTTCGGGATTTGAAACCCGGTATGGAAATTCTGTTGCCCGCAGCAACGGCTCAATCTAACCGACAACAGATTTATTAGCGAATTCAGAATCGGCATACCATTTCACCAAAACGCCGTTCCAATCGCCGACGGTTTTCACCTTTACGAAGTCTTGCCGAACCTGTTCTGAGTAGGGATGGAGCAGACAGTATTTCACGCCGAACGCCCTCATCGTCGTTGCCGCCCGGCGTTCGCCGTAAAGTTGCACCGAAAGAGTAAAATGCTCCGCTAACACCTCCCGCTGCTCCGCCAAACTCGGCGGTTCTGGTTTCGGTTGTCCATTCAGCAATGCCGACACTTCCCGAAAAAGCCACGGATTTCCGATCACGCCGCGTGCCAATGCTAAACCGTTTACGCCGCTCTCTATCAAACGTTGGATGCACACTTCCGCCGAAAACAGATCGCCGCTGCCGATGACCGAAATATCCGATCTGTTTTTCGCCATAAGATGTTGTTTCACTTCACGGACGAAATTCCAATCGCTTTCCCCTTCGTATCGCTGCCGAACGGTACGGCCGTGAACGGTAACGGCACTGATTCCACTATCGACCGCTCCATCGAGAATCTCGAAAAAACGCCTTCGGTTTTCCGGCGAATCGTCGAAACCTTTGCGGAGTTTGAGGGTCAGCGGTACGGCATCGGGAATGTTCTGCCGCACGGCGGAAACGATGTCGAGAGCCGACTTCGGATTGCTCATCAGATATCCGCCGCGATGCCGGCCAAGCACTTTTTTGACGGGACACGCAAAATTGAGGTCAATCAGATCGAAACCTTCACCGACAAGCCGCTGGGCAGCGCGCACGAATTGACCGGGTTCGCTTCCCATAAGTTGCGCACCGATAGGATGTTCATCCGACTCGGCAAAGTAGAGACGCGATTTCCGTTTAGAAACGGCAACGACAAACTGATCGAGCATCACTTCGCAGAGGGCGAATTCGCAACCGAATCTTCGGGCGATTTTCCGCATGGGTGCGTCGGAATAGCCGCTCAACGCCGCTTGAATGACGGGAGTCCGAATTTCAATCGTTCCCTGTCGGAGAGGGGCAAATGGTACACGGACGCTCTGCATGGTTTCAGTATAGCGGAATTCACTAAATTTTCTTCAACACTACGCAGCGTCTGAAAGTATTCCTCTCAAAACCGCTGTTTTTCAACCGTGAAAACAAAAATGCCGTAGTACACAGTAAAATGGGTCGATAACGTTAACGAATTCCATTGAACCGATACACCGCTGTTGTTCCATGATAAAACGTTTTATTCTAACCATTTTTTCATTTCTCTGTTGGACGGCAACCGCGTCGGCGCAGTTTGATTTTGCCCAGAATGAGCCGGACGGAGCGAGATACATCGGCGGTCCCCGGTTGGGAGAGAGTCACATTCAAATCTGGCGGACGGGAATAATTCTCGAACCGGGCTCATCAATCGACAACTTTCAAGTTGCTGTTCCCGTTCCTTTGAATTGGCATGAACAAAGAATTATCAGTATCAACGAAGAAAAAATGGATGCGAATCTCGCAAGCCGAATCGAGTACCGGCATCACGGAGGAGCGATGGAAATGTATCTCCACCTCGGAAAAGTGCGTCCTATGCAGCCGATGGAGATCGTTGTCGCATTTGAAGTGCAGAATTATGAATTGCTGCCGCCGGACAATCCTCGTCAATATGTCATTCCAAAACGTGTTCCACCGGATATTGCGCCGTACCTTCGCCCAAGTCCGAAAATTGAGTCGAATGAGCCCGTCTTTACAAAAATGTATGCGGACATCACAAAAGATCGGAAAACCGATTGGGATAAAGTCGAGGCACTCTATTCTTTCGTACAGAATAACGTCAAATACAATCATGTGCCATGGAATCCCCGCGCAAAGGGAGCGTTGGCAGTAACGAAAATGCAGAAGGGAGGATGGACGGGAGACTGCAAAGACATGAGCTGTTTGTTTGTAGCACTCTGCCGGGCAGGAAAGATACCGGCAAGGATCGTCCGAGTGCCGGATCACTGTTATGCGGAATTCTATTTGGAATTGAAGCCGGATGCCCGAACGAGCAATAACCGGGGGACGATACCGCCGGGTTTTTGGTTTCCGTGTCAGGTGTCGGGAACGTATGCGTTCGGCGGCATTCCCGAAAAGCGGGTCATTTTGCAGAAAGGGGATTCGTTTCCCGATGCCGATAATCCGAGAGTGAAAAACCTATTTCTGCGTCCGTATTACGAAGGAACCTTAGAACCGGGCTCACCGCCTCCACAGGAGAAATGGATTCAGGAAGCGGTGTTGAAATAAGGCTCTTGCCGACAGTGATATCGATACTTCCTTTCCGTTTTATTGATGTTATACTAATCGTTGACGGTGGAAATATAGGATTGACAATGGCAATGAATCAGCGCAATCGGGATTATTTTGATAAACAGGTCGCGTGGGTGTTGGCTCGGCTTCCGCAAAACATTCTCCATATTTTGAAGGCCGTGCCGCTCCACGTCGAAGATCAACCGTCGAAGCAACTGATGCGGCAGTTGGAAATTGAAGATGCCGATGAACTTTGCGGCTATTTTTTCGGCTTACCTTTTGCTGGGTTGCCAAATCTTCCGCCATATTTTTTTTCGGATGAATGGCAAATGCCAAGCAACGTGACCATTTTTCGCAGAGGGATCGTTGCCGAAGCGCGGGATGAGGAGAGAAAACTCAGCCGAACCAATCTCCGCCGAGAGATCTGCATTACCATTTTGCACGAACTCGCCCATCTGCACGGAATGGACGAAGACGAAATCGCCGAAATCGGCTACGGTTAACAAGTGCCTTCTTTGGGATGATACCATATCACCCCTATATTCGGCACAATCCGCATCCTGCTAGCATTTTGTTGCCCAAAGTACCGATGAGTCATTTGAGTCTGTCGAAATAGGGAGTAAACTATCACAGGTTACGTCTCGGTTGTCCCGTCAGGGGGAAAAACTATGAAAATCGTTCAAATTGCCGCCTTTGCCGTTGTCTGTTTCATCTGTTGTGACCTCGGAGTTGCCCAGAACGTTTTGAATCCCCAACATAATTTTCATGCGGGTCTTCACTCCGGTTCCTGGACGCTTAAACGTTCGCAACTTTTGGAAGAGGAAGGACAGGATCCGCACCGCGCATGTCTTGATCCTTACTGTGCGCGGTGTGCGAATCATCTCGCCGATTATGGGCATGAATACCAATACCTCGGCGGTCCCCATCAGCGGCAAATTTGGTATCGGGGTACTGCCGGTAACGTC
>Ga0082212_10011407_pt1 | contig 11272 bp, 11 predicted proteins | sample TergutNt197P3_FD_71548 | JGI IMG/M metagenome (GOLD analysis project Ga0082212, IMG submission 71548) | Neocapritermes taracua P3 segment gut microbial communities from Petit-Saut dam, French Guiana - Nt197 P3 | ecosystem: Host-associated > Arthropoda: Insects > Digestive system > Gut ... | reverse complement strand
ATAGGCAGCATCATGATACCAAGCATCTTCAGCAACGTCGTTTAAGTGTGGCGGGTCAACCATATCGGACGTGCGGTCTTTGTAGATGTTGTACAGAGTCTGAACCATTTCGGCGTTGGTGACGCAATCGGAAAGTGCCGGAGGTTTGACGGTCTCCGGAGGCTTAGATGTCGGTGGCGGATCGGTGGGTTTGGGCGTACTGGTGTCGGGCGGCTTGGTAGTTGCGGGTGGTTTACTGGTCGCTGGAGGATCGGTCGGTTTGGGTGTATTTGTTGCGGGTGGTGTCGTAGTTGCCGGCGGATCCTGGGATACGGGCGGTGGCGATTCGGGCGTAGTGGATGGGTTGGGTGTTTGGGACGGATCGGCGGACACTGGGGGTGGGGTCGTGTCCGGAGGCGTACTGGGTTCGGGTGATTCAGGTACAGTGACGGACGGTGTAGGTGTGGTGCTATCTATCGGCGAGGGGTCGCTCGTCCTGGGCCAGCACGCAAAGCAAAGCGCTAGCACCAACACCACGAGAAGCAGGGCGCAGATCCATTTGCGCGAGGTTTTCATGACGCTTCAACTCCTTTTAAAAGTACGAATTTACGGCGGTGCCGTATGTCTGTTTTATAACTGAACACAACTGATAAAGCAAGCATGATCAATAACTTGATATTGACAAAATGAGTTAAGTGTGCTATAATGAGGAGATGGGACTACGTTCTATGCACTTTAAGATGTAAGTCCACAAAATTTTGAAGGGGTGGATCATTAATGGAACTTGAAACTGTTAAGCTGAAAACTGGTAAAATTGTACCGAAAGTCACAGCTGAAGCCGTTACGGCATCGCTAAAAGCCCTATCGGATGAAGCCTCCATTGCGTTTTTTGAGCTGGTTGAACTTTGCAGAAATGCAAACTATGAGATATGGAATGATGCCGATGCCGACACGCTTAAAGCGTTGTCACTGCTTCAGCCAAATGGCCGGATTCATGAAGACATCAGAGCTGTAGTCTTGGCATCCGTTAATGGAAAAGGACTAAACATGAAACTGGTATCCCCAGTTGGATGAACATCAAAAACCGCCTGCGTTATACGCTGGCGGTTTTTCTTTTGTGCCACCTATTGACGATGACCTTGATGCTGTCTAGCGCGAAGATGAAGGCCACTGCTACACCCAGCAAGATCAATAGATCTATGAATGGCAATGGAGCAAAGCCCATAAAGTCGGCGGTGAATGGGATGTAAGTAATTGCCACTGATCCTATTGCGAATAGCAAAATAGTGCCCAGTAATAATCGAGATGGTTTGGCTCCTTTAAGGAAGAAGCCTTTTCTGCGTACCGATGTAATCACCATTAGCTGAGTCAAGTTGAAGAATATAAACAAATTTGTCCTGGTGGCGTCGGTTGCAGCTGTGCCTACAAATAGGAAATATGCTAGATAAAACAAAGCTACAAAGATTCCGAGTATCATGGAAACCCGCATCAGTGGTTTGATTTGATTGGATGCTAGCGGCTTGTCTACTTCGTCTTTATCTACGGCGTCAGAGAAAATTGTCATTAGCGGCATGTCCTGTATGAGGTTGGCGAGCAGCAGCTGGATGGGCAGCATGGGCAAGTCCGTTGAGAACACTACATAAAAAACTGCCAGCGAGAAGAAATTGCCGAGATTACCGATCATGGCATGCTTGATGTATTTATTGATGTTTAAGAATATGCTTCTGCCGTATTTGATGCCTTTGATGATTACTCCCAAGTCGCTTTCCAGCAATATAATGTCTGCGCTATCCTTTGCTACGTCAGTCGCGTTCTTGACGGCTACGGAGGCATCAGCTAATTTCAGTGATGGCGCGTCATTAATGCCGTCTCCTTGATAGCCAACGATATGATCAATTTTTAATTGCTGAATAATGTTATATTTTTGGGTTGGCGTGACTCTAGCAAACACCGCGCATTCTCGAACGGCCTTATCGAATTCTTGGATGGTCATCTTATCTAATTCATCGCCGGTATAGGCTTTTTCTTTTTCGCCGAGCAGTCCGACTTCTTTGCCTATATAGGTGGCCACTTCCACACTGTCGCCGGTCAAGATTTTGACTTCAACGCCCAGATCGTTGGCAAGTTTGATGGTGGTTTTGGTGGTGGGCCGCAAGGGATCAACTAGATTGGCAAAACCGACAAATGTCATATTTTTTTCGTTGGCGAGCACATCAAAATCTGGTTTAAATTCAACTTCTTTATAAGCGATAGCCAACTGGCGCTTACCCTGACTGCCAGCTTCTTCTATTTCTTGGTGGTAATCTTTCTTTTTTACTTTAGAAATCTGAGCAATTGCTTCAATTGAGCCGACTACAATCAAGTAGTCTTTCTTCGCTCGTGGGTCCCGCATAACCACGCCTCGTTTGCGTGTTTTGGGATCAAAAGGAAGAGAGTGCAATTGTTCCCAGTCGTCGATTTTGGTTTTAATCTTTTCTGGGACATATTCTATAAAGGCATAATCAAAAGAGTTAAGGTGCTTTTTTCCATTTCTGACTTTTAGATCTTCAATTGACGCATAGGCCAAAGTTTGGAATAGCGTTTCGTCGTTCGCTACTACTTCGGTAACCGATAAACGATCTTGCGTTAAAGTACCAGTTTTGTCCGTGCATAGGATATTGATTCTTCCCAAATCTTCTATGGAAGATAATCTTTTTACTACTACCTTGTGTTTGGCTAAGCGAATTGCTCCGTTGGACAAGCTGATGGTCGTGATCATGGGCAATGCTTCTGGTACTACCGTGATGGCTAGCGCAATCGTAAATAACACCATTTTTTCTAAGTCTGTCACTGTGTGTACAGTAAATACCTTGGTCACGATCATGAGTACAATTGTGACGCCGATAATTTTCAGTAGAGAAACGCTGAATTGAGAGAGAGACTTCTGGTACGGGGTGGTTTTTTTGGTGTTCTTTGACAACATCGCAATTTTGCCCAATTCGGTTTGATTGCCAGTGGCATAGATGACTCCTTGGCAATAACCGCTATCTATGACGCTGCCAGCGAACAGTAGGCCTGAGCGACCATTATTTTTGTCGAATTTTTTGTGGATGGTGGCGGATTCGCCAGTTAATTGGGATTCATTAACGGACAGATTGTTGCAGTCCATAATTTTGACGTCGGCCGGTACGATATCGCCGCCGCGCAAGATAATTACGTCGCCAGGCACAATCTGACCGACATCTACAATAATCTGTTCGCCGCCCCTTATAAGCAATACTTTGCGCTTAATTAGGTCGGATAGTTTCTCTACGGCTTTTTCGGAACGAAATTCTTGGATAAAACTCAGGATTGAATTAATTAGTACTATGGCGATGATAACGATAGCGTCAGAATATTCTCCCATGAAGAAAGACAGGCTAGCAGCTAATACCAATATGAAACTTAGCGGGTTGAAAAATTGCCTGCAAAAAACTCTAAGGGCGCCCGAACGTTCTTTTTCAAATAGATTACTCCCGAAGCGCTTTAATTTATCTCTGACTTCTGCAGGGGTTAAGCCATCGGGGGAATAATTTTTAACAATAGTCTCTAGGCTAGATTTTTTGGGTTTAATTATGCGCATGCTGTATATACATTAGCACAATTAGGCGGTTTGGTGCGCCTGACTAGACTCGAACTAGCACAGCCTTTCGGCCACTACCACCTCAAGGTAGCGTGTATACCAATTTCACCACAGGCGCGCGGGATTATTATACCACACTAGGGGGTGCGGTAGCGGGTGCCTTTTTCGGTGGCCCAGTATTGGATGTCCGAAAAACGATCAAAAGATGAACTGAGGCGGCTATTTTCGGAGAAGGTACGAGCTGAGTGATTGAAGTAATAGGTGAGGTTGATTTGGTAAAGCCCGATGGCCGGTACGTCATCGATCCAGTGGTCGAGGAAGGATTCGTATTTGGCTTTACGTAAGGAAAGATCGAAAGTAGTGCGGGCGGAGAGCAGCAAGTCGTCGACCAGGCCGTTTTTGTAATCGCTAAAATTGAAGCCGGAAGCGGAAGCTTGTGAGCTGTGGTAATAGGGGAAGAGGTCAGGATCGGTGCCCATATCAATTTCGTAAAGTAAGATGTCATAGTCGCGGGGGCGAATAATGGAAGTAAAAAAGTTGTGCGAAGAGGATTCGGTCTCGTAAATGTTGGTTTTAGCGTCGAAGCCTAACTCTGTGAGTTGGGCGGAAAGGCGTTTAGCCAACTCAGCTAGATGGCCGCTGGAGACGGTGACAATATTGAGGGCGGGTTGCTCGCCAGTGTTGTCAGTTAACTTCCCTTCCTCGAAGGTATAGCCGGCTTCGGACAGCAAAGCAAGGGCCTTATCTTTGTCGTAGGCGGGAAGTTCGGGGAAACTTATGTCGATTTGATTGCTGAGGATGGGAAAGTCGAGTGGCATATCGCTGACTAAGTTTTCGCGCAAGGCTTCGATATCGATACCGTAACGCAGAGCTTGGCGAACGTTTTTGTTGAGCAAGGCTGGGCTGAGGGTGTTGAGGAAGGCAAAAGCGCCATTGTTGGTGGCGGTTTTTTTGGTGAAAATGTTGGAATTAGTGATGTTAGGGTTACTGACGTTACTAAGATCAGCTGAGGCAGTAACGTCTAGGCGATTGAGCGCGGTGACGATGTCGTCTGAGCTAGAAAAAGTTTTGAGCACGAAACTATTAAGCATAGTTTCGCCGCGATAATAATTGGGGTTTTTGTTGAGATAGATGGTTTCGCCGTAGGTGGAGGGCTGGACGGCGTTAAGCATGAAGGGACCTGAACTGACAGGATTGGATGAAAAATTGTGCTCGTAGATGAGCGCAGGTTCAACTCCCGAGAGAATATGGGCGGGGACAATGGGAAAAACAAGGGCGTCATAAAAAGCGACGTAAGTTGTGGGTAAAGTGAACTGAACAGTGAGATTGTTAATTTGCTCAATCTTGGTATTGGCAAAACCAGTGGAGATGGAGGTTTTAGCGGCAGGGTTGTTGATGAGTTTAAAAGAGAAAACGACGTCATCAGCGGTGAGCGGGTTACCATCGGACCAACGTAGATCATCGCGGAGTTTGACGGTCCAAACTTTTTTGGTGCTATCGATGGTAACGCTTTCAGCTAAGTTGTTGCCGAGATTGCCAGAGACATCAACGGATAGCAGTCCAGGGAACAGCAATCGGGCGAGGGTTTTTTCGGAACTGGTGGTGGCGTAGAGCGGGTTCATGGAGTTGATTTTGCCGAGAGTAGCTTCGGTGTAGGTACCGCCTTGGACAAAGGCGCTGGTCTGATAGGAATTTTGGTACCAAATCATCTGGACAATGGCGAACAAAATAATAGCAGATACGAGCAGAATCCACTCTAAGATCCATAAACGAACATGCTTGACACTGTCAACGCGAGCGAAAAGATTTTCTTTAACGTGAATTTTGCTGGCCTCAGATGCCTGACGTCCAGCGCGGGAAAGCCGCTTGAAGATTTTTTGCCCACTCTTTTTTAGTTGTTTTTTCATTTAATTAGGTATTAGTAGTAGCGCAAGGATGGATAGGACGAAAATAACGACAAAAACGACGGTAGTATTGAACATAGATTTATCGAGGCCGCGTCGGGTGGTGTAGAGTTCGCCGGAGCCGCCAAAGCCAGCACCGAGCGAGGCTCCGCGTTGTTGCAGGAGAATTAAGATGACCAACAAAATGGCGGATATGAAAGTGGTGGTTTGAAATAGTGACCCTAAATCCATATTACTTCTTATTATATGCCGGGACGAGCAAGTTGACAAGGAGGTTTATGACTGAAATGACGAAGGACGAAAGGACGGCAGCCCAAAAACCCATGTTGACGTCGGGCAGCAGCCAGATGGTGAGGCCGACCATAGCGGCATTGATGAGGAGGACGAAAATACCCATAGTAATGACTATAAATGGGAGTGAGAGGATGGTGAGGATGGGCTTGACGACGGCGTTGACGAGGGAGAAGATCAGACCGGCGGCAATATAAATCCAGACAGTTTCGGCGCCTTCTTTGACGCTGCCAAACCAGGTAATACAGATCCACATGGCGGTGCTGCTGACCAGCCAACGAAGTAGGAAGAGAGCAATTTGTTTCTTTATCATGTTGCTGTCTATTTTAGCATGGATTTGCGCTTAAGCAAAGTGTGATACTGGATCGCGAAACGGTGGGATTCGTCACGGATTCGCTGCAATAATTTAACTACGTGAGAGTGTTTGGGCAATAATAATTCCTGGTAGTTTTCGCAGCCATCGCCAATATTAGGGATACGCTGCTCAAACTTACCAGGAATTATTATTACTTCAAATTCTTTCGCAAGTCCAATATACGTGATTCCTGTTGGATCTAATATATCTTTTACCGCGCGGAGTTGGGGTTGGCCGCCGTCGATGAGGATAAGGTCGGGGGTGCCCCAGTCTTTGAGGTGGTTGAGGCGGCGGGTGATGATTTCGCGCATGTTGGCGAAATCGTTATTCTTCTGATTGCGGAGTTTAAATCTGCGGTATTTAGTGCGGTCGGCGACACCGTTGATAAAAGTAACTTGACTGGCGACGACGTTGGTACCGGATTGATGAGAGATATCAAAACCGTCGATGCGACGCGGAGGATGGCTGAGTTTGAGTAATTTTTGTAGGCCGCGCAGAGCTTGGTCGTTACTGATGTCGAGAAATTCTTGGTCGGAGAAGACAATTTTGGTAGCGAGGCCGCGTAGGCCAAAAAATTGGTTGCGAAACTGGGCGGCTTGTTCATAATTCCCTTTTTCGGCGGCTTTATGCATATCTTTTTCAAGATCGCGGATGAGTTTTTGGCGATTACCCTTGAGGTAGCTGATGAGGCGGCGGAGATTTTGCTTGTATTCTTTGGGAGATGATTTGCCAATTTCAATGCCGGGCGTGAGGCCCAGGTCGGTGTCGAGAGTTTTCTTGCCGGTATAGGGTTTGGTGTAGTACGGGAAGATGGGGCGGAGGATGCGCAAAGCGGTGGCAACAGTGTGCTTTTCATAATACGGGCCGTAGTATTCGGCCTGGTCGTCGAGCGGATTGCGCGTGGTGGAAACATAGGGGATCTCGGATTTCATATCGATGCGCACATAGGAACTAGATTTGTCATCGCGGAGGAGAACGTTCCATTTGGGCTGATAGCGCTTGACCATTTCGGATTCGAGGAAAAGAGCATCAACTTCGGTGTCGACTACAATCCAGTCGGTCATGGCGATTTCGGAAACGAGAGCGCGGGTTTTGGGGTCTTTTTTATCGGGACTTTGGAAATATTGACGGACGCGGTTTTTGAGCACAGCGGCTTTGCCAACATAAATCACCTCGCCGTCGGAGTTCTTATGAAAATAAACGCCAGGGGCGGCGGGGAGGGTTTTGAGTTTGGCTTTTAGTGCTTCGGTCATATGTTTATGATAGCAAAAACTGCCCTTTACGGGGGCAGTTTTATTTAAGACAAGGGCTTTATTCTTCTACTACAGGATCTTCAAAGTTATCATCAGGAGAGACTTGTTGGCAGTTGCCGGCACGACAGGAGGGATCGATGGATTCGTATTTGTTCAGTATGTCACTCGAGAAGAAGAATAGCCATACTGCCATTGCGGCAAAACATATGGTCGTTAATGCAAATAATATGTAAAGTCCAGCAAATTTGCCAGTCACCTTGTGGCGCTCTGGATTGCGTTCCTTGTATAGGTGTGGAATTTTTTTTGTAGTTTTGATTTTCTTTGTAGTTTTGGCCGGAGCCGTTTTCTTTGCCATTTCTAAAAACACCCTTCTTTAATTAGCTGTTATGGTGAGTATAACATAAGCATTTCGGAAAATGAATATTTTTGTTACAATTAGCACAAGGATAATTTGTAAAATGAGGTGGAATTGATTATGGAAAAGCAAGACTTAACGATTAAGGGTATTAAGGCGCGACAGATTTTGGATTCGAGGGGCAATCCAACAGTTGAAGCGGACGTAACTCTTGCTGGCGGCTACACTGGACGGGCAGCCGTGCCTTCTGGAGCTTCGACTGGGTCGGGCGAAGCGTTGGAGTTGCGCGATAACGAGAAATTTTATAACGGCAAAGGTGTGCTTAAGGCAGTTTGGAACGTAAACGGTAAAATTCGTGACGTGTTGGTAGGTAATAACGCTGGGAAGCAACGCGAAATCGATCAGTTGATGATCGAGTTGGATGGTACGGAGAATAAGGGTAATTTGGGGGCAAATGCGATTTTGGCGGTGTCTTTGGCAACGGCAAAAGCAGTGGCAAAGGCAAAGAAGATGGATTTTTATGAGTATGTGGCGGAGTTGGCGGGGACCAGTGATGAAATGAGTTTGCCGATGCCGATGATGAATCTGATGAACGGCGGCGAGCATGCGGATTGGGCGACCGATTTTCAGGAGTATATGGTGGTGCCAGTGGGGGCGCAAAATATTTATGACGCGGTGCGGATGGGGGCAGAGGTGTTTCATGCGCTAAGGAAGGTCTTGAAAGATAAGGGATATCCAGTGACCGTGGGTGACGAAGGCGGCTATGGGCCGAAAGTACAAAATGGCGACAATGAACCGTTGGAATTGATTCGCGAGGCGATTGCGGCCGCGGGATATAAAGAACATGAAGACATTGCGATGGCAATGGATGTGGCAGCGAGCGAGTTTGCCGAGGATGATCATTATCAACTGAAGACTGATAATGAACGGAAGTCGAGCGAAGATATGGTGAATTGGTACACTTGGATTATTGATAATTTTCCAGTGGTATCGATTGAAGATGGTTTGGGAGAGAGTGATTGGGGCGGCTGGGCAATGATGACAGAGCGTTTGGGAAGCAGAATTCAGATTGTGGGCGATGATTTGTTTGTGACTAATGTAGAGTATCTGAAGCGCGGGATTGAAGAAAAGTGCGGTAATGCGATTTTGGTGAAGCCAAATCAGATTGGTACATTGAGTGAGACGATTGATGCGGTGCTGTTGGCGAAGCGGGCGGGATTCAACACGATTATTTCGCATCGCAGCGGTGAGACGGAAGATACGTCGATTGCACATATCGCAGTGGGGCTGGGGGCAGGACAGATCAAGACTGGCAGTTTGAGTCGTTCGGAGCGGGTAGCAAAATACAATGAATTGATGCGGATTGCGGAAGCAAATTCGACTTTGGGATTAGCAAATCCCTTTAAATAACTTAGTATCCTGGTTTGCCGAGCAGGCGGAACATGTTGTTTTTGTACTCTTCGACACCTGGTTGATCATACGGGTTGACACCTAGCAGCATGCCAGAAATTCCCACGGCATACTCAAAGAAGTAGATGAGAGCGCCAAGTGACTTGGCGGAAAGGGTCGGTATTTCGAGCAAAATAACTGGGGTGCCGCCGCTGCGGTGGGCGGCAACAGTGGCTTCTAGAGCTTTTTCGTTGACGAAAGATAATTCTTTGCCGGCAAGGAAGTTGAGGCCATCGGCGTCAACTGGATCGTGGGGGATAGTATAGTCAGCTGTGCTTTTCTTGAAAGACAGGACGGTTTCGAAGAGATTGCGACGGCCATCTTGGATATATTGACCCATGGAGTGCAAGCTAGTGGTGTTGACGACGTAGGACGGATAAATGCCTTTGTGGTCTTTGCCTTCGGATTCGCCAAAAAGCTGCGTCCACCATTCGGAGAAATAGCGTAGTTCTGGCTCAAAAGTGGAGAGAATTTCGATATCAAAGCCCTTGTCTAAGAGACAGTTGCGAATAGCGGCATATTTTAAGGCGTCATTGTCGTCTGAACTGATAAGCTGTTCCCTTTCTTCGGCAGCGCCGGCCATGAGGATATCAATATCAATACCAGCGACAGCAATAGGCAGAAGGCCGACGGCGGTCAGAACGGAATAGCGTCCGCCGATATTGTCTGGCACGACAAACATTTCGTAGCCATTTTTGACAGATTCGTCATGCAGAGCACCCTTGTTGGCGTCGGTGGTAGCGTAAATGCGCTTGAAGGCCTCCTCTTCGCCATATTTTTCAATCAGTTTCTGCTTGAAGATGCGAAAAGCGATGGCTGGTTCGGTGGTGGTGCCGGATTTGCTAATCACGTTGATGGACCAGTCTTTACCTTCTAGCAATTCGAGTTTTTTATTGAGCATGGCTGGGCCAAGATTATTGCCAGCAAAAATGATGAGGGTATCTGGGCCGTTGCCGAGTGCTTCTATAACGGCCTTGTGACCGAGATAAGAACCGCCAATACCGATACAAACTAGGATATCGGAATCGGAATTGATTTTTTGGGCGGCTTGTTTGATGCGGGCAAACTCCTCCTTGTCGTAATCAATTGGTTGGTCAACCCATCCAGTCATATCATCGGTTTTGAGGCGCGGGATTAGTTTTTGGGCTTCGGTTTTTTTCTGCTCCAGCTCCGCTGGGGTGATAAATTCGTCAAGCTCGGTAGTTAACTTAATCATTTTTTCCTCCTTTAAAATTTAAGTATAGCACACATCCTATCTTGAATAGATTGATGATTTATAGTATAATATGGAAATCCTGATCACTAATTAAAGGGAGTGGGTAATTTGTATCAGAAAAGCTCTTTCACAGGAAGCTACATGCCGAACGCCAAAATTCCTTTGAGTGATTATGATAATATAATTGCTTTGGAATTTGGGGCTCCAGTAAACAGGGTGGATTATTGCGGAAGCGTGAACATGAAGATTGCGCGGTATTTGATGGAGCATGTGGTGCGACTCGACACCATCAATGCGCAGCGACAACAATGGATTTTTGCCTCGCAATCAATTGCTGATGCGCTATTTGAACACGATTTTGCAGGACACGTCTGCACCGTTAGCTCCGGATCGGCAACTTTTACGTTGAAGGCGGATGATCAAAGGCGGCGATATGACAGTTTTGAGCATATCCAACGGGCGGCGCAGTATATTTTGCCCAAGGACAACAAGCAGTGCTTGATTGTGACTCAGGCGTATTTGGCAGAGCGGGCGGCGCGACAAGCCGTGATGTTCGGCCTGGAACCGCATTTGCCGGAAAATTTGCCGCTGGAATTTGCGCCGGAGTCGCCGCAGATTTGGTGCCGTAATAAGCACTGGTGGAGATTGCGCGAGTTTGTAGGTGTGCCCTATCTGGAAAGGATCGGGCGATTGTAACTTCCGTACAAAATGCAGCCAAAATCTAATGGCTGCATTTTTCGTTTTTAGATCAATTCCCCACCACAGTATAAGTAACCGTCCCAGAGTAGGTACCGGGCACGAGCGATAGATTAGTCTTAGTACCAAAGTAGAGGAAGGTAGTCTCACCGGATAGTGAAGTAGGTACTGAA
>Ga0082212_10011406_pt1 | contig 11272 bp, 6 predicted proteins | sample TergutNt197P3_FD_71548 | JGI IMG/M metagenome (GOLD analysis project Ga0082212, IMG submission 71548) | Neocapritermes taracua P3 segment gut microbial communities from Petit-Saut dam, French Guiana - Nt197 P3 | ecosystem: Host-associated > Arthropoda: Insects > Digestive system > Gut ... | reverse complement strand
TTGCACGATATATCTTTTTATGCCTGACCTTATCAATAGAAGAATATCTGAGTTCGTAACCATTTGGGCAAGTATAGATATCTTTAATGCTATCATAAACGAACGCGCTCCTGATGACAGCGTCAAAACTTCTCTGTTTCCTTCTGATTTCAACAGCTTTTTAATCAAATCATTATATCTGCCGGCGTTGATTTCGGGTATGGGACGGCTCTCAAATTCACGGCTCCCGATTTTTGACTCCGGTATCGAATACAAAAATCTTCCGCACAATCCGCGTCCTTGAAATGTCCCGTTTGACATCAGGCTCTCAATTACGTTAGGCTGAACGAATAACAGCGTTGTCAATACGGGATTCTCTATATGATTTGAGGCTCTGCCTATCCGGTCAACCCTGATATTGTCGCCCGCGTGCGCTTTTAGAAACACGTCTATATCGGGAATATTATTCGAGTATTTCCCCGCCAGTATATCAAATATGCCTCCCTCCGACGATATTATAGAGGATTTGCCTTTATTTTCGGATAAAACACCAGATAGTTTCTGCGGCGTTATATCGTCAAAATATAAACGGCACGGGCTTATATGTTCAAATTCGCTTATCTCTTCCGATATAGCCCTTGTTTCAGATTTATCGGATTTACCCTTTGCAATTCTATCCTCAAGTAACTTTTTTTGTTTGAGCAAAGCGTTATATTCTATAATATTTTGTTGTATAAGCGGTTCAAGACGATTATTTTCTTCAGTTTCATATTGGTGTACCGGAATCAGCATATGTTTCAAAACCGCGCTCTTACGTTCGGCAGGCGGAGCGATAATCAGAGTATAAAGATTAAGCGGTTCTATCCAGTCTTTTTTGCCTTCGATAACAAACTTTCCCTGTGAACACAGCGCAATTATAGCCAGCGAAGCGGTCGCCGCCATATCGGGCATGGTCTGTGTCGTTTCCGCGACTGCCCGCACATAGTCGCCGATTACTACGGGCAGTTATCGCGGGTTTATAAGTTCCGTTTTGTCAACAGCCGTTCAATGGCAGGTTATATTTTCAAATTCATGTGAACGGGTGAAACCGCCGAAGGTAACGAAAAAAGAGGCGAAATATCTTGATGAAGGCGGATTGGAAAAAGTATTAAACGTCATTGACGGCTTACCCGACGAAGATAGCCAAAATTGTTTGATGATAAAAATATTATTGTTCACAGGATTTCGGAGAGGGGAGTTGTGCGGCTTAAAATACGAGGACATAGACTTTGAGAACAACACAATCAGCGTGAAACGGAATTTGCTATATTTGCGGGAAAAAGGAATATTTGAAAATACTCCAAAAACCGAAAGTTCAATCCGCACAATATCAGTATCAGGCAATATTATTCAGTTAATTAAAAAACACCGGGTTTCACAAATGAAGCGAAAAATAGCGGTCGGAGATAAATGGAACGAAACGGGATATATATTCACAGCTTGGAACGGTTCGCCGCTTCACCCCGACACAATAAGCGCATGGTTCAGAAAACTTGTGAAAAAGCATAATTTACCGGACGTTTCAATCCACAGCTTACGACATACCGCCGCGACCATGCTATTGATGAATGGTTTACCAGTCAAGACAAAAAGAAACACGGTTAAATCCCCGTGTTTTTTATATATTTTTTATGAATAAGCGACAAATAAGCGGCAAAACTGTAAAATTGATGATTTTAACAAAATAATAAAAGTCCCGTTCCTTTCGAGCGTTGTAAAAACAGATTCTATCACGGTTCCAACCTCCTTATCTAATTTTTCATCAAAATTATATTGTTCGTTTAAGTATTTTATTAATTTGCCCAACGCTGTCACAATCCTGTCGTCGTCCCCTTCGCTTATTTTACCGGCTTCAGCTAAATTTTTTGCTTCGACAATTATTTTTTCAGTCAGTTCTTTTATTTGTTGTATTAATTGCCGTTTATTTTCGGAATCTTTTTCTTTGGCGTATTTTTTTAATTCTCCCCGAAGTAAGAATATTTGCAGAGGCAGCAACGGATATAATTGCCTCTCTATCAAATCCTTTTCCGTAAGCTCCCAATATTTAACCACAGGAACGATACGGCGGATTACTTCTTCCGAGCCGTCGTCTTTAATATCGACAAGTATAGCCATGTGACCGTCGGGGCGGGTTTGAAGTTCAATATGCAGATGATAAGGTTTCGATTCGTCCAATACTACATAAAATAAATCTCCGCGTATAATATCAAAGGATTCGTCAACAAATTCAGAATTGGTTTGAATAATAGTAGCGTTGTCAACGCTGAAATTTTGTTTGAATAGACTGTTGAGCATATTTATGAGGGTTTCTTTTGAAACGCCGAATAAATATTTCATAATCTCGTCTATCGGTGCGCGCGTTGTGGAAATTATTGTGTTTAACCTTGCCTCAATGGCTATTAATATATTTTGATTCTTATAATAACTTATTTAAACGAATAAATTATAATTAATTATTAATTTTTCCGAAGCCTAATTCTACAATATATCGAATTATTTCATCATAAGATCTAAATGTTCCGTCATTAATAAAACTTTGCACAAATCCGCTTTTAATGCCTAAATTCATAAGAACATTCACTTCAAGAAAATATAGTTCGCAAGTAGCATCATCTAAAATAAAATCAATTCTACAATAATCACATGGGTGCATTTTTGAAAAATATCCCATATAAAAAAAGTACACGGTTTAATGATGATAGCATTGATAACCTTTTCTCGAATTTTTTATATCCAAGAGGACTTACACGCTTTTCTTTCAGTATAAATCCTAAACCCATTTTTTTAGCCAAGGTATTCCAAGCATAAATAACCGCTTCGCGGTAAATGGATTTACTTATATCTTCCCATAGTTATATTTGTCAATAGGTTTTTGGAAGATTTTTATAAAAAATAATTTCAATAAATACATAAAGTGAAAGAAAACGCCAATAACGGCGTTTTCTTTCATCTTTCAAAACGTTCTTCTTCGTCTGTAAAAGTTTTTATTATGGTTCAAGCATAACTTTTATACTGTTTCTTCCGTTCATACATATTTTGAACGCTCCGGCGAAATCTTTCAGTTTAAAACTGTGCGTAACTATTCCGTCTGTCTTTAATTTTCCCGAGCTTATCCCCTCGATTACGGGAGGGAAACAATTCGGGCTCAGGCTTACTCCGTATATATCGAGTTCTTTGCCGTCGCCGATAACGCTCCAGTTGCACGTAACTTGTTCGTTAAACAGCGAAAACTCGACAAACCGTCCGTTCTTTCTGATTGCTTCTAATCCCTGCGTAACCGACGACGGGTGTCCCGTCGCCTCTATGTATACATCACAACCATATCCGTCCGTCATCTCCAGAATCTCTTTGACCGCGTTTGTTTTACTTGGATTAAGCACAATATCCGCGCCGAAATCTTTCGCGCGGTTCAATCTCTCGTCGAACAAATCCAATGCGATAAGTTTTTCGGGATTTTTTAGTTTTGCCGCAGTTATCATACCCAGTCCCAACGGTCCGCAGCCTGATATTACAAGAAAATCTTCTCTGGTTATTTTCGCTCTCTCAACTGCGTGATATGAACACGCGTAAGGCTCAATCAATACCGCGTCTTTGAGCGGCATGTCTCTTGGGAGCTTGTAAGTCAACGCCGTTTCGGGAAGCAAAACATATTCGGCGAAACCGCCGTTCAGATAATTTTTGAATCCGAACACGTCGTGTTTTACACATAAAGAATACTGACCGTTCATACAGTATCTGCATTTCCCGCAGGGAGCTATCTGCTCGACGGCAACCCTGTCGCCGATTTGCAGATTTCTCTTTATGCCTGTCGGTTCGTCAATTTCAACGACTGTCCCGATAAACTCATGTCCTCCGATTGCTGGCGGTTCAAGATACGGAATCGTCGTTGCGTTTCCCCAGAACACTTCCCCGCCTTTATATGCCTTGACGTCGCCGGCGCATATCCCGCAACCCTCGACTTTTAATAAAACCTCTCCCGTTTTTGCGCGAGGAACAGGGACTTGTTCGTAACGCGAATCATGCGGTGCGTAGCTTATTACCGCGTACATTGTTTCCGGTATTTCAAGCATATTTTTTCTCCCCCTTACTTTTCAATCGTTTATAGTTTCATAAGACCAGTCAAGAATACCTCCGAAGTCATATATATTTGTATAACCCATATCGACAAGTGTGTTCGCGGCTCTTGCACTTCCGCAAGCTCTTTCATCAGCCAAGTTTTTCCGACTTGCCTTGCGCCTTTCAAAACAAGCGGTTTTCGTCGAGAGCTGATTCTCCACTCCATGAGTTCTGTTAAAACTTTTCTATACATACGCAGTACCTCCATAAGCAGATTTATTTATTATTTAGCATAGCATACCACGTTTTTATGAATAAATCAAGATAAAATTCTGCGTTTTTAAGAATAAAAAGCAGGCTTTCATGAAAGCCCGCTTTTTTGAATCTTATTTTAAATGCTATTAATTGCTGTAAATCCGGATAAGTCTTGCGAATATCGTCGCGTATTCCGCCATTGTCGTTATGCCTTTCGGGTCGTACAGATTTTCCGGCTTGCCTATGATTATGCCTGCAAGCTGTATATTCTCCACCGCTTCCGCAGCCCATTCGGCTATGTCCGCGTCGTCGTCAAATACTATTTTCTCTTTATCGGATTCCGCGTCCCAGCCTTTATATTTTATATATCTGTCTAACATAGTAGCCATCTGTTCGCGTGTAACAAGCGCGTCAGGGTCAAACATATCGTCTCCGATACCATTGATTATGCCTGCTTCAGCCGCCCATTGCACCGCCGCGAAATACCAGTCGTCTTCTGATACGTCAATAAACGTTGGGTCTGCGTCCGCGTATTTGCTCAGGTCAACCAGTTCAATCTTTGCGAACATATTCGCGAACATCGCTCTTGTAACCAGCGTTCCCGGCTCGAAATCTACGGCTGCGTCTATAAGGCTTCTTGCCGCTATAAAGTTAATATCATCTTCCGCCCAGTGTTCATCTACGCCGCCGACTTCTTTTGCGTTGTATATTACGTCGTATGTTCCGGTCTGCGTAATATCAAAAGTAATTGTTTTGGTTTCTTCGTCATATACGCCGTAGGGGATTTTAACTTCTGTTTCGCCGTCTTTTCTTACAGCTACGACAAAATCAGCGTTTTCCCTGACTTCTTCAGCTTCGCCGTCTTCTTCTTCGTCAGCTTCGTCTTTCTCTATTAATTTCAATTCGTACGGAAGCGTTACAGTCAACGGATTTTTCGGGTTGTTATACGGTATTTCCTCGTCTTTCGAATCGAGCAGAGCGACTTTGAAACTGCCTTTTGTTATCGAGATTCTTATCGTGTCTCCGAAAATTTCCTGCAATACATTCAAAGTTTCTTTCGGTATCGTAATCGTTCCGAAGTCTGTGTTAATCACAAGAATTTCGTTTGTCATTCCCGCCGCGAATGCCGCCGCAGGCAGCGATACGATTATTTTTTCCTGTCCGGAAACCGTAATTTTTAATATGTTCGTATCGTCCGTGAGCTTTTCAATATCCGCCATCGAAAGAACCAAATCCAATATTGTGCCGCCTTCGCCGTCGGTCGTCAGGACTACGGTAAAGTCGTGGCCGTCTATGTCTACGTGCACGGTCTGTTCTGTTGTATCCGGAGTTTCCGCCGTTTCTTTAGTTTCCTCAGTTTCAGTCGTCGTGCCGCCAGTTCCGCCGCCGGTATCGTCAGTCGGAGGAGGAGTATAGGGAGGAGGAGTGCTGCCTGTTTTATTAATAGTCAGCGTGCCGTTCTGATGAGCAAGCGTGTAGTTCGCGCCGTTTGAGTCGTTTAAAACAGCCTGCGTTTCAAAATCAATCGTGCTTGTTCCCGCCGTGCTGCTGTTCGCAACGTTTAACTTCGCCTCTGCCTCTATATCAAGGGCATTGGTTTCGTCGTCAGTTCCCACAAAGCCCGTATAGGTCACAGTCGGAGTCGGGAGCGCGGCGTTTTGATTTATAGTGTAATTATCTGCTTTTACTGTAACTTCTTTTTTCGAAATAGTAAACTCAAACACATTTACTCCCGTGTAGGCCGGGTCAATTATCCTTAGCGTCAGCCTGTAATTGCCCGCGTTGACAGGCGCAGCAGGGTCGCTTGGATAATCCGTTCCGTTTATTCCCTCGTAAGATACGTAAATCGAAGTCGGGGTTGCAGCTAAAACCTCGCCTGTGATTTTGTCTGTGAGAACTAAGTTTGCGTATTCATAAGGGTCGCCGTTATATACGCCGCCCGCCATAGTCGCTGAAATATCCACGGGGTTTTTATCCACCATCTGTACTGTGATTGTTGAAGTGATAGTAGTATAATTCAAGCTTTCAATAGTGACTGTTATTTCAGCGGTATCGCCAACGTCACCGCCCAGCACCGGGATTACAAGAATGTCGCCGCCTGTATAATCGAGAGCGTCAAGAATCCCGTCTGTATTAGTTGTAATAACAGGGTCATATGTTACCGGTCCGAATACAAGCGGACTGATATTCGGCAGCAGCGTCGTCAGGTTGAAATTATAATCTATATCGCTTGCGGTGGCTACTTCATAGGGTTGATTTACGCCGCCTATGGTTGCTGGTGTTATTGCAAAAGTAACGCCTCCGACTAAAGTCAGATTATAATTGCCTCCCGCGCTCAAATCACCGCCGGTATATGCGTAATCTCCTACGTTTTCACCCGGTTCGCGCCCTAACGCTCCTGTGAAAGAGCCGTCAAGCAATAACGGGCTTGCCGTGAAATGAGACCCAAGAGCACTGAATGGCGGTTCAGCAGTCCCGTATAATTTGCTTAACCCTGTAATCGGGGTGATTTCAATTTCTAACGGGAATATCGCGGCATTTGCGAATACGGGCTGCAATACGGGCTCGTCGTAATTGCCCGCGTCAGCTCCGGTTATACCCCAGCCTGCCGCCAGTACCGTTTTGTCTGGTTCTGCGTCCTTATCCAAGAAAGTAACCGTGCCGGGGTCAGCGTCTACATCATCGGCGACGCCGCCTATGGTTATTACCCCATTGAGTTCCGGAGTCGTCTCAATCGTCGCGGTATCCAAAGTATCGTAGTCTTTATCAAATACCGTGCCGTCAGACCATGTCAACGGTTTTGGTGTTATGGTGAAAGGCTCCGAAATCCACTGCGCGGTGTATTCGGGGTCGTCGATTAACGTTACCGTCACTGTATAAGTTCCCGCGTTTTTCGGAGCGGTTGAGTAATCCGTCGATGTGTTTATATCCGTATATGTTGCGACCAGCGCGCCTGTTACGTCAGTGACTATAGCTTCGTCGTAGTCTTCAAACACCGCCGAGCCGGTATATGCTAACGGCAATCCGTCATAAACCTTGGTGGCTGCTATATCGAAGCCGCTCAAAATCAGCGGCAGCTTTTCGCTCGTAGTCAAAGTCACCGTCGCGGGTATAGTTCCGTAGTTCTGCGTAACAATACTGAGCGCAATCGTATCCGTCACGCCAACAGTACTCACGCTATTTACATTAAAGTTAAGGTTAAAGTTAGGGCTTGTGCCCGAAACTGCCGGAGTACCGTTTATTATGCCGTTTGTGGTTGTATGGCTGACATACTCATAACTCACAGTACCGAGTTCGCCGACCAAAACCGACGGTTTTAACGAAGCAAGAGACAACGAAACCGGTTTTGTGCTGCCGGCTACAACATAACGCGCCATAGAGAGTGTTGAACCGCTGTATGGTGCAGGTAAAATCTCACCGGGTACGTTTACCGACGCTGCCACCAGATTATAGTTGTCACGCTTGACGGCGTCTCCGCCTAAGGGAGTTTCAAAAGCAAGCCCTACCGAGACCGTATAGTCCCCGGCGTCTGCGTTCGGGTAAGCTCCCGCCGTAACTGCGATTATTACATCAGCCGTGTCAGCAGCAAGAATAGCGGGGAGGGGGTCCACGTCCAAAGCTCCCGCAGGCGCTCCTGCGTCGGTCGTGCCGTCGTAGGTTTTCGAGACTGTGTATGTGCCCGCCGTAAACGTCAGATTCAGCCTGTTTATCGTAGCGGCGGGTCCGAAAGTCGGCTGGGCTGTACCAACCGTATAGTTATGAAAATCATTAGCGTTAGGACCTGCAGGACTGGTTATGCCGTAGCCTGACGCAGTCACCGTCCTGCTCCCCTGGTTTGCGCTGCTGAAATGCACCGCGCCAACCACGATATTTACAACGTCGCCGGTTATTACACCGGAAAGCGTCGGAGCCGTGGCGACTGTCGCGTTAGTAGTGCCGTCGTAGGTTTTATCTTCTACCGTTCCGGCTTGCCATGTGAGGGTCTTTTGGGTGATTTCAAAAGTGAACTCTTCTTCTCCGTAATACTCTCCGTCGCCCGCTAATATGACTTGAACTTCATAAAAGCCCGCTTTAGTCGGAGGCGTAGCAGTAGGACCATAAGTCGAGCCGTCTTCCGCTTCGCCCCCGTATGTCACCGTCAAAGTTGGAACATCAGGCGCTACTACCGTTGTTCCGTCCTCGTGGAGCTTAAACACCGGCGTGCCCTGTAAACCTTCGTGTTCCGTTTTGCTGTAAATCATATCGGCAATAGTCAATCCGGTTATATCCACGGCTGTCTTGTCAATTACTTCTATGTTAAAGTCTTTTGTAAAATTAGTGCCGGGAGATATACCACCGTCTATTACAGTCGCCGTGACAGTGACAATACCCAAATTAGCTATATTATTCGTCGTCTTTAAAATATTAGTACCCGGGTCAATCACTCCGTTTGGTGTGCCGGGGGTCTTAACGGTCCACACAATATCCTGTTTAGCGTCATGCGGTTCAACCACCCCGTGCAGAGTTAAATCAGAACCGTATGTTTTAAACGCGGGAACGCCTACTATATCATCTACGGGCCTAGGGTCGCCTACCTCGACTGTCATTGAAGCGCCGACCGCACTTTTTATGTTCACTTTTATGCCGGTGGCAATAGTTTGAGTGTCGGAACTATCGTAAATATTGCCCGTATAAAATCTCGAGTTAGGGGTTGTAGTATTATTAAATGCGTCATACCCCGAAGCATTTTTGAAAAAATGGTTGTTATAGTTTTGGTACACAGTAATATTATCCAAAGAATTAGCCCATACACCGTCAGCCTCCTCAACGTCAACCCTTTTATGCAGATAATTATTGTTCGGCCTGGTATCGGGAAGAGCATCGTCAATATGGTATATTATAATACCGCCTCCGCCCGGAACTACAGGATAACTAGGATGACTGAGCCCTCCGAACCCTAAATCCCAGCTTGTTGAAAACCTGTTTTCAACAAGGAAATATTGGTCAGGCTTACCTGCGGCGGCGCTCGTAATCTTCAACGCGTTATATGGGTTATTATTCACAACAGCAGGATTAAAAGCTTGCATATTGCGAAGCAAATATCCGGTTGAATCAACAACCTCGGGAATAATATAACCTAATTGTATTTTAGACCACGCGTCAAGAGCCGTAGGCGTAGACCCTCCCGGATGCCCTGAAATTGCTCCCCAGCTTCCGCCCGCCATCAAACTGTACGGGCCAAGGCCGTCTGATTCATATGTAGTATCATATAAATCCGGCAGGCCCAGAGTATGACCGAGCTCATGGCAAGCAACGCCAATCTGCATTGTTTCGCTTGCATTGCTCATTTCACCGTGAAGCATATATATCCTCCATGAGGATGCGCTTCCGCCTATTACCGAATTCAAAAAATTCCACTTATGAGCCCAAACCTGACCTTGTCCGACGCCACCGGAAAATTGTCCTGACCAGTCATATCCGGCTATAACGCCCGCAATATGCAGGTTAGGATTGCTGAAATTAAAGCTGCTATTCTGATAAACGGCTCTTACCGCGATTTCCATTATAGCGCGCTCATAATTATCTACGTTTGGTTCAGCAGTGTAATTTGGTATTGGGTGGCTTCTGTGAAGCTTTACTTTTACAACACCCTGTTTCGTGCTTTGCGTAACCGTGACGTTAGTCCCTGTTACAGCCCAGTCAGCCAAAGAACCTTCAAACGACGTGGGTCTGTTTGCCTGAGTAGCGGTTATAGTAGTCGTCGTAGTGGCAGGCTTGAATATATTAAAGCCATGAGACATTTCTCTATAGTAATTCACTACGCTTTTCGCTCCGGCAGATGTGTCAAAATACATATTCCACCAGTATTGCTCGTCTTTTTCCAAAGGACGGTCGTCAAATTCTACTAATAAAAGAATTATTTCCTGGTCCTGTAATCCGGGAGCTTTCAGAAAATCTGTATCTCCGGAACTCCGTTGAATACCTGTGTCCAGGGGTCCGTCAACGGCGCGCTGCTGGACAGCTTTATCATACAGCGGAATTATTTCCCGGCTTTTGAGTCTGCCGCCGAACGGCTGAACCGCCGAACCTACGACCGCGCTCGGTTCCGGAGCGATTCTGTCGTATTCTATGTAAGCGTAACACCAGTTTTTACTGTCTGAGTCATACGCTATAACATAACCGTCCGCGTCTTCCGCCCAGTGAAAAAATTCATCGCCATGTCCGGTAATAGTAATCGCAGTTCCGTCCGCCTGCGTTACCTGTTTCGGCATCGGGTCTGCGGGAACCGCAGAAACAGCCTGCGAAACCATTACTGAAATAATGACGATAAGCATTAAAAATATTGGTATAGCTGATTTTCTCTTTAACATAATTTATCCTCCATAATTTATTATTTTATGTTAATTCTAATATTATATTATAATATGGAAATTTTGTTCATTTTCCGTTTTTCTTTTAACAAATTGTTAAAATTTTTGCATTTCACTTAGAATATACCCAATTCAAGCATTTCAGCTAATCTGCTTAAACAAATCTTAAAAGTTAAATCCCCCAAACCTATGCAGGAATTGGGGGATTTTAAACCAAACTGCGTTTGGTTTCATGGTTGCGGAGAAAGGATTTGAACCTATGACCTCAGGGTTATGAGCCCTGCGAGCTACCGGACTGCTCCACTCCGCGGACAATATTATTAATATCAATATAGATTATTATATCACAGAAATATTTGTTTGTCAATAGTTTTTTACAGCGGCGAAAAAATTTTTTTGATTTTTATATCCCGTCAAATCTTTTATGACCTCGCCCGCGATTATAAGCCCCGCGACCGGAGGGACAAAAGCATTGCTTCCCGGAACCCGCCGCTTTTTCACAGCGTTCACATTTTCTGTTTCTGTTTCCTCTGCCGCCGCTGTTAAGCTAACAGGCTGGATTACGGGTTCTTTTGAATAAACTACTTTTAATT
>Ga0082212_10011405_pt1 | contig 11273 bp, 10 predicted proteins | sample TergutNt197P3_FD_71548 | JGI IMG/M metagenome (GOLD analysis project Ga0082212, IMG submission 71548) | Neocapritermes taracua P3 segment gut microbial communities from Petit-Saut dam, French Guiana - Nt197 P3 | ecosystem: Host-associated > Arthropoda: Insects > Digestive system > Gut ... | reverse complement strand
GGCGACAGCCTTTCGGTAATAGCTCAAAAGCATCTCGGCAACAGCGACCGATACCAGGAAATCTACGATTTAAACAAAGACATGATTGATGCGGAAAACAAAGGCACTGGAAATACAAAATATACGATTTACCCTGGGCAAACACTCAAAATGCCATGAACATTAGTTTATTAGGAATTATATTACTGATTGAAAAATGCGTTCATAAATTTAAAGAAAATGTGAACACTGGATGGACTTGACATCGCGGGGTAGTGAACTTGTCAACGGATTAATCAAAGAAAAAACTGTCCAAATAGCTTTTGAAACACGAAAGTGTATATAGAAACGGTTTACAATTTTATGAATGATGATTTTATAAATTTAGCCACTGCAATAAAAAATCAATATCTATTGGAAACAGAAGTTCTTTTCACTACACAAAAACAAAAATGGTTTGCAAATTTTGCCGAACAATTTCAATCAATATGTACCGATATAGTAAAATTGCAAAATGAATCCTCACTTCCCGCTATATCCTATATGGAATACACAATGTTGTACACAAATTTTATAAATCGGCGATATGTAGCGGAAATCAGAATATATGGCGATATGCGGTATTTTGATAAAAACCAGTGTATGATCGGTGAATATGATCTTTCGTTTTTGTTTGTCTATTTCGAGGCGTTATGGGAAAAATTGCTTGCCACGCGAAAACGGTATGTAGGTAAAGTGTCAGCACAGAAAGTTGCATCCTTTATGATACAAGCGCTTCCCGATTTTTATTCCTACCTTTTCATTATTGCCCGGTTTGCAATAGCGGATTGTATTGATAAGAAGCCTTTTGTGGATATTATAAAAAATAAGTTATTTTGGATAAATGTTGGGCCTTATATGACTAAGAATTCCGAGACCGCTTTCAAGGAAAACAAAAACAAGGATGCGGAAACGTTAGCTGAATGGTTTTGCGAACGACTCGAAAATGCATATGCCTTTGAAGATTATGCCGATTTGAATTTTTCCGGGTACACTTTTGATTATACGGATTTCCGCTATGCTCACTTTCGAAATTCAAATTTGAACAATGTTGTTCTCGAAGGTTCTAACCTGATCGGAACAAGTTTTTACAATACAAATATGGAAAATTGCCGGTTGGACAACTGTTACATACATCAAACCGATTTTTCTTACGCAATATTAAAAAACGCGAGTTTTATCAACGCTCGCGGGCGATTTGGTCTGCCTGATGACAAAGAATGGCAGCATGTGGGTTTTCTGCCTGTAAGTTTCCGCCACGCCGATTTAACAAATGTAGATTTCAGAGGGGCTGATCTTACAGGCGCGGATTTCACCGGGGCAGTATTGGACGGCGTGGATTTCACAGATACAATACTTGACGGCGCTATTTTTCGTCAGTGAGATCAAGAAACGTATTTTTACGAATTTAGACATGTGAATTGCAACGAGAGTGTTCAACCCAAACAACATACGTAATATTAATAGAAAATTGAATATCTAATGAAAAACAAACGGGACTACTACGATATCCTTGGTGTAAGGAGGGATGTTGGAGAGAGAGAATTAAAATCAGCTTATCGTAAATTAGGGAAGCAATATCACCCGGACGCCAACCCTGATAATGCCGACGCTGAAACAAAAATGAAAGAGATCAACGAAGCATACGCAGTGCTTTCAGATTCCCAAAAAAGGGCTGAATATGACCAGCATGGCCACTCGACGGGCGAACGCGGTGGAACAAAAAAAGACGGCGCGCCTTTCACGGGCGGATTCGACGATAATTCTGATATTAATTTTGACGATATATTCCGTGGAGCTTTTGGAGATTTCTATCACGCCGGAGAGAAAAAAGGAGAGAAAAAAAGTGAACCCACGCGCGGACGCGATGTTTCGATTAGTATTCATATTGAGTTTGATGAAGCAATTTCAGGCGCGAAAAAAGAAGTATCTTTTAATTTTTCTGAAACATGCGAATCATGCAATGGAACGGGGGTTATGTCAGGGACTGCGGCGGCCGACATTTGCCAACGTTGCAATGGATCGGGGCAAGAGCGCGTAACGACTAAAAGCGCGTTTGGAAAAATGACGCAAGTACGTGAGTGTAGCGTGTGCCACGGCAAGGGGAAACCTATTACTGAACCCTGTTCAAACTGTTACGGCAAAGGTTATGCCGAGCGGAACAAAAAAATTTTGGTTAAAATCCCCAAGGGCATAAAAAATGGGCAGACCATTTCAATAAGCGGAATGGGCGAACCCGGCAAAACAGGCGGTTCGCGCGGTAATTTACTTATTAAGGTGCATGTGTAAACATTCCAATGGCCACTCACAATCCGATTGATTGCTCAACAATTTATCAAGGAAATCCTTTGAATACTCATCAATACCGATTTTCTCTGTATTTACTCTAACTATTTTAGCAGTTTCAAATTTTTTATTGAGCGTCTTTACCGTGTTGCCGTAAACATTATTTAAATAGTCGATACTGATACTTTTCTCATTTTCGCGCCCCCTTGCTCCTATCCTATTTAATAGTTCTGACGCAGACGTATCGAGAAAAATAATTTTTTCGGGAATACCTACCTTGTTTACGATATACTCAATCATTTTTTCATACACGACAAATTCTTCTTTGCTTAATGTAGTTAATGCAAAAGCATAATCGTTTGCCAATGAAAAATCAGCAATAGCACTCTCTGTAACGTTTTTGCGAATTTGGTGATAATGTTGCAACGTGAATGCTATCTCGGTTTCAAACGCAAACTCGCATGGATTCTTATAAAAATCATCTAAATATGCAATCTTTGAAAAATCCTCAAAAATACAAGCATACCCGGCATTTTCAAATGCTCGCACGAGAGTTGTTTTACCTGAGGCTATATTTCCGCAAACCTCAATTCTCTTAACCACCGCCACTGCCTCCGTTTTGTAACTCTTTTATCTGGCGAATCAACTCGTCAATTTGTTTTTCTAATGCATCCGTTTTTTCTTTAAACTCATTGTTTTTGCTTTTTTCTATTGTAAGTTCTGATTGTAGTCCCAATAATTGCTCCGTCAAATTATCTATTATTTCTTGATTATCCTGGTATTGTTCCATTTGCTTAGTTGCTCTTTTGAGATCGTTCGCATTTTTGAAATAATCATTCGCAGTAATACCTAAAGAAATCGCTGTGATAAGCATAGTCATTGCTGCAATAATTGAAAAATGTCTCATAAATCTTTCACCTGCCTTGGCCTCCTTTATTTTTTTATCAATTTCTTCTTTGCCTTCCTTCATATCCGCATCTATTTTGTTTTCTATATCTTTCCATTTATCATGAAATGTTTCTATTTCTTTATTTACGCGCTTTTCAATTTCTTTACTTTTAACAACCGCCTCTGGAATCGAACTACTAATACAAATGGAATCACCTTCTTTACGAAACAAATTGTCCTCAATTAATGCTTTTTCCGCATACTCGGTAAATGTTCTGTCTGGCTTGATTTTCTTTTCGCCATAACAAATTTCCGAAAAATCCAACGCTCTCACGATTTTATTTTGTTTACTATCGTCCTTCAATTCCCATGCGGGATTCTTGCTTAATTTTGTAAATTCAACACTAATCAAAGTGGCATCTTTTTTAATGATGTACTCATTGGATGTTAAATTATGCAATGGAATATAAAGGTGTCCGACAAAGTTAGGATCCACAATGGGCCCCGTTCCAAGCAATAAACCCTTATAGACGTGTGGAACTTGCAAATTAAATCTTAAGACAAGATATTTTGGCATTCTAAATTTTTGTTTAACTTCTAAATATGTTATTGAGTTTGGTCTTAAATTTAATGGCTCATTATTTTCAAGAACACCTGTTCTCTTCAAATTATAAGTATCCCAATAATAGTATTTACCAGAAAATTCACAAGAATATGTAGCACCAGATAAATAATTTACATTGAAATCTTCTATCATGCCAACCGTCAAAACATATTTTAAAATATCCTCCGAATTCAATAAAGCCTCATTAATTCGAGGGAAAGGATCTACCGATTCAAAATCAGCATACCTATCCTCGCAACTGTTTTTAAAATAATCGTTTTTGTTAAGAATATTATTATATAACGTTTCTGAATACATTTTTAAACCTTTCCTACATACAATAATTCTGTTTTTCCAGTTCCGACATAATGAATATCGTTTTGAATATCCCGCTTAACTTCCAATAAATACTTTTTTGCTAAAGAAGATAATACCGATTTATTATTAATGGTATAATCAATGTAATCCATATGGTTCAATACAATAATATTTGGCTTGTTGCATTCAAGGCTCCTCTTCACAATTTCGGCATCAAAGCGCGCTATGCGTTTTACCATATTAGTGCAAGAGGTAAATTCCGTTATATCGCTTGTAACCCCTAATTCATTTTTTATAATATCCCAACTTATTTCGTTTTTTAAAGGTCCCGAATTGCCCGCGACACGTATCGGGAATGCTCGGATAACCATGACAATGTTTTCAACGTCAAAAGGGCTTAATCCCGTTTCGGATAATGCCCCTGCCGCAGACGTATCGCGACTGGTTACGTAAGGGTAATCTTTTGCGTGCAACACTGAAAGACCATACCCTTGTGTTCCCTCTATTATTATTTTTTCATTATTAGAGCATGCTTGTCTTAAAATGCTTTTTGTATCAACTACATATTGCTTTAATTGATGGCAATTTTTCGCCAGTATCTTATCGCTATTACGGCTAACCCTTTCTATAACGCCAGCACCCGTTCCACTGTTCGTAGAACCTATCCGCTTTTGCAAATCAGATGTTTCTTCCTTTGTTTTTTCTGTTGTAGAAATGATTACTGCATTTTCGTCAATCAGTAACCTGTCGTCTGAAAGTTCGCTGATTCTCATTTCCTCTTTCAACAAATTAATGTCGATATAAGTACCGGCGGGCAAAACCGCTTTAACATTTTTCTCAATGCTTCCCGTTGGCAATATGTGAAACAAAACTCTTTCATTGCCTCGATATACCGTATGATCCGAGTTTACACCGCCAACCCTAACGCAGTACTTCGCCTTTTCTTTAACGGCAAAAAAGTGAGCAACTTTACCTTTGCCTTCATCGCCGTATTGTCCACCGAACACTATTGTTACCGACATTTTGTTATCTCCTTGTAGATATCTTCGAATGTTTCAAAAAAATCTTTAAATGTTTTTTTGTTTTCTAATAAGATTCGTCCAGGCGCAAATAGGAATTGAAAAATATCTCGTTCCGCTTCATTGTTCAGTATTTTTTGAAACTCTTCTTTCGACATCTCTTTATCGTTCCTGTCTATATAACGTTTGTAGGCATTGCTAAATGTAGTACCAAGGTATATTAGATAAAAACGATCGCCAAAATGTGCTTTAAGCACATCGTAATCTTCCGGGTGTCTTAGTCCATCGACAACGTAATTGCAATCGGGTTTATTTTCTATTCTTTCTATAATACACAAAGACAATTCTTTCTGTTTCTGCGAGTCTTCCGCTATTTCGGATCCAACCATCTGAAGGTCTCCTCTATCATCACTACAACCATATATATCACGAATAATTTGACTATACCTAAATGATTTAAAACCGTGCTTAAACTTTAAGTATTCTGCCAACGTTGTTTTACCTGCGCTAATTATCCCAGTCAAACCAATAACTATTGGCTTTTGGGGCTTATCGACCACGCTTGGAACTATTAGGTAGTCCTCTACTTCATTACCCAAGGCAACATACTGATCGCTAACATAAAACAATCCGACTAACGCTGAAGCTATGGCATCCAGTTCGTCATGCTTTAAATCTTGTTTATCTAAATATTCCCCAACGATTCCAAAACTCTTGTAACCATTAATCAAATGTACTATACCGTTTTGCTTGCGTTTGATACTTAAAATATCCTGCGCCACGCCGGGATAACTCTCGATAACGTTATAGCCTAATTCTCTAAACCTTCTCGCAAGCCTTATCCCTCTATTTGTTAAATCTACCATGTTGTCTATTAAACATGGGTACACACCTATTCCAAAGTGGCGCAACAATAATTCGCAATACCTCATGATGCCAAATTTTTTGCATTCACAATTTTTTTTATCGCAACATCTACCTACCGGGTACGATAATGGGGAATCTATCGAAATGATTGTCGGATTGCTTTTTATCGTTTTATCAACAATCTCATCATCGGTTAAAAGCGTAGCTGTTTCCGCTATATTTGCCTTTATGATCGCCCAACCGCTAGGCTTGCTCTCGCTGCCTGTTAAATCTATACCAACAAACATATCCTTGCCTGACACAATCCCTTCGAGACTTGAAAAAAAGTGCCAGAAATCTTTTGTTGCTTTTGTTACTAAAGAGTTGGCATCGCGATAATCATTTCTTTTTTCGTTGCGCCCCTTTTTGAAAAATTGCTGTATTTCCTCGTAACTAAAATTATTAATAACTCGGTTCTGTAATTCAGGATATTTTTCAAGCGCAATTTCCGCATACTTTAAACAATTTAAATGGGCTGCGGAATGAGAATCTGTGCCTACAGACAATGGTACATTGCTATTCAATACCTTATCAAAGTATTCAACGCCTAAATCAAACCTTTCCGGAAAACAATTAAATTCTAATGCAACTTTGTTTTTCTTGCATATCTCGATTATTCGATTAATATTTATGCTATACTGCTTTCTATCTGAAAACAACACACCGGGGCGTCCAAGTAATTTACTTGTCGGGTGTGCGAATATATTAACATATGGGTTGCTTAACGCCTTTGTAATGCGAGCATCCAATTCAAAGGGGTTTTGATTCAAATTCGAATGGATGCCCGCAATAACATAATCAAATCGGCTTAAAACGGCATCGGAAAAGTCTAATGATCCGTCTTTTAGTATTTCCACTTCTATGCCCTTGAGGATTTTTTTTCCGCTGTTTTGTAGACTTTGAATTTCCTCAATTTGCTTAATCGCATCCACTTCGGAAATACCGTTTGCAACCTTTAATGAATACGAATGGTCAGTAATACCAATATATTCTCGCCCTAGTTTTTGAGCTGTATCGTACATGGCTTCGATACCATGCTTTCCATCGCTCCATGTCGTATGTGTATGTAAATCGCTACGTAATGTAAATTTCGGGGGCTTCTCATCAATCTTATTAACAAATACTATTTCTAGCGGCAAACCAAATCTTGTGCGGCAAAGGATTTTCCCGTCTTTTTCATACACGTCGGCATACCTTTGATTATTCTTGATACTTTCTTTTATTTTATCTTTATATGAAGGCAAACAATCAATTCTAGCCGAATCAACTTTGTCATGCCACGCAGATAGGTCAAGCCGAACAACTCTTTTCCCTAACGCATTATTCAAAAACTCAACCAACTCGTTACCCAGGCAATAGGCATACGAAAATAAATATTTGCCATATGTCGACGAATAATCGTTTATAAACGCTTCTAGCGGGCTTTCGCCCGGAATACCTGAATGAATTTCTATTTTTTTTAATTCCTCAAACGTTGTAATCTTCTTGGTATAAAATAGTTGTCTGATAAATCTATTACGTAAACCATGCGCCAAAATCAATGAATAGTCTTTAATCTCATATTTTTTTTCCAACTCTTCAAGATACTTGCAACGTCCTGTTTGTATAATCTCCTTAATTAACTTTTCACTGCTCTTACCTATTCCGCTTATTTCCGTCAATCTATTTTGTGCAACAAGAAACTCTACATGCTTATCATACGCATCAATAGCCATTGCCGCCTTAAAAAACGCCTCTGACTTGAATTTATTATCCTCGTAAATAGCCAAAATCCTTGAAATCTTATACAAGAAAAAGGCCACTTCAAAATCAAACATACTATAAATGTCCACCTATCATTTATTGTTCTCTTTTTGCCCAATCGTCAACTTTTCTGGAATAACCGAAAGCAAATTCTCCACGCGAAAAATAGATTTTAGTAATATACCGGCGTAAATTGAGCATTTGCCTCTCGTTTCCTACACAAGCTCTATGAGCCCATGCCCTCGCGGTACTCTACGCGATTTGGGACTTAAAACAGTAATACATCGGCCTGATCGATACTCCTGTCTTCGGCAGAAGTTTCATCCACCACAACATGAGTAAGGAAAGAATGTATCAAAAATGGGATTGCAACGCAAGTATTTGACCCTAACCACACTCATATATACACTTTTAATGAAAATATGGGATTGGGATGGAGTAAAGCAAGAAAGAAATTTCGCCAAGTATGGGTTCGATTTCGTAGTTGCTTTGAAATTTTTACCGAGTATTTTACAGAACGGTTGGATACTCGCCAGTATTACGGCTGAGGATCGCTGTGGTGCCCTTGGGCATGATTCAGGGGGTGACTGTTGTTTTGTTTAAACAGTGCATAATGGCAAGCCACAGACCTATTTCCCTCAGAAAGGTGTTGGCGGCGATCTAAAAGAGGGCAAAAATCGTCGGAATAAGAGAGTGCCGGATCGTATCTAGGCCGCAGAAGGGCAACCGCTCAGGAATGGAGCATTATTATGAGCATGCAAGACAAAAGCATGTGGGATAGCGTAAATGGTATGTCCGACCAGCAGACCGACGCCGATCCCGACAATGCCCCCACCGATGCCCTGTTCTGGTCTGATGTGGATATGCAAGAACTGTATATGCGCAAAATTCCACTTCATATTCGAGTGGCGCATGACGTGTTGGAGTATTTCAGAAAAGACGGTCCGGGCTACGAAACCCCGCATAAACCACGTTTTGGAGCAATATGTGAGCTGTCATCAGCGTCAGCAACGCTTCGGAAATATCGCTGTTGACGAAACGAATAGGGATTGGTAAGATACAAATTGCTTATGTTGTGAATAAGTGATAACTATTTATTATCGGTTTAATGAGAAAATATGAAGATTTTTATTAGTTGGTCGAAACGCAAAAGTATGGAAATGGCGATTAAAACCAAAGAATTTTTAGAAAAAATAAACCCCCAAATAGAAACGTTCGTGTCTGAAGTAGATATAAATGGCGGAGAAGATGTTCAAAATAAAATTATTGATAAAATTATAGAGTGTGATAAGCTCGTATTATGCTTTACTAAGGAAAATAAAAAAGCCCCTTGGCTACTATTTGAAGCAGGTTATGCTCGTGGCCTTAGCAGACCTGTAATTCCATTACTTTTTGATGATGACCCGAATTGGCATTCGTGGATAGATAATCCAATGAATGTAGCAAGGGAAATTCAATTTGATCGCTACGATTTTGTATCCACATTTATTACGAACTTTAAGTTAAAAGACTCCGCTGATACAAAAAGAAAAATAGAAAATTACAGACAATCGATTCTCGATATAAAAGAAAAATATAGATTAGTAGATGTTCATTGCGAAGATTTTGTTGATAAATTAATTAACAATGATGCTTTTGTATTAGAAAATCCCTATTTTAGAGAAAAAACTGCACATTTTCTATCAGGGTTTGAAAGTTTTGATCTATACAAAACTATAATTGATTCATTTTTGTATACAGGAAAACATCTTTGGATATATGGAAGGAAAAACATGAAATTGTTTGGCGGCAGTTTTAAAAACTTTTTTAAATATCTCAAAGAAAAGGCTTCTGATGGGCACGTAGGAATGGATGGTATTGATTTTAGGTGCCTATTCCTTGATCCTAATTCTAGCGAGGTTGAAAAAGCGCATCTACAACAAAATATATTTAAGCCAGAGTTAGAATTAACTATATTAAGAGCAAAAGATGTAATAGGTGACAACTCCGAATTTAAGAAATGTTTTAGATTATATTCAAACAAAAGAGATGCAATAATTATTAGGGTAGATAATTGTATCATATATTCCCGACCGACGTTTGATGCAGAAGGACGCCCACAATTACTAACCAATACGAGCTTTGAGGTTTTCAGTGCCAAATCCGACAAGGGAGCGGAGTGTTTAAAAATTTTTGAGAGGGTCTGGTTTTCTGCAAAAGAGTTGTCATAGTTCGTGCAAAGTTCTTTTAGCAATGCAGTTAACAACTTCAAGCATTGTTTCTTCTATACTTAAATCTGTTACATCAATATTGTTAAATACATAGTTTGATTCATTAGATTTTTTTAATGTACTAAAATACAAATCCACATTTGTTTGAAAAATGAGAGGAGTATGGTTTAACATGTATGAATTAGGGTTTCGATTAAACAATCTATCGTATATCTTTTTTTCACTGTTAACATATAGGTTGACATAAATTATATTACGATTTTCAAAAATACCATCTAAAATTTCAGGAATAACATGAACACCATTAACAATAGAAGGGATACCCTTTCTTTGTTGCCTTAAAACAATATTCTCTAAGGAGTTTTTCATAAACTTACATTGTTGTCTAGCCTCATCCATAGTCAACAACTTTGTGTGGTCGCTGATTTCTATTTCATCAAATAAAAATTGGATTCTGTCCTTAAACTCGTCTTTTATGTATTCGTTATATCCCCTAAGCGCTTCTCTTATTAAATCTGTTTCTTCTACTATCCTAAAAACATCAAACTTTTTTAATAATTCATACGAAATAGTAGTTTTGCCAGATCCGGGAACTCCAGATATAAAAATCACAAATCCTGGAGGTACTTCAAAGTACGGATTATTTTGAATAATCATTTTAATCTCCCTTATAATTTAATGCCGTTTTCCCAAGCAGAAGGGGTGTCTACCCAAGAACCCAATTGGAATCGTCATCAAATATTATAGGAATTACATTTTTATCTTTTCCTGTAGCATACCCAGCCTAAAATGATAACAATGAAGCTTTTTATTTTCTTTTGTTAAACATAAAATTAATATATCGCAGTTATCTATTTTAAAACTAATCTCATTTGAAAACTATTACTTGAACGTATATCTGTTTTATAAAAAAGGTTTCTATTTCACCAAACGACAAACCTCCTGATGAATTTTTGTCTCATTTTCCGACCAACTAATAAAAATCTTCATATTTTCTCATTAAACCGATAATAAATAGTTATCACTTATTCGCCAGTTATAAAATTTAGTTTCCTTCGTGGGTGTTTTGTCCTTAGAATCTTCTTTTGGGTTTCGTTATTTATATGCGTGTAAATCTGAGTTGTGGCTATGCTACTATGCCCTAACATACTCTGAATATATCGGATGTCAACATTTTCTTCCAACAATAAAGTGGCGAATGTATGACGAAATGTATGTGGGGTTATTTTTTTTAAAACACCTGCTTTGTGAACATATTTATGTAGCATTAATCGAACGGAT
>Ga0082212_10011404_pt1 | contig 11273 bp, 7 predicted proteins | sample TergutNt197P3_FD_71548 | JGI IMG/M metagenome (GOLD analysis project Ga0082212, IMG submission 71548) | Neocapritermes taracua P3 segment gut microbial communities from Petit-Saut dam, French Guiana - Nt197 P3 | ecosystem: Host-associated > Arthropoda: Insects > Digestive system > Gut ... | reverse complement strand
CTAAAAGATTCATGTAGCGACCGTTATCGGTTTTGTTCTTTTTCCCTTTCATATCATTAATAGTTTTATTCGGACAAAATTAGTGAAAATTTTGGGATTGGCAAATTTTTATGAGCTATTTATTTATTAAAAATCAATTCCCACACCGAACATTATTGCATACAGTATTTGTAACCGTTAAGTCTGAACAGGCTCTACTGCTGTAAATAGACCGCAATCCTGTACAATTATTTACATGCGTTTTATTCCCAACATATATGTAAGCCCTGTTGCCCTCCTCGTCGCTCAGAAATGTACAATCCGTAATAGTAATACTTCCAATTATACTGTTATCCGCATAGAAACTACCCATAGTAGAATTAGATACCGATAATGTTCCTATTTTGGTAGAAGGTAAATTAAAGTACATACTTTTTTGTGCCGATAATTTACAGTTGGAAATTGTGACGGTTTCTGCAGAAAAATTACCGTTCACATATATTTTACCATTTGAGTTGGATATATTTAATGCTTCTAAGCTACACAGGCTGTAGTTGTTATCATGATGAAAAACAGTATTAGTGCCATTTAAATAGTCAGCAATCATGTCATTCCCACAGTTATCAATACTTAAAGACTCTATTTTATTCCCGCTTAAAATATTCAACTCATAAAGACTTTTTAAATCCGTAAGAGCTGCAGCCCCTGTGAGATTATTATTGGGTAATTCGATAGTGTACACACGGCTTTTTTTCGATGCTGCGTGATACCCTGTGCCTATACCATACCATTCCGACATGGGTTTGTTGGAACACCAGTTATCTTTTCTAATCCAGTTATCTCCATTGGTTGATTGATAAAAAGCAATCAACATTTCGCGTTCGTGTTCATCATCTTCAGCAGTATCGCCTTTTCCTACAGACACGTTTTTTACTTTTGTCGGCGTAGTTGCCCCATTTTCATAGTATTCTATAATAAAATCATTATCGAGGGTAACCGATGCATCTGTCGATTTTCCACTTTCAACTGCAACAAAGGTAAAAGTATTACCGGGATTAGTAACTAACCAATTCTCGTCACTTCCTTGATAAAATCCTCCCCATCCATAACCCGATCCGCTAATAACGATTTTCAAACTTGAATTACCTGCCGGTAATTCTGCTTTCACTGAATATGCTTTAGGTTTGCCATTCTCGTATGATTTAACATCTACTACGTCATCAGCCAAAATATTTGGTCCATATTTTCCCGTTTTGGGATAAGTAATGCCCAAAGTTTGTTCAAATTCGCAATTATTTTTAAATTGTTCAATATAACTTTTTAATTCACTACTGTTTATATTCATCGTTATTCCTAATCCGCCGTATTTTTTCTCCATGTTGGATATAACTTGATCTAAATCAAGGAATGCAACATTATTTATTAATTGTGAACCCAAAACAGGATTATCTAATCTGCCGTCTCTCCGGATATCGGAACTGATATTAGCCAATAATTCCGACATATCGCCTGTGGATAAATGTCCCTGTATGATGGCAGAAACGGCTAATAAGAGTGCGTCATCCACTATATTAAGGGATTCGGTTGTAATATTGTTCGGCAATGTAAATTTAAAAATATCCAATACTTCACTTCTTGCCTGTTTTTTAGCTTCTGAAAAACTTAAATCATCATTCTGTATCAAATAGATGATTCTTTGTCTTTCCAAATGGGTTAAAATATTAACATTCACGGAAGTAACATCCGTAACATCAGCCAAAGCATACAAGGTTAATGGTCCGCCGGAGTTTTCACCTTTTACTTCATTGAAATAATATCCATCCGCTTTCAACTCAACAAAATTGGAAGTAAAATTGATATTCCGTCGCTCAAAATTTCCCGAATTGTCGATAATTTGAGTGGAAAAAACATTTCCTGTCTGATTTAGATATTCATCCAATAGAGTAATGACCACAGAAGAACCATTCACATAAGGGCCTTTTTGTACATAACCATTTAAAACATTTATTTTTACGGGAACATCTATATATCCCGGATTGACGATATCTTTCACCTTCTCTCCATTCTCAGCTCCCGGTGTCGGCTCAGCATAAGCCCAAGTGTCATCACTCATACGAGAGTAGCTATAATCCCTTTCCCGTTCAGCTCCTCCTGTTCCCCATGCGGGAAGCGGCTCATCTCCTCGAATAAATACATCAATTGTCTCTCTTGCAGGATCCAGAAGAGCAACCTTCAATATTTGCTGATCGGATATTCCGGAAGAAACTGTCCAACCTGTGTATGCCGGATTCTCCGCCAAACTTGGAGTAAAGCTATTGAAAAGGAATATCCGATAGGCACCGGCAGGAATTACATCCGATGTTTTTCCAAGCCATTCGCTGCCTCCTGCAGCGGGACCATCATTTCTTTGGAGTCTTACGCCGGCTAATGGAATCTCCTCCGTGCCCGAATTGTAGATTTCAACAAATTTATGCTCTCCGCAGATTTCGTTCAATACCAACTTTGAATAATCCGCAGGGGTAGCAGGAGGAGTAAAACTGATACTGTCAATGTCGGCAATGTTAAATTCAGTGGCCGTACCATTCGTTTTGTACACATAAATTTTTGTTTGGGCATTCATTGCCATTGTCCCAAAAACAAATACAGCGGTTAAAAACACGCGAAAAATAGTTTTTGCTTTCATATTGAATATATTTATATGTTTTTTTATCATTACTACTGAGTGGCAAAGTTATGAAAAAAAAACATTAGCATCCAAAAAAAATGCTATGCGCCTTTCGCAATCAGCAACACCAAAAATGTAGCCGCACAAACGATAGAAAAACCAATAATCAAGGGCTTCCGGTTCTGTTTTGAACCAATAACCAAGCCATATCCTAATTTAACAATATTATTGCTCAACAAAGCTAAAAAGGTAGCGGATATGACAGCGCCCACAGCCACTTCCTGATAGCTTCCTTGGAACAAGCTGATAATAAATGGCGTAATGTCGGTAATCCCTACCATAAATGACAACACTTTCAATCCTTGTGTGCCAAACTCCTGTATGGTGTAATGCGTAATCAATGTAAACACCACGAACAGCAAGGCAAAAATCAGGGCGACTTTAAATTCCAATGGGTTACTGTCGCTTTCGATACTGTCGAAATCCTGCAATTCTTCCGGTGTGGGCGATTTGTGATAATAAACAGACAAGCCGACTCCGGTAGCCACTAAGGACAGTAAAATAAAATAATACCACATTTGAAGAAACAAGTCCAGATTAAAAATGAGCAACAAAACCAGAATCCGGATAAACATCATACCGGTAGCCGTAATGATGGCGCCGCTATACCGGTAACGCAAATATTCGGGCGCCTTTTTGCTTTTACGGGACAGAACCACGGTAGTTGCTGTGCTGCTGTATAAACCTCCGAGTATGCCTGCTACGAGCAATCCCGAACGGCGGAATACAAATTTTTGTAACAGGTAACTGATGTAAGACATGGCGGAAATAATCACCGTAGCCATCCATATCTTGCGCGGGGTTAAATCAATCGTTTCGATGATGCGCTCATTGGAAAGAATCGGCAAAATAATACCCGCTATAATGATAAACTTTGCCAGCGATAAAAATTCGTCGTTGTTCATGCGGCTGGCAACGGAGATAAACGTTTCTTTCATCTCTGTCAGCAACAACACGATAACCAACACCAACAAACTAAATTCAATCGGTTGGGTAATAATCAATGCCGGAATGCAATAAGTAATGCAGGCAATAATGATAGTGGTTATCCCATAACGGCGTAGATGATACAACTTAAAATAATAATTGAACCCTAATAAAATGACTAATGCCGCGCCGCCGCATCCCCAAAAAACTTTTGTTTCCGGTTCAATAATATAAAGAATATAACTCAGGATTCCGATAAGCGTAAAGGTACGGTCGGAACCAAAGAATGGCTCTTTTTCTTCGCTCTTCAGTTGAAGTTTTCGTTGCGATAAACCGATTACTAAAGAATAAATGACCACTAAAAAAAGTTGAATGTAATTTTCGGGGATATTTAAATATTGTTCCATAAGAGCCTTTGATATTATTTGACTTCAAAAAAACAATCCGTTCGTATATCCCAACCATTTTAACACGGTTTCGCCCCACACCATAATCATTACCCAGGCGATAAGCATCATGGTTATCCCGTATTTGATGGTGTCGATATAACTGTATTGATTGGTGGTGTAAAGCAATGCCGCCGGTTTACTGTTGAACGGCATTACATAGACATGTTCAATGAGTAATGCGACCGGAAAAGACAGGCTCATAATCGGATAGCCGAATTTTTGCGCCACGCCGATAGCGATGGGAACGAATATCAACGCACGCATGGTTTTCGACTGAAACAACAAGGCGCTGAACAACATTAAAGACGTAAGTAACAGATACAATACCCAAAATGGTGTTTGAGCGCCAATACCCAAACGGTCGAAAGTGGTATCGACAATCGTTACCGGCAAACCGGTGGCATCCAATCCGGCGCCCAAGGTATAGGCGCCGGCTGAGAATAGCATTAAATGCCAGGGAATGTCCACATCGTTCCATTTCACAATGCCGATGCCCGGTAATAAAGCCACAACAGCGCCGAGAAAGGCAACGGCAGTCTGTTCGATACCGTGCTGTTTGTCCGTTGCCCAAAGCGCCAACACCGCCACAAAAATGGCGATGGCGCGATATTCGATGGGTTTCATTTTTCCCATTTTCTCCAATTCATCTTTCAGGTATTGAATACCGCCTTCGATTTGTGGCAGCCGGTCTTCGGGTTTTATGGGGAAAATAATTTTTGTGCCGACAAACCAGCCGATGAGTATCAAAATGATTGCCAGTGGAAAAGCAGCAATAAACCAGTCCTGATAGCTGAATATTTCCATTCCCATTGCGCCGGCAATCATTGCGCCGGCTAAAAGATTGGCGCCCGAACCGGTAATAAAACCGCTGGCTCCAATGTTTATTTGAAAAAGATTTTGAAGCACTAAGTTCCGCCCGAAATTATTGCGTTGATCGCCGCCCCGCGCTCCATAAATCGCGGCAATGACCATAAAAATGGGCAAGAGGATAGTTGCCTTGGCAGTCGTTGCCGAAATAAAAGCCGAAAGCACCACATTAATGATGATAAAGCTGAAAATAACCCAGGATGAATTTTTCCCGAACCGTACCACAAACCATAAAGCGAATCGTTTGGCTACCTGCGTTTTTACTAACATGCTGGCCAAAACAAACGACAGAATGTTTAACCACATCACGGGATGCCCCAATTGGGCATACGCCACCTTATCGGTAGTGATATGGGTAAGTACCATGGCGATAATTAAAATCAGGGAAGTCAGATAGTTGGGAATGGCTTCGGTGATCCACAGAATGATAGCGGCAACGAAGATGGCCAGCATGGCATAATTGATGCGGGTAAAACTTTCCAATCCCAGTTCTTTGTATCGGTTGGCGGCTTCTTTGGTCAGCGTCGAAATATCTATATTTTCTAAAAAAGGAATTTTTACGACCCAATACAAGAGTATGAAAGCCAACAAAGCTAGAGGTCCGCCGATATACATCAGGATTTTTTCAAATCCAGATTTTTCTGTTTTGGGCAGCTTCTCGACTTTGTAGTTGTTCATGTCCAGAGGGTTGAATTCCGCTGGGATATGCGTGGGGGCTTTCATGGGGTTGGGGGAAATTATTTGGGACTATTGGGACTTTAGGGATGGAGGCCAATTTTTATAGGGGTTTTTCATTAGCATGGAGTTGTAGTAGTTTACGTCTCCGGTAACTTCTTGTCCTATAAATGCTGGTTTTTCAAATGTTTCATTTTCCGATGCCAATTCTACTTCGGCAACGATTAAGCCTTCGTTGTCGCCGTAAAATTCATCAACCTCAAAAGTGTGATTGCCTGCCGGAACCAAGTAGCGGGTTTTGTCGATGACTCCGGGTTCGCAAATCTTCAACAATTCTTCTACTTCTGCTATGGGGATTTCTTTTTCCCATTCGAAACGGCTGGCGCCGCTATCGCTGCCGATGCCTTTGATGGTGATAAAGCCTTTATCGCCTTTGATGCGGACGCGGACGGTGCGTTCGGGGATGGAACTGAGATAGCCTTGCGTGATTCGGGTGGATTTTGTGGCGGAGCTTTTGAATTCGCTGGTTACTAAGAATTTTCTTTCTATTTCTTGCATGATGGTGAGTTTTTTAAAAAGATTTATCAGAAAAACCGATTACTCGCTTGATGGCTTCAAGATAATTGATATTCTCTACTCCTTCGAGACCAACATCCGTAATAGTTTTCTTTATATCTTCCACCTCCGTGGATTCGGAATTGATAGTCATTACTTTTGCGCCGTTGATTAATACTTCGCCCACTTCGCAGATGGTGTTGTTTACCATGTAGCCCCAACGTTTTTTATGCACGCGAACGGCTGCCAAATCGGGGTTGGCTTTTACCATGCTTATAAATTCGTCGTAGGTGTAAGTATCTTTTGTTAAAGCCGGCATTTCTACCCGAAAAGCCGGAAATACTTCTTTTTGCAACACTTCGGCCGGGATGGGGAATTCGCCTTTCATTAAGGGATTCCATTGTTCGAGGCCATCAACGGTTTGGACGAATGTTTTGATGTCCATTTTCCCGTCGCGGATTTTTGTGTTGTTTATATCGTTGGTGCGTGAAATAATATAGATTTCATCGCTTTCGCGTTCCCATACTTTTTCGGGCACGGGCACAGACAGGCGCGCCATCCGACGGTGTTGATTGCAAAAGCATTGCCCGAAGGAGCGGAACTCGAAACGGGGTTTGGAGATTTCTCCGATTTTTAATTCTTCTTTGCTCATATTTTTTTAGGTTATTTTTTAATAGGATTATTGGGTATTATCAGGATGAAAATTATTATTTCCCCTTAACCTTATTACCTTATTTACGTACAGATTCATACGAGTATAATATCCGATAATCAGTTTTTAAATATCATTACTGCAAGCGATAAAACTTGCAGTAATGATGCTTGAATCTATAAAGTATTCAAGAGAGAGTTTAAAAGCCATCGGGCAGGACTAAGCGCCCTGCCCGAGACTTAAAAAATATTAGAACTTACCTAAAAGATAACATATAATGGCTTTATTGGTAGGAAATACATAGAAGAATACATCGTCTCCTACTTTTTCCGTGGCAAATGAGCCAGTTCTATTTGTGTTTATATTATCGTCTTTATCAAATGGAATAGGAACTGCATACATTGGAGTAAGCACACCTTCCGGATCGCGTTCAAGCAGTGTAAATCCGTAGTAATGATTAGTAAACCAAGAAGCTGAAAGCGTAGCTATCATGTTTTTGCTGTTGAAAGTAAACAGTTTTTGATAGCCCCACAATTCATTGCCCCAGCCATTGGCAGCATTAACACCCATTATTTCACTGAAAGGTCCATCAATGTTGTTCCAATTGTCGATTTGTCCAAAATACAATCTGGGATACCACGCTACGTCACTAACAGTCACCGCATGGGAACCAACGTAATAGGGTCCCTCAGGTTCCAACCCAAGCGGCGTTATAAGCTGGTATGCATTACCATTCATAGGAATATTTGTTTCAACAGCTGTAGGATTTGAAATATCCGCTACGCCACCATTGATTTTCCAAAAATAACTTCCACCGGTAGCTGTTTTAGTACTGTTGGTGCTAATGATTAGACCTTTACCGTTAATATCGCCAATCGCCTGCACTTTACGACCAAAACTTTCATTGGCAATTGTGGTTGGGTATTCCATAAGGATTTCAGGCGCAGCGGTTGCGCTTGTCCATTTTAAGACGGTGAAAACATCGTTTTTCCATGCGCTTAATGATACGCCGACCATATTTCCTGCATCATCGTTCGTAACAAAGAATGGATAAAATTGAGAAGCGCCGGCAACAGGCTCAGCCGCGGCATTAATTTTCCACACATCTGTGATGTTTAATTTATCGACGGATATTTCCCCGTTCGATTTATTGAGCAATACATCTGTACGCCCTAAATTTACATAATCTCCTACTATTGCAATGGAATTAGGATTTTGATCTCCACTTGCATTAATCGTCTTGTAGTCTACCATCCATTTTTCTTGCATATAATTTTTGGGCGCTTTCACCGTCCACACTTTCGTGGTTACACCGTCTTCAGCCGTAACAGTATATACCACATCTTTCGAGAAGTCTTGCGGCACATTCCAATTGGGCGAAACAGTTGCGCCTTCAGAAATCTGAATAACTGCAGGGAATACTGTCATCTTCGCCGGAGTGAACCAGTCGGGCAACAAGGGCAGTGTGTAAGTAATGATACCGTTTTCCGAGTCGATAGTAACTTCTCCGGGATCTTCCATTTGGATATCACCTCTCCAAGCGTAAGTTGATTGCGGATCTTTATAAATATCCAGGAAGAAACGTTCTATCTCTGCTTCCGAACTCTTAGCCGTTCCGTCTTCTTCACCAAATTTTACGCATCCTACTGTACTTGTGCCATTGGTAGCACCTGAAGTACCGGTTCCATTTGCAGTATAATACCAAGGTCCTGTTCCGTCAGGAATCCGGGCATGAGACTTATTGGTAAGATGATCATATCCTTGTCCGGTATTGATATCAAGAAGTTTTGTATAGGTATCCAAAACCGTACCGTCGGGAGCTCTCAGTTGTAATCTTACATTGGCATTATTTGCCGAAAGACCTCTGTCTTGTTCTGTTCCGGGAACAACAAGATAACCTTTGGCAGGAATAATATGTGTTGCACTACCCGTCCATGTCCATCGATAGTTTATAGGATCAGTATTACTGTAATACGCCTCAACTCCATTAAGATTTATTTCATTCTCTCCCAGATTGTAAATTTCAAACCATTTATCAACGCCATTCACTTCGTTGATTACCAATTTTGAATAATCGTAATTGAAAGAAGCCGGAGGAGTAAAACTGATGCTGTCCAAATCGGCAATGTTGTGTTCGTCTGCCGTACCATCGGTTTTATGCACATAAATTTTCGTTTGGGCATTCATTGCCATTGTTCCAAAAACAAATACTGCGGTTAAAAACACGCGAAAAATATTTTTTGTTTTCATATTGAATAAATTTTTTATTAATTTTTTTGACTGTTTTTTGTTTTATTTTTTGATGAATCTAACGATTTGTTCGCCAATTTGCAACAAATAGATGCCCTGTTGCAATGAAGATACGTTGATGTTGGTAGCGTTGTCTTGTGTAAGAACGCTTTGTAGAAGCGTTCCGTTCATATCCAACAGATTTATTTTCACATTTTTATTCAGGCCTGTAACGGTAAGATAATTTTCCACCGGATTGGGGAATACGAAAACGGCTGCTGCATCCAGATTTTTAATGCCCACACCTCGTGTTTGCGGCACTAACAGTAAACCGGTTGCATTTGTGCCATTCATCTCATCCGGCGTTGGCGTTGTGAAATAGAAAGGACCGGTACCGTCGGGAATACGCGAGAATGATTTATCTTTAATAGCATACTCTCCCGTATCTTCCGCCCGAATGCATTGGTCAATTACATTTCCGTCCGGATCTTCGAGTGTGATCATCAATATCCGTTCTGCCGTCAATCCGGTAGTAAATGCTCCATCCGGATTCGAAGTTGCATTGTAACGACCCAGCAAAAGCAATAATTCGCCCGGCTGTATGACATGATCTTCTTTTCCTGTCCAGGTTAAGCCTTGATTTCCGTTGGGAGGAAAATCGCCACCGACCGACCCGTTTGCATTATAAAAAATCTTACAACCTTCCAATGAAATCTCGACATCTCCAAGATTAATCAATTCATAGAATTTATCCGCATCATCGCCTACTCCACTCACTTCATTGATTCTCAGTTGGGAAAAATTGATTCCGGAAAAATCCTGATCAAAACTGACACGTTTGATATTCTTCACATCCGCGCCAACTTTCATCTTGACAGTCATCGTGTTATCCTCGAAAATAATCCTTTGTACACCCGTAAGTGTATAAGAGTTTTCCGATCCATCTGCGCTCACGGTGATCATTCGATACACCTGTGCTACCATAAGCTGCCCTGCTACCAGCAAAGCAAGCCCCAAAAGAAAAATTTTTTTATTCATATATCTATATATTAAAAAAAGTGTATTTTTATTCTTGCGGTACTAATACTAAACCTGTTGCATCTGTACCATTCATTGCATCAGGCGTAGGTGTTGTGAAATAGAAGGGACCAGTTCCATCGGGAATACGCGAGAATGATTCTTCTCTGCCCCTCGCATAATCACCCGTATCTTTTCCCCGGATACATTGGTCTATCACATTCCCATCGGGATCTTTCAACGTTATTTTCAATATCCGTTCCGGTGTTAATCCGGTGGTAAATTCTCCATCCGGATTCGAAGTTGCATTGTATCGACCCAGTAAAAGCAATAATCCGCCCGGCTGTATTATATGCGTATCCTTGCCTGTCCAGGTCAGATTACCATCGCCATCGGGAATTGTTCCGCCGGTCGAACCATTGGCGTTATAAAAAATTTGGAAACCTTCTAACGGAATCGCTATTGTTCCGGTATTAATCAATTCATAGAACTTCTCCGGGTCATCGCCTACTCCGCACACTTCGTTGAATTTTATTTTAGAAAAATCAATAGTAGGAGCCGATCCGTCTTCTTCTCCGAATTTTACGCATCCTTCTGTATCGGTACCATTGCTTGCACCCGAAGTGCCCACTCCATCTACAGTATAATACCAAGGTCCTGTCCCGTCAGGAATCCGGGCATGCGATTTATTGGTGAGATGGTCAAATCCTTCTCCGGCGTTGATATTAAGAAGTTTTGTATACGTATCCAGCACCGTGCCGTCGGGAGCTCTCAATTGTAACCTCACATTGACATTATTTGCCGAAAGACCTGTACCTAAGGTGGTCCCTTTCGTTGAAAAATAACCTTTAGCCGGGATAGTTTGTGTAGCTGTGCCCGTCCATGTATTATTCGCATTCCAACTCACAGGTTCGGAATTGCTGTAATGCGCCGTAACGCTTTCCAGATTTATATCCACATCTCCCGTATTATAAATTTCAAACCATTTATCAACGCCATTCACTTCATTCAGTTTGAGCTTGGAATAATCGGCTGCGGGTACTTCCCAAGTGATAGTGCCGGATTCCGTAACCGTTTTCCCTCTGTCGTTGCTTGCTGAAACAGTCCAAGACACAACAGTACCACCGGGTTGTTTGGGTAGGGTTGCTGAATAATTACTTCCGTCCTTAGTCATTGTGATATCCGGTTGGTCGGTTCC
>Ga0082212_10011403_pt1 | contig 11273 bp, 12 predicted proteins | sample TergutNt197P3_FD_71548 | JGI IMG/M metagenome (GOLD analysis project Ga0082212, IMG submission 71548) | Neocapritermes taracua P3 segment gut microbial communities from Petit-Saut dam, French Guiana - Nt197 P3 | ecosystem: Host-associated > Arthropoda: Insects > Digestive system > Gut ... | reverse complement strand
CTCTTGTATTATTTTTACAAAATGGCATTGTCGCAGTCAAGTATTAAAAGATATTTTGGGTAATCATTGTGTCAGTGCATAATTTTTAAGTTTATTCATTCTTTAGCCTGTATTATACAACCTCTTCTATCATCATACAAGTTATTTTCGGCGCCTATTCAAAATATGTAAATCCCTGTGCCTGACGCTCATCCTGAAGTTTTGCCCATGCTTCCATACCTTGTTCACGAAGAACGGCATTGTCGGTTTAAGTACCGGGTATCCTTTAAAATACCTTTCGAAACGCCCGCAAGGGTAACTGTCGCACAACGCGCACATTTCCACGCCTTTTTCTTTTGCGCAAGCCCTAACGGCACAGCGGGGGTTCCCGCTGCCGTCCCTGCACGAAATACAGGTGCCTTTCTCCGCCATGTCTTTTAAAAAAGGCCAGAATCCATCCCCTCCGGGAATAAATTGTACTATTTCATCGAACCCTGCTTTCTTCATTTCTTCGTACAGTGTCTTCGCCGCAGGCTCGATTTTTGACTTGACAGCGCAGTTTTCGCAATATAACCCGCAATAGCAGGTATATTTTTTATCCATTGTTTTCCTCCAGGTGCTTTATGTAAACACTTTCTCAACCAGCGGTGCAATTATATGCAGTACAATATCTGCGGAAAAATGTGCAATCATGGCGGACTCGAGGCCTTTTTTCCAGTAGAGCCAGCCAAAAATAACGCCGGCAACCCCGTTTAATACAACGGCGCGGACAACAACAATAAAGGTAATTGGCACTATTGCCGCAGTTGCCGGCAGGTGCCCCAAACCGAACAGTACGGCAGCAAGGATAATAGATAGCCACATCCCGGCTTTTGTGGGAAGCCCTTCTTTATTTTTTTTAATTTTAAAACTTATCCATACAAACAGTGACACAACAAACAGCCGCAGCAGTACTTCTTCGGCAATACCGCCGTAAAACGACGCAAGTAAAGCTTTCCACGGCGAAATATCTATTTCCAGCTGCTGCATTTCTTCGGAAAGCGCCTGGAAAGGGATGTTGAGTAAAACGATCAATACGCCGCTTATTACGCCCCAAATTACCGAAGGAAGCAGTATGGCTTTTAGCTCATTCCTTTGGTTTTTCCCTTCCAGGCAACCTTCCAGTATGGGAAGCCCCAGCCCGACAGGTTTTGACAACAGCAGCCCAAGAAAAGACACAATGGCGAACAGTATTAGATTTTGTACAACCGAAAGAAGAAGCATAAGCGGGGTAATTGTTGTACTGGCTGCTGTCAGCGAGAGAGTATAAGGAATAACAAGCAGCGCAGAAACCGTACATGCAGCAAGAAGGATAAAAAACAGTTTCCAGTTAATAAATGTTCTAAAAGTCATATTATTCCTCTTCAAACTTGTTTTCAAATAATTTAACAAGCGCCTCTACGGCCTTTTTTTCGTCCGGGCCTTCTGCAATAATATTTATTTCTGCGCCGTATGCGGCGCCAAGGGTTATTATGCCCATGATTGATTTTCCGTTGATCTGATCATCACCCTGTTCAAAAATAATTTCACAATCAAAATCTTTTGCAGTCTGAACAAGCAGGGCAGCAGGGCGGGCGTGGACCCCGGCACGGTTTATTACTTTTACCGTTTTTTTATACATTACTAGATTACGTCCTCGGAACCGTAATAAACCGAACGGGCCTGGTTACTTTCTATCCATTTAAGAATATTCTGGTTAAATTCCCTTGATGAGTTATAACCCATCTTTTTTAGCCTTTCGTTCATTGCCGCTACTTCTATAATAATGGGGATATTCCGTCCTGGCTTTACGGGAATCTCGAGTTTTGGAATATTTACACCCAAAAATTCCATAAATTTTTCTTCGCTGCCAAGCCTGTCATAATTTTTGGATGAATCCCACACTTCCAGAACAACGACAAGCTGTATCTGCTTGCTGTCACGAATTGCCCTGACTCCGAACAGGTGTGTAATGTTGATAATACCAAGGCCGCGGATCTCCATGTGGTGGCCAATTATTTTATTGGCGCCTTCACCCAAAAGGACATTCCCGTTGATGCAGTGCATTTCTACGACATCGTCGGCTACAAGCCTGTGGCCCCGTTCAATCAATTCAAGTGCGGTTTCGCTTTTTCCAACACCCGAATCGCCAAGCAGGAGCACCCCAAGGCCGTATACTTCTACCAGAACCCCGTGAATACTTTTTTTTGGAGCAAAAATATTGGCAAGGATACGGGTAAGGCGTATAACGAATTCCGATGTTTCCAGATTGGTTTGGAGCAAGGGGCAATCTGCCTTTTCCGCTTCATCAAAAAATTCACGTTCGGGGCTTAAATTATGGGTAAAAATACAACAGGGAAGCTGGTAGGAAAAAAGCTGGCTAATTGATTCTGTTTTTTTTTCGCTAACGAGCCTTTTAATGGCGGCAACTTCCCCGCGGCCAAAGACCTGTATCCGTTCGAACGCGAAATTGTCGAAAAACCCCATTATCGCAAGTCCGGGCCGGTTCAGGTTTGGGACAGTAACAACTCTCCCCAAACCTTTTCTGCCGCCAATGCAGCGAAGGTTAAGGGAATTATGTTCCTTAAGGTCAATATCGATTAAATCTAAAACCGTAAATTCTTTTTGGGTTGCCATAAACAATACTATAGCGCAATAAAGTACCTATTTCAACTTTATCATTCTTCGCGCAGCAGCACTTCCCTGTAGCCCGCAATAACAAGCTTGTCTGCGACTGATTTTAGATCTTCCTGCTTAAGGCCCCCAACAACCACCCGGCAGTAATCGCCAAATGGTTCGTAGCTGGGATTAAGCCCGGCCTTTTTTAGCTTTTCATAAGCCTCTATTGCATACGCGCTTTGTTTGTAAGCGCCAACCTGTACTTTATAGTTTTTCCCGGTAACAAATACCGGAATTGCTGGCTGGAACCGTACAGCGCCGGTATCCGCCCACAACGGCGTGGTAACTGTATTCAATTTTTGGTCTGCCGGCTGCTGCACCTGGTTTAAAAATTGTGTCCGGGCAGGAACGTTTTCTGTGTAAAAAGCAGGCTGCTCCGGAGCCGGCTGGGCGGCAGCCGCTGGCTGAACAGTTACTGCTGCCTGGGCAGGAGCCGCCGTCTTTATGGGGAGGGCTACCTCATGGATGCTTTCGACTATTACAGGCGCAGTGCCGGTCCTGGTCATATCAAGCAGTTCAGCCGCCGACCGGGAAATATCGATGATTCGTTCAGCAACAAAAGGGCCCCTGTCATTTACCCGTACAGTAACAGTTTTATCGTTATGTTTATTGGTTACACGGAGCAGAGTCCCGAACGGCAGTATGGGATGGGCTGCCGTTAACTGGGCATCGTTGAATATCTCCCCCGACGCAGTTGGTTTTCCGTTAAACTCGCCGCCATACCAGGAAGCAATCCCTTCCTGATAAAAAATCCCCTGGTTAACTTCCCCGACCCGCGGCTGCAGAACAGCACCCTGGGCAAAACAGAGACCTGTAAGTACGAAAAATGCCGCAAAAACAAAAATATTCCTTTTCATACTCTTAGTATCGGCATATTTTAAGCGCTTTTAATGAAGAATTCATTTTCTGCTGACAATACACAAATATTAAGTACCGTAAATTGCATTAATTAGTGCAGATTTTTACGGCAGGAGGGTATGATGAGAATTAAAATTCACCACGAGATTGGAAAAAAAGTCTTTGCCGAATTAAAAGAATTGGGCTGCCAACTCCATAAAAACCTTTTCCTTATTGGGAACCTTTTCCCCGATATTATCCAATCGTATTTCTGGCGCCGCCATGAATACAAGCATTCCCGGGATTATATCTGTAAAAAACTTGACATGGTAAAAAGAAAATCATGGCTTTTTTCGTTTCATCTGGGAATTCTGGCTCACTATATCTGCGATTATTTCTGCTACCCCCACAGCCCAAGCTTCGACAAAGGATTAATAGACCACATTGCCTATGAGATAAAGCAGAGAGTACCGGAAAGGCAATATACAACAAATTTAAAGATTAAAGCTTTTACCATTGAAGAACTGGACAGATTTGTTCATTGGTACGACAACTCCCGGGCTGCTTTTGAAGATGACGAGTCTGATTTCCACATTGCCTCAATGGTTACTTCTAATTTTTTACGGGCCTCTACACTGGCACCGGCTATGTAGACATTTACTATAGTGTATTAAAACCGGAACAGCAAAAAGGTCATATCATCATGCTGGGGTGTATTCAGCCTATAGTCTTCCAGACATTTGGGCAGTATCTCGCTAAATGACTTATTCTTTACCATTGATTCCTGCAACAGAGAAGTAAGACGTTTTTCCCCGAATTCTTCGCCAGAGGGGTTGTCCTGCTCAGAAATACCGTCGCTATAGATAAGCAAGGCATCTCCTTTTTCCACCGGGAAAGAATAAACAGAAGGTTCTATACTAAGTTCAATCCCAATCGGCAAGTTAACCCTGCTTTTTTGAATCGATACTTTTTTCCCTTTCCGCAAAAACACCACATGGGCGTGCCCCATATCGGCCACACGAAGCATACGGGACCCGGCGTCATATATTAGAAAAAAACCTGTAAGATATTTTTCCATGTGAAATGAGTTAATAATAGATACATTAAGATTAACAAGCAGGTCTTTGAGCCCTTTTTGCATATCATAACTCTGCAAAAAACCCCACACTATAGAAACAACAAGGGCAGCTGTTACCCCTTTACCGGAAACATCGCAAAGAGAAGCAAAAAATTGATTTTCGTTTATTTTTTTAATAAAGTAAAAATCTCCTCCTACCCCCTTCGCCGAAGAGCACCAGGCATCCACATTAACATCAAACTTTTTTATATCATCAGCACTGGCCAAAAGCCGTTCCTGTAATAGACTTGCCTGTTCTATATCATCATTAGTCATTTCTACAAGATAATTAGCCGCATCCTGAAGCGAGAGCATTCCGCTAAAGGTCCCCTGCGAGTCTACCAGGACAATATATTCATTCTGCTCAATCTGTTTTTTCTCCCCGGCATTTTCATCTTTTCCGTTCTGGTTCCGCAGCTGCTCAAGAACCACGAGAATATTCCGTTCCCCGGCATAAATATTAACTGTTTCAGATGTCTCCCCGGCAGTTTTTTTGGACATAACATCCCTGCCAAAACGCTTGCCAAGAAAAAGAAAAAGCTTATCCCGTTTTATAATCCCTATAGGCTGCTTTCTTTCATCGGTAATGCAAACAACAGTAATATCGGTTCGCTGTTCAAGCTCGTCCGCCACTTCGATAATATTTTTATTATACTCTGTATACCAAAAATACTTTGCCAATCGCTGCAGGGTATTGGGATAAGATTTAACAGGTTCATTGGCTCTTGATATAAGGTTTTCTTTAAGAATTGCAACTCTTGGGCTCTGGATCCAGGATTTAAGTGTCATGTGGTCATCAGGTTTCCTTAAAAGTACCGCTTCTTTTGTCATTGTATACCGCCTCCATGCGGTATAATTTTATATACCTTAAAATTATTAAAAAACCACCAAACTATGTTAATTTTCGGATAATTAATTGTACTTTAACTGTTTTCTAACATAAGGAACTGATGTTAGATATATGATAATTAAATATTTTAAAAGCCTGGACGGAAAAAACCTAAAAATAATAGCATCCGGAGATTGTGATCTTTATAGTTTCAGGGATTTTTATGCAGGTATTGCCAAAATTCTGTTAACAGGCTGGGATAAAGCGGTTCTTGATCTGAATGGGGTAGCTTACCTGGACAGTTCCGGCGTTGGAGCGATCATAAGAATAATACGGCTGGCCAGGGAAAAACAAATCATCCTTAGGTTCCGGGGTATTCAAAACACCCCAAGGAAAGTTCTGGAAATGTCAAATATTATTTCGCTTATTACAGAGGAGTAAAAAAATGAAACAATTAATAATACGGAAATTGATCGTAGATGAGCATAATGAATTATTTGATGCAAAGGGAATGAAATATATTGAATTTGACAGTGTTTATGCAAAAATCAGGGAATACTGCGCAATAATTCTTAACGATTGCCCTGAGTTATTCAGGGAAGAAAACCTGCTGGAGCAGCAGCTTTCTGAAATTGTTAAAAACGGCATAAAACACGGCAATAGGTGTAACCCGGCCAAAAAACTTAAAGTCTGGTATGATCTGCGCAAACGAGCCCGCTTTATTGTAGAAGATGAAGGCGATGGTTTTACCTGCCTCGACCAATGGAACGAATTCTTTAAACAACGGCAAATTGCTTTATTTAACGAAGATTTTGACGTATTTCTTGAACTGGCAAGTTTCCGCGGCCCCGACAGCGACGAAGACGACGGCGGGAACAGCCTTATCGCCGCTCTTGAGTTCTGGAATGGCGGAATGATCTACAATGAGGCAAAAAACAAGATTGGTGTAGTCCGCTGGTTCCAGGGCGGTTCCGGGAAAAAACCTACTTAACAGTAAACCGCCAAAGCCTTTTTTTGTCTTTTTCCGAAGCATATTCGATCCCAATACGTTCTGCCGCAGTAAAAAGGGGTCGTTTGCCGTCATCTTCGATCCACAACTGTTTTGAAATAACCATATTTTCTTTGTTAAGTGTTTTATCGATGTTCAAGTGTTTAGTCAATTTACCCGGCCCGTTAAAACCTTCCACGCCCCGGATAAGCACCGCCTCGGGAAAGCCCGCCCTGCCGCTGACCACGTTAAAGAGCCAATGCACGCCGTAACACAGGTAGATGTATGCATGGCCGCCGTCTTCGTACATGATCGCCGTGCGCTCTGTTTTGCCTTTATGGGCATGGCAGGCGGTGTCTTCTTCGCCGTAATACGCTTCGGTCTCGGTAATCCGCAGTTTTTGTATTTTTTTTCCGATTTTCCTGCAGAGGGTTTTCCCCAATAAATATTGCGCCAGGGTAACGGCGTCTTTGCTGTAGTCGCGTGCGGAAAGTTTGCTGGGGGCGCTCATGGCTAGTATAGTACCCTATTGTCAGTTTATTTGGTATACAAAAAAAACATTTAAAAGTATTATTTCAATGAGGGACTTTTGAAAAAAAATATTTTTCTACTGCTAACACTTGCCGCTGTTTTTTCCTGCATTGCTTGTTGCAGCAAAAATTCATTTAACCCCCCAGTGAATCAAAACGGAAAAATAAATGTTACAGCAACAATTTTCCCGCCTTTTGATTTTGTCAGGAACATCGCAAAGGACAGGGTAAACCTTGCCATGCTGCTGCCGCCAGGATCAGAAAGCCATTCGTTTGAACCATCACCCAGGGACATTATAACCATCCGGAACAGCGGCATATTTATCTATGGGGGGGGCGAATCGGACAAATGGATAGACGTAATCCTAAAATCCATGGATACAGGCAGCATGAAAATCCTCTCGATGATGGAAGCTGTTGTTGTTGTTGAAGAAGAAATAACAGAGGGCATGGAAGATAATGATAATGATGATGAGGATGACACGCCTTATGATGAGCATGTCTGGACTTCCCCCCAAAACGCTATCCTGATAGTACGGGCAATTACCGATCTGCTTTGCGAAGCCGATCCGGACAACGCAGGTTTTTTCCGGCAGAATGCCGCTTTGTATATCGAATCACTTGAGGGACTGGACACCGCCTTTAAAACCATTGTTTCCGGCGCAAAACGCAGCACAATTGTCTTCGCCGACCGTTTCCCCTTCCGTTACTTTACCGAAGCATACGGCCTTTCTTATTTTGCCGCTTTCCCCGGCTGTTCTGCAGAAACAGAGCCAAGCGCGGCAACGATAGCTTTTTTAATCAATAAAGTCAGGGCCGAACAAATACCCGTTGTGTTCCACATTGAGTTTTCCAATGAACGTATGGCCGATACCATCTGCGGCGAAACCGGTGCCAGCAAACTCCTGTTCCATTCATGCCACAATGTTTCCAGGAAAGACATTGAGGCGAGCCCTGGTTACCTTGAACTTATGGCAAACAATGCGGAAAACCTTCGCAAAGCATTGTATTAATGTTCCAGCGAGAAGTTTATGATTTTCCTAAATTTCACATAATTTTATGCCATTTTGTCGTATATCTGGAACTCTTGCGGCGCGGATATAAAGTAAATGTTTGTAAAGTTGGGGAAAAGGAAATTGATTTTGCCGCGGAAAATGCAGGCGGGATTGAGTATTACCAGGTTGCAGAAACAGTCCGCGGAAAAGAAACTCTGGCCCGCGAACTTTCCCCGCTGAACGCAATTAACGATCACTATCCCAAGTACCTATTAACCCGCGATTATGAACCGGTAAAAGCGCACAATGGAATAAAACAACTGAATGTACTGGAATGGCTATTGGGATAGCAGTTCCACATTTACAATGGGCACTTGCTCCCTTTACGGCTCCCAATACAGCTTGGGCAGCGCATTGGTAGCAGCGGTAAACGGCTTCCACGGGTTGGCAGCGTTACTGCCGAACTTAAAGCCCATCCCGCTGTTGGTCTGCCACCATACCTGGTTGTTATACTGGGTCGATCCGAGGCCGCTTACCACATTCGCCCCGTCCCTGGTACTTGATCCAGGTGTGGGGGTGTAGGTATTTATTGTACTTGTACCGTCCAACACATAGGTCAGCGTCATGCCGGAACTGCGGGCATAGTTGTTTGTCAGCTCATCGTTTATATTGTCACCGCTTACCCTGCGCAAACGCACGGCGCTGGTTGAATTTGTTAACTTAACGCTGGTAACCAGGGATACACAGTTCTGCACTTTCCCATCATTGTTGCTTCCCACCACACCGCCGGCATAGTTACTGCCGCCGGTAATGGCGCCCGTTGCGTAACAGCGCCGAACCGTGCCATGGTTACTCCCTACCACGCCGCCTACATTACTGCCGGAGAACACACTACTAATATAGATGCCTTCAATATTGTTGCCATTGTAGTAGCAGTCCTCCACCAAATTATCGTTGCTTCCAACCACACCACCAATTGAGTCGGCATAACCGCTAATGTCGCCCGAGGCGCGGCAGTACCGCACAATGCCGCTGCCGTAGTTTTCACCCACAATGCCGCCGATTCTACGGCTGAAATCAGAGTTTGCCACAGGCATATTACCCTTAACGTTGCCCGAAGCGGAACAGTTTTCCACTATACCATTTTGGTTAAGCCCAACCACGCCGCCGACTCTTTCCCCACCAGAAACATTGACGGTAGCGGTACAGTTCTTCACTGTGCCGCCGTTAAACCCCGCAACGCCGCCTATATTTGCACCTTTGTCTAAAGGAGAAGTTATGGTACCTGCAACAGAGCAGGTATCTATGGTGCCTTGATTAAAACCTGCCACACCGCCAATATAGCTAGAGGCTGATATACTGATGGTCATTTTAAGATTTTTCACCACGCCGCCTGTACCGACAGCGCCGAACAAACCCTGGTAACTTGCACTATTGCTGATCGTGAGGGTACCTATCGTAAAATTCCCGCCGTCATAGCTGCCGGTAAAGCGGTTGGCATCTGTACCAATAGGTGTCCAGGCGCCAGAGAAGGTGATGTTGGCGGTCTGTTTGTAGTGCGATGCCAGCGACCAGATCCCGCCGGGGCCTACAGTCCCCGTGCCAACCCGCTGCAAGTCGGCCAGGGTGGCTACCAGGAAGGGTGCGCTTGCCGAGCCGTCGGAGGATCCCGTGGTAATTGCAGTACTGTGCTGAGCCGTGCCCGCGGCGTAGTTTGTACTTAGCGCAGAGCGCGCCCACACGTAGTAGGCGGTTGCCGGGGAAAGCCCGCTAAATGTCGTACTTGTCTGCCAGCCGCTGGAAGGCACGGTGGTTGATGATTGATTGACGGCGTATTGCGCCGCCTGCCCGGTAGTGCCCGGGGTCAGCACAACCGCGTTCACCGTGATGCTGGTTGCCGTGGGCGTTCCGTTCACCGTTGGGACCGATACCGCCGCGCCGTCTCCCCTGGCCACCGCACTTGCCGTAACCGTACCTGTTACCGCTACTGGGGCAGCCGCAGATGTTACATTGGCGGCGGGCAGGATCACGGGAAGCGTTGCCTTTCGTGCGAGAGAGTTATAGTCGGTGGGCGTGCCGGTAATGGGCTGTGTTACCACCGTATCGCTGGTACGCACTGCCGTGCCTGCCGTAAGCCCCGGGGGCAGGTACGACACGGTAAAATTCGCCGGAGTAATGCTTGCCGCGTAAGTACCGTTGGCGAGTGTATAAACAATATACGCACTGCTCACCAGCTTCCCCACCTTAAGGCCGGTAAGCCCGCCCGATGTAACGGCTATGGTGGGAGGCGCACCTATGGTCAGGACGGCGATTTCCGATTTCGGGTCGCCGTAAAATTCTTCCACACGGAAATAGTAGGAACCCCCTACAGTGCCTGCGCTGCCATTTATGGTGACGGTTCCTGTTCCCGGGTTGCCAGAATTGATGGGGATGGGACTGCTGATACCTGAAGGAGCCGAAACCGGTGTTACGCCATCGGGACCGTACCATTTTAATTCGATTGTTCCACCGCCTGCAATAGCTGTCGTCGTAAAGGGAAAAGTTACCGTGCCTGTTGCGCCGGCAGACAATGCGCCGGATTGCGCGCCAATGGTAATCGTGCCGCCTGCGTCTATTGTCAGGGTTTCTACATTCGACTGCGCGCCGTCAATCATTACCCGGAAATAACCGCTTCCCTGTATTACAGAATTGACTGCGGTAAAAGTAACAAGGACTGCATCGCCGGATACCGGGCTTACCACCGTACTTATTTTTCCCGACCCTCCCGGCATATAGTAGGTTAAAGTACCTGCAGCGTCAGAATAAAACGTTACCGAGCCAGCAGCACCGGCGGCGATACCGGATGTGGCAATGGAGAACGTTGCCGTGCCTGCCTCTCCCGCCCTCAAAACACCCTCTTGCGGGCCCAGCATAACGATTTTGGCGCCCTCCGGCGTTACCGTAAAGCTTACGTTTGCTTCCGCGCTTGCGCCGCCCGTCCCGTCTATGGCGATAGTTTCGTTATAGACCCCTGCCGACAGATTTGCCTTTGGGCGGATGGTAAAAGTCGCACTTCCGCCGTTTGCGGCAATCGTAACAGCCGTCAGTGTACCAATGTCATAATTCACGGCTGTTGGCTGCGTGAGCGTAACATCGCTGTTGCCTGTATTGGTAATGGTAAAGTAGTAATTCCCCGGCTGCGTGTAGGGCGTTTGCAGAGAGCCAAACGAGCGAAACCCGGACGCGCTTACGCTTATGGTAGATGGCTGGAAGAGGTATACCTCGGTCATTATGTCGCTGGTTGTTAGCCCGCCTTTAAACG
>Ga0082212_10011401_pt1 | contig 11274 bp, 9 predicted proteins | sample TergutNt197P3_FD_71548 | JGI IMG/M metagenome (GOLD analysis project Ga0082212, IMG submission 71548) | Neocapritermes taracua P3 segment gut microbial communities from Petit-Saut dam, French Guiana - Nt197 P3 | ecosystem: Host-associated > Arthropoda: Insects > Digestive system > Gut ... | reverse complement strand
CGACCACGGATTACGGAGCGGACCTGACAGCCGCCGTCGCGGACGGCAATGTATTCGGAACACAGTTCCACCCCGAAAAAAGTGGAAATGCAGGACTGAATATCCTAAGGGCTTTCGCAGAAATGAGCTAGACGAAGAAAAAGCACCTGGTCAGATGGCATTCGAAAAAACGGATTTTTTGGATGCGGTCAGAAGTGTTGCTTGCATCAAAAGTTCGCTAAATAACCCAAATTCAACAAGCAACACTGAGAATCCGGAGGCGGGAGCCACGGTACAATATGTAGTACAGAACTATGAAGAGCGACAACAAATCCGTTTTTCCGAATGCCATCTGGACGGGTGCAAAACTTGATACCGCTATTCCAGATTATAAACCAATGGCGTCTTTGTTTTTATGCTTGCGAACAGCTCGTTCAGGCAGTTTTCGGTGACCTCCCTGTCCGTTTTGTTGGCAAGCCGCTTTACTTCGATCGCATCCGGGTTGCAGAAACTTAGTATTATGAACGAACCCTTGTAACCGCCGTCGTCCGCGGGGATATCCGTCACAACCGTCCGTGTGTCGCCGACGCCAAAAAATGACGCTTTCATGTTGAACAAAGCCGCCAACAGCTTCGCCGCCTCCACGTCGACGATCGTGGGCGCGCCATGCAGATTCGCGCTCGTTATGGAAATAAAATCGCATCCCCCGGCCGCAAGCTCCTCCCTGAAGGCGCCGCGCAAGGGATGCGTTTCTTTGAAGTTGAGAATCTGCAGGGAACCATCCTTTGCGTTATACGGAAACGGCAGTGAAAGCGTCTTGTCAACCGGTATTCTTACTATCACCTTGCCGCAGAAATGCTCCGATATCCGATAAAAATCTTCGTTTACCCTCTGTTTGTCCACTATCCCCTTCATCTGCGCGTATGTGGCGACCACGCTCATCAACTGACCCTCGCTGCGCCCTTTGATCAAACCGACTTTGTCCGCCAGACCCTCGATATATGGACTGAACACTATACTGAAAACGGAACCTACTCTCAGTATTGTGATTTTTCCTTCCAAAACCGCATCCACCGCGGCTTTTATGTCATCGTTTTTATTCAGCGAAAACACCTCTACGGATTGGCTGACCTTTTCTATCATGCTTCAGGCTCCTTCTTTTTTATTACGCGCTCCCCCGGGCAACATATTTACCCAATATATCGAACAGCTCATCCTCGTCGATCGGCTTTCCGGTGTGGTCGTTCATCCCCGCCGCAAGGCATTTATCGATATCCTCTTTAAAAACGTTTGCCGTCATTGCGATTATCGGGATATTTTCCGCTTCCGCCGTACCGAGCGTGCGTATCCGCCTTGTCGCTTCGTAACCGTCCATCTCCGGCATATTGATGTCCATCAGTATGAAGCTATACCTGCCCGGATTCTCCCGGAACATGGAAACCGCTATCTTTCCGTTCTCCGCGTAGTCGATGCTGACGCCGGAATCCTCAAGTATCGCGGACATGATCTCCCTGTTGATTTCTATGTCTTCGGCAATCAGCATTGTATAACCGGAGAAATCGAAATGCTTTTCCGTACCCTCGTCCTGCGCCGCATACACAGTTTCGACGGTTTCCACTTTCTCGGTCGTCAATGTGAAAATGAACTTCGAGCCTTTACCAAGCTCCGACTCGATCCATATTCCGCCGCCCATCAACTCGACAATCCGTTTTGAGATGGCAAGTCCAAGACCCGTCCCGCCGTACTTTTGCGAAATGCCGGCGTTCGCCTGCGTGAAGGACGAAAAAATCCCTTTCTGCTGTTCCTCGGATATCCCGATGCCCGTATCCGCGACTTCAAATCTGAGGGTAATGTTTCCGCCTGTCTCCTCGGTCTTTTCCACATTCAGCGCGACGGTACCTTTTTCCGGCGTGAATTTTATCGCGTTCGTCAGAAGATTCGTGATGACCTGCGACAATCTCATTTCGTCGCATAAAATTGACGAAGGGACGCCATTGCCGATATTGACGACGAAGTCCAGTTGCTTTTCCTCGGCCCTTACGATCGCGATGTTGGATATATTCCGCAAAGACGCCTCAAAATTGAAAACGCTGTACGAAAGCTCGAACTTGTCCGCCTCGATTTTCGACATGTCAAGGACGTCGTTGATAAGTCCGAGCAGATGCTTTGCCGCGCTGTCCGCCCTCGAAAACGAGTAGTCCTTCTTCTCGACGTCATCCGTGTTCTTCCCGATGTTTATCATGCCGATGATGGCGTTCATGGGCGTCCGTATCTCGTGGCTCATTCGGGACAAAAAATCGCTCTTTGCTATATTGGCCTCTTCCGCGGCCCGCCGCGCCTCCTCCAGCTTATTCTCGTGTTCCTGAAAAACGGAAATATCCCTTATTACCGTCGCATAAAGGATATCCTCGCCCTGGTCGTCCTTGATGCTGAAAAAGGTGTGCTCGACCGGGATCAGTCTCCCGTCCTTGTGCACAAGCTCGCCCCTGCCGACCCAGTAGCCGTTTTTTTTGACCTCCGCCAAGCCTTCCCCATGGACGGTTTTAAAGTGCTCCGGGGTATAGATGCTCTCGGACGGCAGCTCGTCCGTCCCTGGGTCATATCCCGTCATTTCATAAACGCCGGGATTCGTGTACAGAGCATATCCTTCCAAATCAAAAATCCTGACAAAGTCGCGGCCTTCCTCAAGTACCGCGCGCTGCCAGTTGAGCGTTATCTCTTTCAGGGTTTGCTCGGTGACGTCCACCGCGACGCCATGACAGCCGGCGTATTCCCCGTTTTCGTAAAAAGGTATCAGTGTCCAGCGGAAATACCTGCCGATGCTTGACATGAATTGAAAACGCAGGTACGGAACGGCTGCCGACTTCAGCAGGTCGAGATTATTCTCGACAAGCTCCCTGTCTTTTTCCGCCGCAACATCCGTGAACGCTTTGCCCGCGATGTCGGTCAGCGCCGAGCTGCCTTCGGCTTTTCGCCTGACGTTGGTGACTATATGCCGTGCGTCCATTTCAATGACACAATCGGTGAAGGACGCCCAAAAAGGCACCATCCACGTCAGATCCATTCTGTCCGTGCCCGGTGCGGTTTCCTCTATGACTTCTCCCCAAATGGTTTCCATTTGTTATCCCTCGCGAATGAAAAGCTGCGACAATATCGGACATCGTCAATGATACTACATATTTACCCGAAAAAGCAACCGCGCCGCCAAAAAGTACCGGCGGCGCGGCTCATTATTCATTGCCGGCTCCTGGGACGTCCTTACCTATTTTTGCCCATGCAGCCCGTTATCACAGATCAACTTCGCTGGCGGCTTCGATTATCAGGCGATTGGGAGCATTGAACTGTTCCGCCATCTCCCTGTCGAACAGCTCCCCGGGCTTTAGGTGTACGGGAACATTATGCTTCGCGCCGATCAGGGTCGCGCACTCGGCGGCTTCATCGAGACCCATGTTGTAAAACCCGTCCGCGCACAGGAACGCGTAATCAAGATTTCTTGCCGCAAACCCCGCCATCTGCGGCGTCTTGGATGTGTCGCCGGAGAAGTACAGCTTCAGGCCGTCGACAGTTATTATGAAACCAACGCTGTTGTCCGTCGAATGTCCTTGGTTGTACCCCGCCTCCACGGCCTCGATTTCAAAGCCGAGTATTGAAAAGCTATTGTGTTTTCCTCCCTCCAGGGCTTCCACGTTCGATATCACCTTGCAGCCCGGCTTTTGCGTGATAAGCTCAATCTTGTTGTGGTCCTCATGCTGATGGGTCACCAGAATTATGTCGGCCGGCAGGTCATAGCCCGTGCCGATGTACGGATCGATGAACATTACCGCTCCGTCGCCGGAAGTCAGACGAAAACTTCCGTGACCCTGATATAACAGCTTTGCCATTGCATGACTCCTCCTATTTTCTGAATAAGTTTTCATCTTGTCGATTTTTCATCAAATAATAACATTGGTATGTGGATTGTATCACATATTGAAGTAAATATTCAATAATTATTTTTGTATCAATGCAACCATAAAGCGTTAATACACATAGGTTGTTCATCCCTATGAAATGTCCACACAGAGGCGACATACCGCCGCGAAGCCGCGCTTGTATTGCCGGTTGCCTTATGTTATCCTTGAAAAAAATTACCGCATACATAAGGAGGTGGCGGGGTTTCCTGCCGTACTGATATGGGAGAATTTAAGTATAAAAAACTGTTTGAGCCGATACGGCTCGGCAACGTCGTTTTTCGCAACAGATTGTTTTCATCGGCGACGGGGTATCAGGATATATCGCCCGACGGGATCCTTCAGCCGGAGGCGATAGCCTATTATGAGCGAAAAGCCCGCGGCGGCGCGGCTGCCGTCACGGTCGGCGAGTGCGTGGTCGATTCAAAGCGCGGAAAGGGCGCAAACTACCACGTCCAGCTTGACAATCCTTTTGGGGAACACACGCTCCAGCGGGTGACAAACGCGGTTTCGCGGTACGGCGCAGTCGCCTCGGCGGAGCTGCAGCACGCCGGGATGTACGCAAACCGGGCCGAAGGCAGCGTTTCGGCGGCATACGGTCCGGTTGCCGGCGATATCGAGGGCAAGCCTGTTTTGGAAATGAACGAGGAGATAATCGCCGAGACGATAGAGACATTCGCGAAAGCTGCATTGTTCGCCAAGAAATGCGGCTTCGGCATGGTGACTGTGCATGGCGGCCACGGCTGGCTGCTCAGCCAGTTCATTTCACCGATCGTGAACCTGAGACGCGACAGGTGGGGCGGAAGCATAGAGAACCGCATGAGGCTTCCCATAGCGATTGCCGACGCCATACACAAAGCCTGCGGCAAATCGTTCCCGATCGAAATGCGCATATCGGGCTCGGAATGCCATTCGGGGGGATATGACATAGACGAAGGCGTCGCGATCGCAAAAATGCTCGACGGACACGTCGATCTAATCCATGTGTCGGCCGGCAGCCATGAGGTCGCGGAAGTATTCACCGTGACGCATCCCAGTATGTTTCTTGAGGACGGCGTGAACGTAAAATACGCGGCGGAAATCAAAAAACACGTAAAAACTCCGGTGGCGACAGTCGGCGCGCTGACGGATCCCGCGCAGATGGAGGAAATCATTGCGTCGGGCAAAGCGGACGTGGTCGAGCTGGCGCGCGGCCTTATCGCCGACCCGGACCTGCCCAACAAGGCGCGCGCGGGGCGAGAGCGGGAGATACGCAAATGTATGCGCTGCCTGAACTGCTTTTCCGCGCTGATTGCCGAGGGTCAGTTCTACTGCGCGATAAACCCGGAGGCGGGACGCGAGTTGGAGTATAAGTCGGACATGCCGCCGAAAGCAAAAAAGAAAGTGCTTGTGGCGGGCGGCGGTATAGGGGGAATGCAGGCGGCGCTGACGGCGGCGCAGCGCGGGCACGAGGTCGTCCTATGCGAAAAAGCGGACAGGCTGGGCGGTGTGCTGCGGTGCGAGGAGAAAGTCCCGTTCAAGCAAAAGCTTGACGGATATATAGAATACCAAATAAGCGAGCTGGGCAAATCCGGCGCGGAGATTCGCCTAAACACGGCGGTCACGCCGGAGCTGGCGGAGCGGATGGCGCCGGACGTGCTTATTGCGGCACTGGGCGCGCGTCCCGTCAAACCCACGCTGCAGGGAATAGACGGCGCGAATGTAATGTCGGCGGAGGAAGCATACGTCGGGCAGGACAAAGTCGGAAAAAGCGTCGCCATACTCGGCGGGGGGCTTGTGGGCATAGAGCTTGCAATCTACCTTTCGATGTCGGGGAGAGCGGTCACGGTCATTGAAATGCTGCCGGAGCTGAACGACGGAGGGAATTTCATGCACGCCAAGGGCGTCGCGGTCGAAATCGACAGATATGGGATAAGGACGCTGCTCGGGACAAAAGCGCTTGAGATAACGGACGCCGGGGTGTTTTGCGAAAACGCGGACGGCAAGCTAAGCCTTCCCGCCGATACCGTAATATATGCGGTCGGCCAGTCCCCGCTGTATGACGAAGCATCCTCGCTTCGCTACGGCGCGCCGGAATTCCACCAGCTCGGGGATTGCGTGACGCCGAAAAACATAATGAACGCAACGGCACAGGCATACGCGGTCGCGCGCGATATAGGGCGATATTGACACGCGGGATTGCGGCTCGGGGGCCGCAATGACGAGCGTTTTTCAGATGCAAAATACGCCCAAAATACTGCCCAAAACTTGACAACCCCGGCATTTTTCTCTATAATCTCCAAGAGAGTATAGTCACCATGCTTTACCGCGGGAGCGCCGGTTCCTGCCGACCGCTTACATTGATTTTGCAGCAAATCGCGGCTCATGCAATGAAACGATTAAAGCCTGGACGATACTCTTATTTTTTATAGCAGGGCAGGTGGTAATGGTATATGTCAATTGTAGCCAAGGTACTAAAATTCATAACGCGCATTTTCATGTATGTCAGCTACCTTGCGACCACCGTTTTGGCAATCATGACGGTTGTGGACGTAGTCCGGCGTTTCATTTTCGGCTTGACCCTGAACGGAGTGGCCGAATACAGCCAGATGCTCCTGATAATAAGCATGACCGCAATGGCGCACGCCATGGTCGAGGGAAGGTTCATCGTCGTAAACGTCCTTGTGGACAGATTCCCGAAAAAGCTCAACCTTGCCATCGAAGTTCTGATGGGGCTTCTTAGTTTTGCTTTCTTTATTCTTGTCGGCGTGCAGCTCTTCAACCAAATCGGTTTTGCGCTGCAGTCCGGGGAAGCCTACTTTATGATAAAAATACCGAAGTGGCCCCTGTACGCGGCGTTGGGGGCGTCTTTCATGGCATGCGCCTTGAGCACCATCGTTTATGTATATGAGCGGATAAAGAACTACAAAGACCCAAAAGAAAAGACGGTATTTGACGAAAACCCGGATTTGGCGATACTGGCATTCTCGGATGCGGCAAACCCGCAAGAGGGAGGTGCGGACGTTGACTCCTGAAATAATTGGCCTGATCGGCATTGTCATACTGCTCGTACTGATAGCCTTGCGTATGTGGATCGGGGCGGCGATGGGCGTCGTCGGCTTCGTGGGGCTTATAGTCCTGCGCAACATGAACGTCGCGCTGGGCTCCGCGGCACTGGTCCCCTTTACGAATCTGAACAACTACGCCCTGACGGTAATCCCCATGTTCGCGCTGATGGGCATGGTCATCGCGGAGTCCAGGATAGGCAGCGATCTTTTCAAGGCCTGTAATGCGTGGTTCGGCAGATTCAGGGGTGGCCTGGCTTCCGCCACGGTGGTGTCGTCGGGGTTTCTCGGCGCAATCTGCGGTTCGCATATGGTCTCAACGGTAATAATGTCAAAAGTGGCGCTTCCGGAAATGAAGCGTTATAACTATAATGATGCGTTCGCGGCGTCCTCGGTGTCGGTGGGCGCCCCCCTTTCGATCATCATCCCGCCAAGCCTGCCGCTTATCATTTACGGAATAATAACGCAGCAACCTATAAACAAGCTTTTTATGGCGGGCCTTATCCCCGGCGTCGTGATGGTGATCGTATTCTGCATGGTGATCTTCGTGATGTGCAGAATCAAACCGGAGCTGGGGCCGACGGCCGACGCCGTCCCGTTCAAGGAAAAGCTTAAAACAACGGCGGGCATCATCCCGGTCGTTGCCCTGTTCCTGCTGGTATTCGGCGGGCTTTACCTAAACGTGTTCACGACGACCGAGTCCGGCGCAATAGGTTCGGCCGGCGCAATAATCATATCGATTTGCTATAAATCCCTGAACGGCAAAAAATTCATGCTGGCCATGAAAGAAACCGTCATGACCGTCGGTATGATATTCTCGCTTCTCCTGGGAACGTATATATTCATCAGGTTCATAACGCTCTCCCAACTGCCCTTTGCCGTTTCAAACTTTCTGGTGGGCATGAACGCATCGATCCCCGTCCTCATGCTCGTTCTCGCGCTGATCTATATAATACTTGGTATGCTGATACCGGAGATCCCCATGATAATCCTTACTATCCCGATACTCTTCCCGGCGCTGACGGCATTGGGCTTTGACCCGATATGGCTTGGCATCTACGTCGTGCTCATGATGGCTTTGGGCGCGATAACCCCGCCAATAGGGATGGTGGTGTTCATGGTGTCGGGTTTTTCAAAGGTATCCGCGCCAAAGCTGTTCAAGTCTGTCGCGCCTTTTATCATTGCGGATCTGGCGGTGATTTTCCTAATGTGCGTTTTCCCGTCGATGGCGACATGGCTCCCCTCGATGATGCGATGATATGATTGGATAAAATAAATTTATATATCAGGAGGAATTGATGACCATGAAAAAACTATCCCGCCCGCTGAGCCTTATCCTCGCTTTGCTGTTGGTCTGCATTACGCTGGCCTCGTGCGCGAAGAAAGAAGAAGAACCCGCCGCCACTTCGGGCGGTTCCTCGGACTCCTCGCCGGCCCCCGCAGGACAGGTTTTTGACGTCCACGCGGCCTATGCCGCGGGCGAGCCTGTCACGCAAAGCTGGACGGCGGCTCTCAAGGAACTCGAACGCAGAAGTGATGGAAGGATCAAAGTCCACCACTACTATGCAGGCTCGCTGCTCACCTTCCCCGAAATCCCGGCGGGAATGCGTGACGGCGTGGGTCAGTGGGCATACCTTCCAACTGTCAACTACCCCGACATCTTCCCGCTAAGCTGCCGCATACTGCAGCTCCCGTTCATGGGCTTCCGCGATCCGCTGGAAGCATCGGAAATCTTTATGCAGCTCTTTGACGAGTTCCCGCAGATAGCGGCGGAAATGGAACCGTACAACATGAAGCCGATATCGGTGTCTCCCCTCTGGGGATATCATCTGCATCTGATCGACAAAAATGAAGTACGCGTTCCGGCCGATCTTGCCGGCAAGTCGCTTGTCCCGTACAAACCCGAGCTTCAAAAGATGTTTGACAAGTTCAACGTGGCAACCACCTACATACCTCCGGGGCAGATGTACGAGTCGCTCGAAAGATCGGTCATCGACGGTTACATCAACTGCTGGGCTTTCGCAAACTGGTTTGGGTTGCACCCCTTCCTCAACCAGCACGTCACGGCCAGCGACAACGGGTTCTTCCAGGAGTTTTTCATCTATGTCATTGCCCTCGACCAGTATAATTCAATGCCGGCGGACCTACAGAAGCTCTGGACGGATCTGTGGCGCAACGAGAAGGTCGAGGCGTTCGACGGAAAACGCGGTTATGAGTTCATGTGGGAGGAAACAAAATCCTTCATCGAGTGGCAGATGAATTATGCAAGGGAGAACGATCATCTTTTCGTCGAGCTCACACCGGCTGAAGTCGAGATTTGGAAAGAGGAAATGGCGTACACGCATAAGATGGTGCTTGACGAGATAAACGAACAGCGCGGCGACGAGGTCGCCACCGCCGTGTACAACAGGGCTCTTGAGCTCATCAAGCAGAAATACGGTTCATAGTTTTATCTTCGGGGAGGTGCCGCTATGAGTGTTTCGATATCCGAGGCGTTCGGATACTCACTTTTGGGTATTGTCGTGGTGTTCGGCGTACTGGTCTTCCTAATGTGCATCACTTATATTCTTGCCGCTATTTTCAAGAGGCGCGCCGCAAAAGCCAAATCGGCCGCGCCCGATATTAAGGACGCGGAAGCCAAACAGATGGAAGTCAAACAGGCGGAAGCCAAACAGGCGGAAGCCAAAACAACTCCCGTCCCGGAAGCGCCGCCTCCCGCGGTCGCCGAAAAGGCCTCGATCGCGGTTTCCGCGCCCATGCCGGTCGCAACCAAGGCGGGAGCGTCCGCGGCGCAGCTCACGGCTCACAGGAAATACAAGGTTGTTATAAACGGAAACGAACAAATCGTCGAAGCCGAGGTTCCGGAAGCTGTTTCCGGCTCCACGGTATACGCGCCGCGTACAACCGGCGTTAACGCAGGTCAAGCGGACGGCGGCGCGAAGGCAAGACAGTTCAACGTCGTCATAAACGGGGTCGCGTACGCGGTGGACGCAGAGATCGAAGATACGGTGGGGGTGTGAAAAATGATTTTTGATACATTGAAGGAGATATGGCTGCAGTCCGGTTTCCCGAATATGGATCCCCGCCAACTGGTGATGATTGCCCTCGCGTGTCTGCTGCTGTATCTCGGAATCGTGAAGAAATTTGAACCCCTTCTGCTGATTGGCATTGCATTCGGGATGCTTTTGACAAATATGCCGATAGCGGAGGGCGGAACGAGGATGTTCACGCCCGAGCTATGGGATCCGAATCTGCACGAGGCGGTCAGTTATGGTGAAGTGCTCCACAGAGGCGGTCTTCTTGACATCCTCTACATAGGGGTAAAATCCGGTCTGTATCCCTCGCTTATCTTCTTAGGGGTCGGGGCGATGACGGACTTTGGTCCGTTGCTGGCCAATCCGAAGTCGCTGCTCCTGGGCGCCGCCGCGCAGCTCGGCATATATTGCGCGATGATACTCGCGATAACGCTTGGGTTTTCGGGAACCGAAGCCGGCTCAATAGCGATAATCGGCGGGGCGGACGGACCGACCGCGATCTGGCTCACGGGAAAGCTGGCGCCCCATCTGCTGGGCGCAATAGCGATAGCGGCTTACTCGTATATGGCGCTTGTCCCGATGATACAGCCGCCCATAATGAAGCTGCTGACGACAAAAAAAGAGCGCGAGGTCAAAATGGAGCAGCTCAGGTACGTTTCCAGAACCGAAAAGATACTGTTCCCCATCATCGTGACTATCGCAACGCTCCTCATCCTCCCGTCGGTAGCTCCGCTGATAGGCTCCTTGATGCTTGGAAACCTGTTCAGGGAATGCGGTCTTGTCGACAGGCTGAGCGACACGGCACAGAATGCGCTAATGAACACAATCGTCATATTCCTATCGGTATCCGTGGGCGCGACGACCGTGTACAGCAACTTCCTGAAGCTCGAAACAATAGAAATAATCGTACTCGGGCTTCTGGCGTTTGCATTCTCAACGGTGGGCGGCGTCCTTCTCGGCAAGCTCATGTACAAGCTGTCGAAAGGGAAAATAAATCCGCTTATCGGTTCCGCAGGCGTTTCGGCTGTCCCGATGGCCGCGAGGGTCTCACAAAAAGTCGGTCAGCAGGCAAACTCGTCAAACTTCCTGCTTATGCACGCAATGGGACCAAACGTGGCGGGAGTCATAGGCTCCGCAGTGGCGGCGGGCTTCCTGCTCGCGGTATTTGGGAAGTAGGGGTCAGGGCTCAGGGCTCAGGGCTCAGGGTCTAGGGTCTAGGAGTCAGAGTTCAAGGTCCAGGGGGTAGGTAATTCCGTGCGAAGCGCG
>Ga0082212_10011400_pt1 | contig 11274 bp, 12 predicted proteins | sample TergutNt197P3_FD_71548 | JGI IMG/M metagenome (GOLD analysis project Ga0082212, IMG submission 71548) | Neocapritermes taracua P3 segment gut microbial communities from Petit-Saut dam, French Guiana - Nt197 P3 | ecosystem: Host-associated > Arthropoda: Insects > Digestive system > Gut ... | reverse complement strand
TTTGATAATCCAAAGCCTGTTAAATTAATCAAATACCTTATTCGCGGAGTTACCTATGATGACCCGGACGCCATTATACTCGATTTCTTTTCCGGCTCTGCCACCACTGCCCACGCCGTGATGGAGCTCAACGCCGAGGACAACGGCAAGCGGAAATTCATCATGATTCAATTGCCCGAATTGTGCGGGGACAGCACGGAAGCCTCCAAAGCAGGCTACCATAACATCTGCGAAATCGGAAAAGAACGTATCCGCCGCGCCGGAGAAAAAATAAAGGAAAAGAGCGATTCGGCCGCTCTGAACCTCGACGTCGGTTTCCGTGTCCTCAAGCTGGACGACACCAATATGAAGGATGTGTACTACGCGCCGGGCGAATACACGCAAAATTTGTTGGCCGGGCTGGAATCCAATATCAAGGATGACCGCACGGACATGGATTTGTTCTACGGCTGCCTGCTGGAGTGGGGGCTGCCGCTGTCCCTGCCGCACACCCGCGAGGAAATCGATGGCGCGGCCATCCATACCTACAATGGTGGCGACTTGATCGCCTGTTTCGCGGACCGGGTCAGCGACATGGTTGTAAGAGAGATTGCCAGCCGCCAGCCCCTGGGGGTCGTGTTCCGGGACAGCACCTTCCAAAGTTCTCCGGAAAAAATCAACGTGGCGGAAATCTTCAAGCTTCTTGCGCCGCATACGCGTCTGAAGGTGATATAATGGACATGTACAATGAAAAACGCAGTACGCCCCGCAGCGAAGCTGAAAAAGGCCGGTTGTTGTCCGTCCAATCTGAATCAAAGGCAGACGGGGGCAAGTTTGAATGAAACTGCAATTCAAACACCAAAAATTCCAAGCCGATGCGGCCAAAGCCGTGTGTGACGTGTTTGCCGGTCAGCCTTTCCTCATGCCCACCTATATGATGGACAAAGGAAACATGGCAGGAAGACAGGTAACCCTAACTGACGAACAAGATTTTACTGGTTTTGGTAACAATCGCATTGTTCCTGAACTAAGCGATAACATCATACTGGAACAGCTCCAGAAAATTCAACGGGCTAAACAGCTCGAGCCGTCTAGGGAGTTGGCCGGGCGATTTAATTTGACCATAGAAATGGAAACCGGGGTTGGAAAAACCTATACCTACATTAAGACCATGTACGAGCTGAACAAAAGGTACGGTTGGAGCAAGTTCATCGTTGTGGTGCCGAGTGTGGCGATCCGCGAGGGTGTGTATAAATCCTTTCAAATCACCGAAGAACATTTTGCTGAGGAATATGGCAAGAAGATTCGCTACTTCATTTATAACTCGGCACAGCTTACCGAGATTGACCGCTTTGCATCAGATAGCGCGATCAATGTGATGATTATCAACTCGCAGGCTTTCAATGCTCGTGGGAAGGACGCCCGACGTATTTATATGACACTCGATGAGTTTCGCAGCCGCAAACCAATAGACATCATAGCGAAAACGAACCCTATATTGATAATCGACGAACCGCAGTCTGTTGAAGGAGCAGCGACCAAGGAGGGCTTGAAAAAGTTTACCCCCTTGATGACTCTCCGATATTCGGCTACGCACAGAGCGGACAGTAAATACAACATGGTTTACCGGCTGGACGCAATGGAAGCATATAATAAGAAGCTTGTTAAAAAAATCGCAGTCAAGGGCATCTCGGTCACGGGAAGCACCGCCACCGAAGGGTATATCTATTTGCAGGAAATCAACTTATCCAAGGGGTTTCCGACCGCAACTATCGAATTTGACGTGAAGGGTGTCAAGGGAACAAGGAAAGTCACACGCATTGTGAACGAAGGCTTCAACCTTTTTGATCAATCTGGTGAGTTGGAGGAATACCGCACCGGCTACGTGGTCTCGAGGATTGACGGGCGCGATAGTTCGATTGAGTTCACAAACGGAATTAAGCTATTTGCCGGGGATTTGGTTGGTGCGGTCAGCGAGGATCAGCTTCGCCGCATCCAGATACGTGAAACAATACTCTCGCACATAGAATGTGAACGCAAGCTGTTTGTGAAGGGCATTAAGGTGTTGAGCTTGTTTTTTATCGACGAGGTTGCAAAATACCGGCAGTATGATTCTACCGGACACAAAAGAAATGGCGAGTACGCTGATATATTTGAAGAAGAATATAAAGCTATACTTTCCAACCTACAACTTCAAATGGGCGACGAAAAATACGTCGCGCACTTGTCCAGAATCGCTGTCGAAAACACCCATGACGGATACTTTTCCATTGACAAAACAACGAAACGCATGGTGGACAGCAAACTCGGTGACAAAAAGGAACGAACATCAGATGACGCGGTTGCTTACGACCAAATACTGAAAGATAAAGAAGCGTTGCTTGACCTCAATAAACCTCTTCGATTTATTTTTTCCCACTCCGCATTGCGCGAGGGATGGGACAACCCAAATGTTTTCCAAATCTGTACCCTCAAGCAGAGTGGGAGCGATGTCCGTAAGCGCCAGGAAGTTGGACGCGGCTTGCGCCTTTCTGTGAACCAGAACGGCGAGCGTATGGACACGAATTTGTTGGGCGAGGATGTCCATAATATAAATGTATTAACTGTCATAGCCAACGAGAGTTACGACACCTTCGCTAAGGGTTTGCAGTCAGAAATCGCTGAAGCTGTAGCTGACCGGCCACGCATGGTTACTGTGGACTTATTCAAAGGCAAGGTAATCAAGGATGCCTCCGGCGCAGAACAAGTTATTGACATGGATTTGGCACAAAGCATCTACGAAGGATTGATTACAAGCGGATACGTCAAAAAAGGTGTGCTCACCGATAAGTTCTACGATGACAAGAAAAGCAATTTGCTAGAAGTAGCCGAAGAAGCCGCTGATTGCATGGATGATGTCATCGCGATAATTGATACAGTCTATGACTTCCGATCCATTCAACCGGAAAATGCCAGAAAGAACAACGTGGAGCTTAACCTTGATAGCAGCAAGCTTGATAGCATGGAGTTCAAAGCGCTCTGGTCGCGCATTAACGCGAAATCAGTTTATGTTGTCGAGTTTGATGAGAATGAGCTGGTTGACAAGGCTATCACTGCCCTCAATATGAAGCTGAGGGTGTCAAAAACATATTTCAAAGTAGAAACCGGAACGATGGCAGAAATACAGTCGCGGGAGCAGCTTCAATCAGGTACTGCATTCGTCCAGGATGAGAGCGAAGTTGTGAAGGCCGAAGTGACATCAAGCACGAGTGTGAAGTATGACCTAGTGGGAAAGCTTGTTGCAGAAACAGGCTTAACGCGAAGAGCCGTTGTTCGGATTTTTCGAGGCATTGAGGAAACTGTATTCGGGCAGTTTGCAAACAATCCAGAGGAGTTTGTTATCCGTGCCGCGACAATCATCAACGAGCAAAAGGCGACGGTGATTATTCAGCACATCACCTACGACAAATTGGATTCTGTTTACGATACGACGATCTTCACAGAGCCGACCTTAAAGGGACAACTTGGTGTAAATGCCATGAGATCTTCCAAGCATCTCTATGATCATATCATCTACGATTCAACAGTTGAAAAGAATTTTGCCGAGAACATCGATACGAGCAAAGAGGTTGCTGTTTACGTTAAACTCCCCAGTGGTTTTTACATCAGCACCCCTGTTGGCAAATACAACCCTGATTGGGCAATCGCCTTCCATGAAGGAGCCGTTAAACATATCTATTTCGTTGCAGAAACGAAAGGCTCGATGTCATCCATGCAGCTTAAGCTGATCGAAGAAGCTAAAATCCATTGTGCGCGTGAGCATTTCAAAGCCATCAGCTCTGATTCAGTCGTATATGATGTGATTTCCAGCTATGCAGAATTGATGAGCCGAGTATTGTGCTGAATACCATCGTGAGCCGCAATGAGGGAGCGGCAGACAGCGTGGAGGCTCTATCGCCCTAAACTACAGTGTTGTCCGCCAAGTGGTTTCCGCGTTTCGTGAAGTGCCGATCAGCTCACAGATTGCAGACGATTGGGGCGCAGAAATACAAGTGGACTATAAGCGTCGCGGAGGTAAACACTAATGGGACAAAGCTATGGGATCAAATGTTCAACGTGTGATTACAGTTTGTCCGTGACCGTAGGCGTCGGTATGATGTACTCCCCCAACGCAGTTTTTTATGGACGCTGTGACGACCCGACGCAAAACTGGAGCAGTGTATTTCCAGACGGGTACTGCGAGGACGATAAGCCGTTATTGCTCTCACTCGTCAAAGAAAAGATGATAAGAGATGAGGCGTTCGAGCACTTAATAAACGGCGCGAAGTCTGACGATGGATACGGGTATGAGTTATTTGTTTGTCCCGAGTGTATGCGCTTGGATAACAAGTTTTATTTTAAGCTACTCTCCCCGGATGGTGATTATGAACCGGACTATCATTGTATGTAATGCAAAACCTCTCTGCGGCGCGTAGAGATGAAAAACGATATGGATGAACATGTGACTCTCGTATATAAAAATCATCGTAAGGTTGAGTGGAAATGCCCGAAATGTGGAAATAACCGCCTTGTGAGTGATGGGCACATGATGCTATGGGATTAGATAATCCTCTATAAAGGAGAGAAAAAAATGATTGGAGCGATAATTGGTGACATCGTAGGTTTCGTCTACGAGTGGAATAACAATAAGTCTAAAGGCTTTCCCCTGTTCGATGAAAAGTGTTTTTTTACCGACGATACGGTAATGACCATTGCTGTTGCCGACGCTCTTTTGAAGGGTGGCGTCACTTGCCTTAACGAAATGGAAGCCTGGTGCCGTCATGTCAGTGCGATTCCGCAGGAGTGTATTGGCATTACCCGTTTTAGCCGCGCTCCCATGCTGGAAGAGATAAAGGGCGCAGGCGTCCGGATGGTACGCGGAGAATACTTTATGAGGCAGCCGTAAACGCCGGAAGGATGATATTCATGTCTGATAAAGTCGTGGTGTTCTTGGAGGACATCGCCGACAAGTTCGACGAAACAATGGACTGCTGGGAACAGTATCTGAACACAGCCACAGGCGAGGTTGTTTCCCTTTCTGATGGGAGCTATATCGAAACTGACGAGGAACTTGCCGACGATATTGAATGTTCGGATGATTACGTCCGGCTTCCAAATCAGCATGATATTCATGAGTATAACATTATGGAGGACTTTGCGGAGTCCTGCCCTGATGCCGAAAAACGCGCGATACTGTTCCGCGCGCTGAACGGGCGCAAGCCCTTTCGCCATTTTAAGGACACATTGAATTACTCTGGACTGGATGAAGCGTATTACGCCTTCCGGTTTTTAGCGTATATCAAGATTGCCAGGGAATGGTGCGAAGAAAACGAAATACCGTACTTAACAAAAGAAAACTGAGATAAGTACGCCAAGCCGGAGAGTGAACCCAATGTCCACCGATAATTTCATTGATGCGCGAAAGCTAATTTTCAAGCCGTTTCAACATCCGCTCCGTCCACCTGACGAAACCGGGGACAGCGGTTCGTTGGAATTTGCTGTGTCTAAAACGGATGCTGATGAGCAGTATATCGTAAAGCGCGGGGACACTTACCCGGAAATCACCTGTAACGAGTTTATGTATTACAAGGTTGCCAGTGTGCTTGGGATGTACACGCAGGATGTGAAGCTGATCAGCGGCAGCAAGGAATACCACCGGGCGGCCGCCATCCGTTACGTTCCAAACGCAAGAGAGTATGAAATTGACTCAAGCACAGAAGAAAACTTGCGGGCATTTTTGGGTTATGAAGCCTTGTACGTTATACTCAACGAAGATGACAGCCATGAATACTATCTGGATGGACGCGGACTGTTGTTCAAACTTGATAATGCCGCTTCATTCACGGTTCAGCAAACGACAATCATGCTGTTTGAAGGCAATCCGATCGGGCGTTTCTTCATACCCGATATTAACAATCCTCTCAATGCCGTTGGATATGACTACTACAGTTTGATGTATGATGCCTTTTTGAAAAAGCATGGCAAGGGAGCTGTCGAAGCATATTTATCGGCAATCCGACGGTTTGCCGAGCTTGATGAAACTGTCTTTTACGAGGCATACGGCGACTTGGAAAAACTATATCCACAAGCTCTCGGCCATTATTACAACGACTGCATCCGAATCAGGAAGGATACCTGCCGGAAGTTTTTGACCGAGATTGGTAAAGGGTAAGGCGCAGGGCAGGACTAGAATCAGATACAAAATGCGAAACATGGAGGGACAAGGCATATGGCAAGCCACCCGATTTATCAATTCTACGCAGAACTGGATGATTACAAGCCGAAAATATGGCGGCGTTTTCAAGTGACCGATGATATAACCGTCGCCCGGCTTGGCTATATCATTCAAGTGCTCTTTGAAATGACCGCAAGCCATCTCATGGCCATTGAAGTTCCTGAGAGCGAGAATTTCCGTAATTACATGAAGATTAACCATCCGAGCGAAGCACACAAGTACATGATATTTGATGTTAAAGACGAAAGGGTAACGCGATATGAGATTCCCGACGACGATATAGAGCCGTTTGATGACCCCCATCGCATTGTGCGAGTGGAGGACGCTATATCAACACGGATTCGCCGCGCCGTTTATCAGCCGAATGATAAGTTGAACCTCAACTATGACTTTGGCGACGATTGGTGGGTATCCCTGACACTTGAAAAAGTGTTTGAGGACAAAGCACTCCCTGGAAAGGAACTTCCGCGCGTTCTTGACGGCGCGGGGCATGGCATTGTCGAGGATGTGGGCGGCACGGGCAGCTTGGAAGAATTGGCGAAGGCGTTCAAAAAGAAAATGGGCGCGGATTACACGCAGTTCAGCGAGTGGCTCGGTGTAGAGGATTTTGATATAGCCGCTTTTGATATTGACGACATGAATTTCCGCTTAAAGAAAATACCGCGCATTTATAAGCAATGCTATGAGGACAGGCTGGCTCCCACACAACAGTCAATCGACCTGATAGAGCGGAAATACTTGCGGAAAAATCTATGATGCGCCAAGAATTGATTGATTACTGCCTTACATTCCCCGCCGCTTATGAGGATTATCCATTTGACAAAATCGCTGACGCAGGGGCATGGACGGTCATGCGGCACCGCGCCAACAAGAAGTCATTTGCTCTGATTTACGAGCGGAACGGGAAGCTGTGCGTCAACCTGAAATGCGACCCGTTTGAAGCGGATTTTTTGCGTCAGGCGTTCTCATATATTGCTCCGGCTTACCATATGAACAAGGAACATTGGAATACGATCACGCTGGGCGATGACGTACCGGAGGGCGATTTGAAGCGCATGATCGAGCGGAGCTATGCCCTGATAAAGCCGAAAGTGAGGAAACGATTATCTCATGGAAATACTTGATACTCTCAGGGCGACAGCCGATCCCGTCAAAGCCGCGCCAATGGCAGCTTATATGCGTGACCAGTTGATGCGTCGCTAGGCATGAGTCGGTTGTACAACGAGTATGGTTTTGCTACGCGGTTTTTGCCTCCTCAGTAGTGGCAAGCAATGCCTTTGGTGCCCCAAAGGCTCACAGACGACTCTCGCTACGGCGAGAATCGTCTGTTTTGCTTGTTGGGGAAATTCCCCAATCCCCTTTAATCGCACCTATTCGGTGCGGCTGCGCGTCCTGCCGGACGCTTCCATTTCGCGGGCTGCTACCCGCGTTTTTTCCGTTAGCCACAGTATTCGGTCATGGCCTTTTTTGCGTCCAAGAAATATTACATTTGTTCGGATCGGTGTTGGTTGTGTTGACTACGGCGTTGCTGTATGATTAGGAAGTACGTTTGGAAAATTGCTGGCAAAGAGAGCGTGATGAGATGGGTTTAACACTCGTGACCTGTAAAGACAAATTAGCTCCATATTTGCCTGCATTACGACAGTCAAAGATTCTGGCAGTGGACACCGAGACCACTGGTTTAGACCCACACATAGACCGCATAAGGCTAGTTCAGCTTGCCACAAAAGATCTGCCTGTGTTCGTTATTGACTGCTTTTCTTTCCTCCCAGAAGGCTTGGGGATGTTGAAGGATATGCTGGAAGGCTCCAACGTGAAAATCTTTCAGAATGCGAAATTCGACTTGCAGTTTTTCATAGCGCTTGATATTCACCCCTCTCCGGTTTTTGATACCATGCTGGCGGGCCAACTGCTCCGAACATCGGGCGGGCCGCATCGCGCAAACCTCGCCGCGTTAGCGAAACACTACTTGGACGAGGACGTTGCCAAGGATGAACAGACCAGCGATTGGCGGGGCGATTTGAACCATGCGCAATTATCCTATGCGGCGCGTGACGCGGAAGTGTTGCCTCGCCTTCGGGAAATCATGGTGGGGAAGCTACTTGAAAACGGCTTATCCGAAATTACCCGCATAGAATTTGCTTGCGTTCATGCCATCGCTCAAATGGAGTTTGCCGGGATATACTTGGATACCGAGCGCTGGAAGCAGCTCATCGTTCAGACCGAAAAACAACGGGACGAGGCGTTGGATACTTTGTATACCTTCTCGGGTAAGCCGATGATTCAAATGAGCTTGCTTGACGATGGTGTAGTGATGAATCCTAACTTTGAGAGCAATCAGTACATATTACATTTGTCAATTGTAAGCGCTCAATAATCCCGTGCCTATGAGAAAAAGGCCGGCAATGAGATAATCTAACTTGAAAAGCAATAGTGAAGTGACAAGAAAAACTGCAACGCAAGTTTTTCAAGTGAGGAAGGGAAAATGAAGATATCAGAGGCCAAGCAGGCATATCGTCTTCAGGAAAGGATACGGTTGGTACAGGAGCAACGGGAGAGCGGCAAGACTGTAAAAGCATGGTGCGCTTCGAACAACATCAAGGAGAGCAATTTTTACTACTTTCTGCGGGAAATCAGAAAAGCTGCGTTACAGATGAATGAGGGAAAGAATGCGGGAGAAAAGCAAGGACTTGTTAGGATAGAGCTTCCGGGTGGATTGTACCCTGCGCCGGGGGAAGCGGCCATGTTGGCAATCCGTATGCAATATAAGGGAGCTATGCTGGATATACAACCGGGAACCAGGGCTGAAGATTTGACCGTCGTATTAAAGGCACTGGGTCAGGTATGATAGATGTACTGGGGAACCTGCGGCAATTTTATATCCGGTGCGGATACACAGATATGCGAAAGCAGATCGACGGGTTGGCGGCAATCGTACAAAGTCAGGTGGAGATGGAAGAAGGCGTGCTTTTCCTGTTTTGTGGGAGAAGGGCAGACCGCATCAAAGGGTTGCTCTGGGATGGGACAGGATATATATTGGTTTACAAGCGTCTGTCCGATCGGCGCTTCCAATGGCCAAGAAATGAGGAAGATCTGAAGCAGATCACAATACAGGAATACCGTTGGCTCATGGAAGGTTTATCCATTTACCAGACAAAGGCAATCCGCCCCATGGAAAAGAGACCCGTTTTTTGAAAGAGATCAAAAAAAACCCGCTGCAAAAGTGCCAAAAACGTTGAAAACAATAGACTTTTCGTTCATTTTGTTGTATAATCATCTTACGAAAACAAGAAGGGCGGCGGCGGGATGCAAGCGGACACAAATCAAGCCTGGCCCCCTGCAATAGCCACCATCATTGGACAACTTCAAAGTGATATTTCAGCGTTAAGAGAACAATTGAAAAAACGGGATGCAGAAATCGAGCGACTCACGCAAATGCTTTTGAACGCGCAACGGGCACGCTTCGGTCAACGTAGCGAAAAACGGGTTTATGTTATAGACGACGGCTCTGAACAGCTATCACTGTTTGACGAAGCTGAGCAGGAATCAAGAGACGCCGCCCCCGAACCGGGGCTTGAAACATTTGTGCCGGCGCATGTTCGCAAGAAGAAACGCACAAAGGAAGAAATGTTTGGGAACCTGCCGACCAAGGAAGTCGAATACGAACTGCCGCCGGATCGGCTGGTTGACGAGAAGGGATATCATTACGAATGCATTGGCAGAGAGTTTGTACGCTCTGAATTGAACATCATTCCGCAGCAGGTTCTTCTCATGAATTATTTCAGAAAAATCTACGCCAGCAAGCAGTATGAAATAGATACAGGATATGCGAGCATAGTAAAGCCGGAACTTCCACAGCCCGTCATGAAGCACAGCATGGCTTCGCCTTCCAGCGTAGCCGACGTTATGGCGAAAAAATACGCAAACGGCATGCCCCTGTACCGCCAGGAGCAGGAATGGAAGCGCCGGGGTGTGGAACTCAGCAGAAACACTCTTGCCAATTGGATCATCCGGCCAACCAATGACTGGTTCATGCCTTTATATGAACTGCTAAGGCAAACGCTCTTGGAAGAACATATTATCCACGCGGATGAAACGAGCCTGCAAGTGTTGAAAGAGGACGGTAAACCCGCAACCTCGAAGTCTGAAATATGGGTATACGCTTCGGCTCCCCGAAGCAAGCGGCAAATCCGTTACTTCGACTACCAGAGTAGCCGGAGCGGCGAGTGTGCAAAAATATTTCTGACGGGATTTCATGGCATATTAATTTGCGACGGCTATAGTGGATATAACAAGCTGGAAGATATGACCCGCGGAGGCTGTTGGTCACACGCCCAACGAAAATGGCGTGAAGCCATACCAAAAGGCGTTGAATTGAAATGCTCAAAGGCCGCTCAAGGCTATGATTATTGTAACCGTTTGTTTGCGTTGGAAAAAAAGATGAAAAATCTACCTGACGACAACCGGCTGGAAGAACGCCAGAACGGCTGTCGTGCTTTGCTGGATCAATACTGGGAATGGCTTGGTTCCTTTATACCGGAAAAGGGCACCAAACTGGAAGAAGCTGTTCGCTACTCGCTTGGTCAAAAGGAGTTTTTATGTGCCTTCATGGCCCATGGCGATATGGAGATCAGCAACAACCAAGTTGAAAATGCCATCCGTCCCTTCGCCGTTGGACGAAAGGGCTGGTTATTCTGCGATACCCCAAAGGGGGCTTCTGCCAGCGCGGTTGTCTATACTTTGGTGGAAACCGCTAAAGCCAATCATGTTGATCCCTACAGATATCTTCTTCGCCTGCTTACAATCCTGCCCATGTATGGTGGCCAACCCTCGGTGGAGGACCTTCAGCAGCTACTCCCCTGGAGCGATTATTTACAGAGAGATTGTGCTGTTTGATGACACAGCTTTATTGATCGCTTACGATACATTAGAACGAGCCACCCTATGGCCTTAAATTAAAACTCAATATCCTCATACTGTTCATCTGTGAAGAAGACTTGGATATTCCGTTGCGATTGGACACGCTAACCGCACGGGGCTGG
>Ga0082212_10011398_pt1 | contig 11275 bp, 6 predicted proteins | sample TergutNt197P3_FD_71548 | JGI IMG/M metagenome (GOLD analysis project Ga0082212, IMG submission 71548) | Neocapritermes taracua P3 segment gut microbial communities from Petit-Saut dam, French Guiana - Nt197 P3 | ecosystem: Host-associated > Arthropoda: Insects > Digestive system > Gut ... | reverse complement strand
CGGCGATCCCGTCAATCATGTTGTATTCCTGTTGGAACGTGAAGATATTGAAGCTGCCTTCAATGGCGAAAGTTTTTTATCCTCCGCACACTACAATAACGAAAACGGTACTTTTGTTATCCATGTATTTGTGCCAGTCGGCTCTGGCAAGGCTTTGTCAGCGACCCTTTCTGGGCTTTTCTTTTCCGAGATTCTCTCCGAATACCAATTGTGGCAAACCGGCAGTATCTTTGTCGTCGACTCACAAGGTACCTTTGTCGCGAGTCATCGAAACGAATTGGTGTTAGAGCAACGTAACTTCATTAAGGAGGCAAAAACCGACAGCACATACGAATCGGCGGCTAAATTTTACAAAACCGTGATTGAAAACAACCATGGTTCAGGCAGATATTTTTTAGAGCAAAAAGAACGCCTTTGCGTCTATAAACACGTTACCGGTTCCCAATCAGGATGGTACATTGGCGTGGTCGCCCCGTTGAGCGAAAGTCCCTTAAGAACCGTGCAAAATGGACTGCTGTTAGCCGCTTTATTATTTCTTATCGTGGGGGTGGTCGTTTCCATTTTTGTTTCTGGCATTGTCATCAAACCATTTATTACTATCCAAAAGCAGGCAGCGCAGATTCAAGCAGACCACGAGCGTGCCTCGCTTTTGCTTGATACCATGCCGCTTGCCTGCCGCCTATGGAACAGGGATTTTAAGATTTTCGATTGCAATGAAGAAGCCGTTAAATTTTTCTGCATGAAAGACAAGCAGGAATACATGGCGAGATTTCCTGAACTCTCACCGGAGTTTCAACCGGACGGACAACGTTCACGTGATGTGATCCTAAAAAACCTTGAAAGAGTTTTTTCAGAAGAAAGCAAGATTGTTTTTGAGTGGATGAGTCAACTGCCGGATGGCACGCCGATACCCACGGAGATCACCCTGACACGAGTCCAAATCGGAGGAGAATATTGCGTTGCCAGTTATGCGCGTGACCTGCGTGAATACAAACAAATGATGGCAGACATTGACTATCAAAAAAGTCTGTTGCGAGTGGGGAACAGGACAGCGCAAATGCTTCTCATGATGGAAGACAAGGACAGTATCAGAAATCTGCTCCTTGACAGCATGGAACTTGTGGGACGTGCGGTGGACGCAGACCGCGTCCAGATTTGGCAAAATGAAATGAGAGACGGCAACCTTCACTTTGTCCACATACATGAGTGGTGTAGCGATTTTGGGCATCAGAGAATTGACATTCCCATCGGATTAAGTTTTCCTTACGATGATATACCTCATTGGAAAGAAATGTTCTTACGCGGTGAATGTATCAACGGACCGCTTTCCGAATTGCCGGAAGACGACCAGAAGTTTTTGAACATGTACGAAATCAAGTCGATTGCTAATCTCCCGTTGTTTGTACAGGACCATTTTTGGGGATTTTTCAGCATCGATAATTGTAGGCAGTCCCATACCTTCTCTGAGGATGAAATCGACATCATGCAATCGGTGAGTTTGATGATGGCGAATGCCATCAATCTCCATGAAGCATCAGTGGAATTGGAAGCGGCATTAAGAGACGCAGAAAAAGCCAACAACGCAAAGAGCAGTTTCCTCGCAAAAATGAGTCACGAAATGCGCACGCCGCTTAACGCCATTATCGGTCTGACTGACTTGGCATTGGAAAACATAAAACCGGATGACGGAAATTTGGAACGTCTTGTAAAAATTAACAATGCAGGATTGACTCTACTCGGCACCGTCAACGACGTTTTGGACATTTCAAAAATCGAGTCGGGAAATTTCGAACTTGTCTGCACCGTATATGATGTACCCAGTTTGATCAATGATGCCGTGACTCAAAGTACCATGCACCGGGGGGAAAAACCCATTGAATTCACTCTGCACATCGACGAAAACTTACCTGCACAACTTTATGGCGATGAACTCAGGGTCAGGCAAATCCTCAACAATATATTGACAAATGCATTCAAATATACGAGACAAGGCAAGGTCGAATTAGACATAAGTTGTGTAACGGAAGGAGGAACCGTTTACTTTACTGCTAATGTTCGGGATACGGGTATCGGCATTCAACCGGAACACATCGATGACATTTTTGTCGATTATACACAGGTGGACACGGTGACCAACCATAACATTATTGGCACGGGGCTTGGATTGGCGATCACGAAAAAAATGGTTGAGTTGATGGACGGTCACATTCAGGTTGAAAGTGAATATGGTAAAGGGAGTACGTTCTCGGTTAAATTTCCTCAAAAAATTGTAAATGATGTGGTGATCGGTAAGGAAATGGTGGAAAATCTCAAGAATTTTCGTTACTTTGATCACAAGCGTATGCAAAACGCCAAATTTTCGAGAATCGATTTGCCCTACGCACGCGTGCTGATCGTGGACGACGTGGCAAGTAACCTGGATGTTGCCAAAGGTTTGATGAAGCCGTATGGAATGAAAATTGACTGCGTAGAAAACGGACAACTGGCTATAGATGCTATCCGTGACGAAAAGGTCCGTTATAATGCGGTATTCATGGATCACATGATGCCTGATCTAGACGGTGTTGAATCCGCACGTCTCATACGTGAGATCGGCACCGATTACGCAAAAGCGATTCCCATCATCGCATTGACTGCTAATGCCGTTACGGGGAACGAAGAGATGTTTTTAAGCAAAGGATTTCAAGCGTTTATTCCAAAACCCATCGATTTAACTCGACTTGATTCAGTTCTCCGTTTATGGGTACGTGATAAAGAACAAGAAAAACAGTATTTAGACAGGCAAGTCGACGTGGTTGCGGACACCGCCTCGGATGTCCGTAGTGGGCAAGAAAGACGCGTCGCTTTCAACAGACGCAGTGGAATTGATCGACGCAAATTCGGAAAATTATATGACGAAATCAACGTCGAGAAAGGTCTCAAACGTTTTAACAGCGATAAGGATGTTTATTTGGGCGTATTACGTTCTTTCGCCGCGAATACCAGACCGTTGCTGGAAAAAATACTGGAAGTCAATGAGGAAAATTTACCCGGTTATACCATCACCGTGCACGGGATCAAGGGATCAAGCCGAGGTATTTTTGCCGAGGAAGTCGGGGCAAAAGCGGAGGCTCTCGAAAAAGCGGGAAAATCTGGCGATTTCGAATTCGTGAGGGGCAACAACCCGGAGTTTATCGAGCTGGTCCAAACGTTGATCGATGACATAGAGACGGCACTTAAAAACATAAATCTAAAAAATCCGAAACCAAAAAAGGATAAACCGGATGAAGAAGTACTGAAAAACCTTTTTGCCGCTTGCAAAAAATATGATATGGATGGTGTCGATGTTGCGATGGCAGAAATTGAACGATACGACTATAATGTGGACGGAGAAATTGTGGGTTGGCTCCGTGTCAATGTCGATGAAACGAACTTTGCAAAAATTGTTGAAGAATTATCCTATTTAGAAGAATGAAAGGAGATCAGTCATGGAACACAGAAGTAAAATCATTTTTGTTGATGACGTTAAGGCAAGTCTGACAATGGGCAAAGACTTGTTAAGAACATTTTACGAAGTTTATCCCGTACCTTCGGCAGAGAAGTTTTTTGAACTTCTCGAAAACGTGATGCCGGACTTGATTCTGCTCGACATCGAGATGCCGGAAATGAGCGGCTACGAAGTCATGAAGAAATTGAAAGCCGATCCGCGTTTTGTGGACGTTCCCGTAATCTTCCTCACCGGAAAAGACGACGACAACAGCGAAATCGAAGGATTTGATTTGGGCGCAATGGATTATGTAACCAAACCTTTCTCTGGACCGTTGTTGCTTCGGCGTATTGCGAACCAACTGTTGATAGCGCAGCAGAAAAAGGAATTGCAGGACAATCAAGCGATTCTAAAAGACTATGCGAACAACTTGGAAGTCAAGGTACGTGAAAAGACCGCCGAAGTATTCGACCTTCAAAATGCGATTCTCTCTGCCGTTGTTGACCTCGTGGAGTTTCGTGACAAACTCACGGGGGGACATGTTACACGCACACGGCGTTATCTGAAAGCACTATTTGAAGCAATGGTTAAGGAAGGGGTGTACGAAGAGGAAATATCAGCATGGGATCTGGATTTTTTTCTGCCGGCATCTCAACTGCACGATGTGGGAAAAATTGCCATCTCCGATATGATTCTGAACAAACCTTCTAGGCTCACATCCGAGGAATTTGATATTATGAAAAGTCATGTGACAGTGGGAGTCGATGCGATAGAGCATATCATGAGCAGAACGAAGGAGCATGATTTTTTGAATCATGCTTTGCTCATTGCAGGTACGCACCATGAAAAATGGGACGGCACCGGTTATCCGGTCGGTTTGAGGGGGACAAACATTCCTCTTGAAGGGCGTTTGATGGCGATTGCAGATGTCTATGATGCGTTGATTTCCGAGCGTCCCTATAAGAAGGCGTTTACTCACGAAGAAGCGTGTAACATCATTGTTGGGGATGCTGGCACTCACTTTGACCCCATTTTGGTCGAGGTATTCAAGAATGTCAAAGACCAGTTTGCGCAGATCGCGCAGGAAGTTGCAGCGCAAGTGCAAGATTATTCCGCTATAGCGAATCTGAGTTCGAGTTGAACATTTTGCAGTCGTTTACGGCACTTTAACAAAAAATCCATCCTATTTCGGAGAACAATATGCCAAACATTCCTCTGTTTCTCTTCGAAGCCGCACAACGGGCGACGGAAACGTTGTCCGATCCAAGAGTGAAGTCACAACTGCTTGCGGAGCTTGCCCAGCAGCAGTTATCGACGGAGCAATTCGATGCTGCCGTGCAAACGTTTGCCGCGATCCCGTTGCCGTTGGAGCGGCGGATCGCCCTGTTAGTTGCCGACTTTCGAACGCTCCCGCCGGAAAAAGTCGAACCGCTTTTGCAACTTCTGAAAGCGGATACGCAAACCGATCAACTGGCAGGTCGGCTTGCTCTTTCCATGTTGGAAGCAAAAAACGTTCGGACGGCTTGGAAAATCGTTGAATTTGACAAAGATGCGTTTGAAACGGAGCAACAGCAGTACGAATTTTTGGAAAAGGTCTTACCGTTGGTCGATGCCGATGATTGGAATAAAGTGCTTCGACTGTACCGAACATTTTCGCCCGGCAAGTTTCAAGATTGGGCATCACTGGAACTGATAAAATACCTTGCCCAAAATCGGCGAGCGGACGAAGCGGAAAAATTTGTTGATCTCCTTTCTACGTCGATTCGCAGTGCTTGGGCTTATTGGCTCATTTCCCGACTGTCTCCGGCAGAACTGTCGCAACGCTATTTGGACCAAGCCGCCGAAACTGCCGAGTCCATCGAAATGACAGCAAACGATGAAGACATGATGGAAACGCTTGCCTCATTGCTTAGGATTTTCGGACAAACGGCTTTCAAAAAAAATCGGGAACAGGGGGAGCGGTTATTGGAACGAAGCGAAGCGGCGGCGGCAACGTTGACCGTACCGATACAGCGTTATCGTTTGCAGTGTTTTCTTGGAAAGGTGCTTTTGGAATTAGGGCAGATCGCATCGATCCAAGAATATCTGCCGATAGAGGCGATGTTTGAATCGTTGCCCTCTGCGTTGAATCGTAGCCGGCTATCGGTTTGGCTTGCAGAGGCAGGTTGGAGCGAAGGTTGGTCGAAAGCCGTGGAGGCGATGTCGGTGCTGGAACGGGGAGCAGACGAGTCGGATCGTGCCGAGCAGATTTCCCTCGTTCTCAAACGTTTTGTTGCTCATCACCAGGGTTTGGCGGCGACTGGCGATTCGTCGGAAGATGTTTTCAGGATTTCCGGCGAGGAATTTGAGACGTTTTACTTCGATCCCTTCGCCGAATGGGACTGTGGATGTTAGCGTGTGTTAAAATGTTCCGCTCCTACTCACGCACTTTTCGCTACTCGTTCAGTCGAACCTATCGGCAATACACCGGCTTTGCCGTCCACCGTGTCTTCGGTAACTTGGTACGTCTCGCCCGACGGCAAGTCCGGCAAATCGTACAAAATATCCAGCATGACATTTTCGACAATCGAACGCAAGCCCCTCGCACCGGTCTTCTTTTCCAACGCCAGTCGGGCAATCGTGGACAGTGCCGAGTCCGTGAATTCTACATCCGCTCCTTCCATCTGGAACAATCGGCGGTACTGTTTGACCAACGCATTCTTTGGTTCCCGCATCACTCGCACCAACGCCGACTCGTCCAGCGGTTCCAGCGTTGAAATCACCGGCAATCGACCGACCAATTCGGGAATCAAACCGAAATGGTTAATATCCTCCGATGTAACCTGCGAAAGATAACGCGTGCAGGACTCCTCCCTGCTCATCGGAACCGTCTGGTTAAATCCGATGGACTTTTTACCGAGCCGCTGTCCGATAATATCCTCCAAACCGACGAATGTACCGCCGCAAATGAAGAGAATGTTCGTGGTATCGACTTGAATAAATTGTTGTTCGGGATGCTTGCGACCGCCCTGTGGGGGAACATTGGCAACGGTACCTTCGAGCATTTTGAGGAGGGACTGCTGAACGCCTTCACCGGAAACATCTCTGGTAATCGACACGTTCTGCGATGTTTTGCCGATTTTGTCGATTTCATCGATGTAAATGATCCCGCGTTGTGCCAGTTCGACATCGAAATCGGCGGCGTGCAACAGTTTTAGGATCAGATTTTCGACATCTTCGCCGACATAACCGGCTTCGGTGAGCGTGGTTGCATCGCCGATAGCAAACGGAACATCGAGAATTCGGGCAAGCGTTTGCGCAAGGAGCGTTTTACCGGAACCAGTTGGACCGATGAGCATTACGTTCGACTTGTCGATGGTCACGTCGTTACCTTCGTCCCGATTGAGAAGCCGTTTATAATGGTTGTGAACCGCCACGGAGAGGACTTTTTTCGCATGTTCCTGTCCGACGATGTGTTCGTTCAATTTTGTAGCGATTTCTCTTGGTGTAAGGACTTTCGAGAAGGGTTTGGAAGCGTTTCCGTTCCGACGTCGCTGCTCTTGGGCGAGAATGTGTTGACAAAGGCTGACACAATCTCCGCAGATGTGAACATCACCGGGACCCTCGACGAGGGGTCCTACATCCCGATAACTTTTATTACAAAAGGAACAAAAAGTCCCTTTTCTACTGGAACCGCCGTTATCATTGCCGCTTTTACTCATTTTTGTATCTGATGTGTTTGAGTGATCTTTCGACATGGAAATACCTTCTGTAAATCGTGTTAGGTTGTCCTATCCGTAACAAAAATGTGTCGTCCATGTCCTGCGTACAATGTTCCTACGTTTCCAAGAAGCCTTTGTTTGCCAAAAAATTATTTTTTTCAGGATTTTCCTGAGGGTCTATCCGTCAGTTTTGAGGGGGAACTCTTATTCAGGAGGGAATAATCTGTTTTCGGCTCTCCGGGGCTTTGGGTCAGTTTCAAGGAAACAAGTTGCTTTATTATTCGGAATTCTTCCGGTGTTAATTTTCCCTCTTCGTGTAGTTTTTTGAAAGATTCCAGATAATTCAGTGGTTGAAGTTCCGTTTTTGACAGATTAGCACGAAATGAGCGTAAAACGTACCATGCGATTGCCGTTAAAATCAGTAGCACTGCGCAACGGGGCAAAAGGTTAAGAAGGCTAATAATGAGTTCAAGCAGTCTGTCCATTACGAGCGGCGGGATTGGGAAAAACGGTACATTCCATTTCATTCATTCTAATTTTTTTTCGGAAAGAGTCAAACGGGCATATTTTTTCTCATCTGTGTCTTGGAATGTTTCGCAAACATCACGAGATGTGCAAGATTGTCGCAACACCGTCATTCCCGCAAGGCGGGAATCCAGACGAGAGATTTTAGGGAACCTCTAAAAACGTGTTCACATTTTAGGGATTATTGTCTTCTTTGCGCACTCTGCGTAAAAGGCGGCGTAGAGGGAAGAACAAAATTTACAAAAACTAACTAATGCTCACTCATCTTTCTTACTATACCCTCGCCAGATTTCTTCCGTAACCGAATCACTGACAAAACGCACACTGCCATCGCCAAAAGTTACGTTCACGCCGCCCGGATGATTACTCCGCGCCGTCAAAATGCCCACCATGAATCCATTGGAATGAATAATATCTGGGTGTCTTGCGTTCGGCATTTGATAAGCATTGTACGACGTATCGACCGCTACACCGGCAATCCAGCAGTTGGCACGGCGACCTCTCCACGAGGTTGGGCTGGTCGCAAATGCTGTATTCATATCGGGATTTATTCCGATGCCCCCTGTATAAGGAGTAGTGTCGGTGTCTGCTGGCGGACTCCCGGTAATCCTGCCGAGATAACGCTGGTACATCTTACCATTCAACGCGGTGTCGCGGCTACCAGTCAAGTTGCCAGACGAGGAACCAACCAGCGTTTCCGAAATGACCATCGTATTACTTGTGCCGCGCCGTATGCATTCTATACAGAGTGTTTCAAAACAGTTGAACATTCCATCCGTGCGAAAACGAGTGTCGTAATTCGACCCTGTTCCAGAGCCGGTACAAACCACGTAATTGCCTCCGGCGACCGGAACTTCTGGTTCATCGTGACCGGGTGCCATCCCGAAATTGTAGGGACCGCCGTCGCTTGGACAACGCAAGACACCGATAGCCTCTTTGACCAAGTCGATGTAATCCGGGTTCAGATGATTATGACCGTCGTGCTCTTTGAAAAGAGGGTTTTGGAAGTCGATTTGAACGTAAAGGTTTGCGGCTTCAATGAACGGCAACAAATGCGCCTGCGCCGAAAATGTCCAGTCGTTTATATTCTTGCTGCCAAGTTTCGGAAACGCATTGTATGTGTCATTGTGATTGTGCAATGCCAATCCCCACTGTCTTTGGTGATTGGAACATTGCATTCGCCGAGCAGTTTCACGTGCCGCTTGAACAGCAGGAAGAAGCAGCGCGATCAACATGCCGATGATCGCAATGACGACGAGAAGTTCGACAAGCGTAAACGCTTTTTTGTAACGGAATGATTGTATGGTAGTCATAGTGAATGATGTTGTTAGAGTACGTTAACGTCCTTGCGAATCCCTTTGCGTCCTTTGCGGTTAAAAATTACCGCAGAGGGCGCAGAGGCGAACACAAAGTACGCAAAGGAAGTGACCAGAACCGACCTATTGCATCAGACTACCGGTGGAGCGCGGCACGGCGGAAGATCGGTTACATCGGCAACCGGTGGAATCGAAAGAGTAAAAGATATTTCAGAAGTGCCATCCGCTTGCTGCAAGAGCGGCTCGGCGACCATAAAGAACGGCACCGCCAAAACAGCGAATTCGCAAATCGGACAGGAATCGTCCGAATCGGGAAGACACGGAGCAGGTTCGGAATGTTCACAACAGGTTTCTTCGGGATGCCCGCAACCGTGTCCGTGCAAACCGGGCAGGACAATGAGAGCAAAAACATAGAGACCGAGAGCGGCACAGGATATTAACCTGTTTCTGAACGAATTCCGATTGTTGCCGCAAAGTTGCTTCACCATATAAACCCGCCCTGAGTGTACAGAAATCTGTATCGTCTGTCAAGAGCGAAATCCGCGTCCGCTTACTTAAACTCTTTCGATGCGCAATTCATCGAAGACGAGCGGAATGTGATTTTCTTGATGGGCATCTTGTCTTTGAGGAGTTCATAGAAAAGTTCGCAAAGGTTTTCGCAAGTGGAAACCTTCTTGGTAACGACTATTCGGTACTCCGGGTACCGTCCGCCAAATTCGGTCGGATGAAGCGGATTCGATTATCAGTTGGCACCGGTTTTCAGGTATTTTCCCGTGCTTTTCGCCGTTTTTCAGCAAAATTGTTGCCCTTTTCTGGAAAATGCTCCCATAGAAAACTCGTAACCGTTCACGACTTTTGAAAAATGCTTTGTTTTTGAAAAATTGAAAATTGAGTTCGGAAAACTGAAACCGCATGAAGTTGAATGGAATTTTTTCTCCCCATTGTCCTGCGTTTCCATTCGGACACATTGACGTAAATCAATCAAAAACAAGGGTTTATGGTTGGAAAAAGTACCATGAACTTTACGGCTCTGGGCTGATTGCCGCACTCAATTATTGTTTTCAGAACATCGGAGGCACAACGCACAAAGCCTGACCCGATGCCTAGCACTTCACAAGGGGCTGTCCCTAGTCCATGCAATCACAGATTCCGAAATTTCAATTTTCAAGCGGAAGTGTAACACAGGGGAAATCAGCAACCGTCAGGAATTCTCCTGATAAACGTTCGGCTTGGACATCCCAATGCCAAACTCCGTGAACGAGTACGAAAACTCGTCGTCAAGCAAATACAAATAGAACTGCCCCAAAACTATTTCGGCATTTCGATTTGCTATGAACGCGTTATCCTTGGATGCGGAGGAGTGGAAACACAATTCTTGCGCCCTAACGACTCAACTTCGTCCAAGTCACAAACGCCGCAAGACCTCCGGCAATGACACCAAGCAGAGGAGTCACTAGCCAAAAATACCAAGTGTTGGAAATTCCCGGTATTTTTAGGTAATTCATGGCGAACCAAACAAACGCAAACGAAAAATTAAACACAACGACCGATTTCAGAAACCGATCTTTGATCTCCTCTTCGTTCATCGGCTCAACCGGTTTCTGTTTCTGCGCTTTCGGCTCTGGCTTGGGAACCGGTGCTTGCTTTTGAACAACTTGTGAAACCCGCACAGCACCGCGAGGATAGTGTTTCGCTATCGCATCATTTAATTCAGCAGGCGTACAAAGCACACACCGCACCGGCAAATCAAACGTCATACGGAGTTCATCCGCAACGTCGGGAATAATCGGCTTCGTTGTTGCCAACAGCACGTGCCCTTGATCGATGGAAATCGGCACAAAAGAATACTGCCGGGCAGTTATCGGATCAACTTGAACGACAACATTTTGGTCAATCGAAACATCGGCAAGATGGATGAACGGCAAGCCGACCGACTCCGCATACGCCATCATGACGGCATCGGGTGGAGCAATTTTCTTTTGCAGAACCGCCTCGTGCAGATCGATCCCGACGGCATTGGCGTAACTGGAAACTTGTTTTAACTGCTCCTCAGAAACGAGATTGTTGCCGAGGAGGATCGTCTCTAATTTTCGTCGTTCTGGCATAGGATTGGCTGGTGCCTGTTCATGCACCGCTTCGATTTTTCGTGTATGAGGCGTAAACTGCCCTTTCCAAGAATTTTTCGAAATTGGTCTTTACAAGGAGTCGCCTTTTAGTGTATAGGATTGTTTGAAAACTGACAAGCCCTATTCGAAAAGGAACTCCCA
>Ga0082212_10011397_pt1 | contig 11275 bp, 8 predicted proteins | sample TergutNt197P3_FD_71548 | JGI IMG/M metagenome (GOLD analysis project Ga0082212, IMG submission 71548) | Neocapritermes taracua P3 segment gut microbial communities from Petit-Saut dam, French Guiana - Nt197 P3 | ecosystem: Host-associated > Arthropoda: Insects > Digestive system > Gut ... | reverse complement strand
AAGGTGTTTGAAAATTTCCCGGGGAGTTTCCAGAGCGGTCAAATGGGGCAGACTGTAAATCTGTTGGCTCAGCCTTCGAAGGTTCGAATCCTCCACTCCCCATTAGCGGCTAATTCTTTACAACATAAAGAGTTAGCCGTTTTTTTTGAAATCACTATCATTCCTTCTTTACTAATGAGGTAATAGTTGCAGATAAAGTTACAGATTTCCGAATTAACTCCGGTTAACTTGCTTGGGATGCTGTTAATAAAATTAAACCCTATTTTAGATAAAAATTCTAAACGAATGTAAATTTCATGGGCAAAGAAATAGATATCAATCAGTAGGTTGAACAGTGAAAATATCAGCGAACGAACCTCTTATCCTTCCTTCGTCAATGTCAAAAGGGGAAGAAACGAAACTTGCCGAATTACTTGGCTTTTTCTTGACGCGGATACTGTGAAGGAATAGACTATTATCAAAGATATGAATCGTAAATACATCCTGTTATTTATCCCGCTATGTCTCCTCTGTTTTGTATTATCTTCCTGCACAAAAAAAACAACAGAAACGAAAGGGATCATCCTGGGTTTTTCCCAGATCGGTGCGGAGAGCGCCTGGCGTAACTGTAATACCCGTTCGGTTCAGGAAGCGGCTGCCGAGGCCGGGATACAGCTTCTCTTTTTCAACGCCGAGCAAAAACAGGAAAACCAGATAAAAGCAATCCGTTCTTTTATTGCTTACCAGGTCGATGTGATCGCCTTTGTACCCATCGTGTCGGATGGATGGGAAAATGTGCTGGAAGAAGCCAGGCGGGCGGAAATTCCGGTGCTGATCTGCGATAGGGAAATCAATGTTTATAGTGAGAACCTTTACGCAGGGTATTTGGGAACGAATATGCTCCAGGAAGGGCGCAGCGCCGCAGAATATTTATTGAAAAAATTTACCGATCCGGAAACAGGAAGAATTACAGCGAACAGAAGAAACCCGATAAGAATCGTTGAATTGCAGGGAAACGAAGGTTCCGCGCCGGCAATCTTTAGGGCCGAAGGATTCCGGGAAATGATAGCGGAATATCCCGGATTTGAAATTATCTACAGCAAATCCGGCGACTTCCTCCGTTCAAAGGGCTACGAACTCATGTGCGAAATACTTGAAGAACAATTTGAGTTTCACGTTATCTATTCGCATAATGACAGCATGACCCTGGGGGCGATTGACGCCATGAAGGAACGGGGAATAAAGCCGGGAGAAGATATCGTCATCATCAGCATTGACGCGGAACAGGCGGCCATAGATGCCCTGAAACGGGGAGAGATTAACTGCGTGGTGGAATGTAACCCCAAACAGGGGCCGGATATTATGCGCCTTGCAAGCCGGCTGGCCCGAAAAGAGACAATTCCCCGCGTTATTTTTATGGAAGAAGAAGTGTTCACCGAGTGGGATGATCTTTCAAATATCGCGCCCAGAGGGTACTGATAATGGCCCGGCGTACAAAACTGTTACAAAAGCTAAAAACATTCCTCATCAGCGCCAGTATTATCAAAACCATTAAGACTTCTCACATCGTTATCATTATCCTCTTATTGATTCCGCTGATGATGAGCATTGTTGTTACTTTTTTCAATACGTTCAGCTATGACCGGCTTATTACCAATGTAGACAAGGCTAACCGGCTGAATCAGGTTGTCAGTACTGAGGTAACCAATGAACTTTGGGACATTGTTGCCGGAAACAAATCTTTTACCGATGGCAGTCAGTATCAAATTATTGACAGCATTAATGCCGGGATAAGGGACATTATGCGCACTACCATGGAAGCCGGAAATCGTCAGATGCTGGAGGTAGTTGGCCGGGCCATGGATACCCTTGTCCGTTATGTGCATAGACTGGGCGCTCAGATGGAATATAGCTATCCTGTTATTGAAAACGAACGAATGTTGGACGAAATCAGGGGAGTTTCCGCTCTGGTCTCGGATTTGCTGCGGGACTTTATAGTAAGGGAAATAGAATCGGCGGCGGCGGAAAACCAGCGAATAAAAGAACGGGCGATTATTATCAGCATTGTTGAAATTGCCATTATCATTTTTGCCACGTTTATTTCTGTGTATGTACAGATGTCAGTTTCAAAGAGCGTTAACCAATCGATAGGCTCTCTTGTTTCCCTTTCGTCTTCCATCGCCGAAGGAAACCTGGACGCCAGAGCGGAGCTTCCCCGTGTGCAGGAACTGGAAACCCTTACCAAAGATCTCAATATCATGGCGGACAAGATCAAAACACTTATTGATGAAAATATCCGCGAACAGAGGAATTTGCAGAAATCTGAAATGAAGGCGCTGCAGGCCCAGATAACCCCTCACTTTTTGTACAATACCCTGGATTCCATCGTATGGCTTGCCGAAGGAAACAAGAATGAACAGGTCATTTCCATTACCAGGGCATTCTCCGATTTTTTCAGGATCTCCCTTAACCGTGGGGATGAGTGGGTACGGGTTCAGGAAGAATTCAAACACATAGAAAGTTATCTGACCATACAAAAGATTCGCTACCGGGATATTCTTGATTATTCAATAGAATATGAGCAAGAAATGGAACAAAAGATCATGCTCAAGCTATTACTGCAGCCTTTGGTGGAAAATGCGTTGTATCACGGTATCAAAAACAAACGGGGCATGGGAAACATTATTGTAAAAGGATGGCCGGAAAAGGATTTTCTCTGCTTCAGCGTTACGGATAACGGTATAGGAATGACAGCCGAACAGCTTACCTCGGTAAAGAAACAGCTTTCCGGCTTGCCCGCTACTGGAATACCGGAAGCTGAAAACCAGATATACGGGCTCTACAATGTGGCTAAAAGGCTGGAATTGTATTATAACAGGACAAACCTTTTGGATATTCAAAGTGTTTACCGGGAGGGTACGAAGGTAACGCTTCTGGTACCTGATTCTGCCGTAGAAGCCACGCAGCCTCTCATTTCGGAGCCTTCATTGGCTGTACCGGTGAGGAAATAGATGAAGTCGAAAAGCCACCCGAGTCAGAAGAGCAAGTTTACGTATAAGGTTTTTTTGGTAGAAGACGAGATCGTTGTTCGTGAAGGAATCCGAAACAACATCCCCTGGGATGAAACTCCCTATTCCCTGGTTGGCGAAGCCTCCGACGGCGAAATGGCTCTTTCCATGATCCAGGATATAAAGCCCGATATTCTGATCACCGATATACGAATGCCTTTTATGGATGGGCTGGCACTTTCCAGAATAGTAAAAAAAACTCTGCCCTGGATAAAAATTATCATTCTTTCCGGGCATGACGAATTCGAATTTGCCAGAGAAGCGCTTTCAATAGGTGTTGAAGAGTACCTTTTAAAACCGGTTTCTTCCCAGGAAATGAGAAACACCCTGGACAAAATCGCCAGACGTATTGACGATGAAAAAGAAAAACTTCTTGACATCGAAAAACTGAAGGCCCAGGTTCAATCTTCAACCGATATTCTTCGGGATAAATGGCTTTCGGATTTTATGAACGGGAGAATTCCGGCTGTTGACGCAATTGAGCAGGGAAGGGAATTCGGTATTGACCTCCTGGCGCGTTCCTATGTTGTTTTTGTGGCGGGAATAATGAGTTCTGAGGGAAATGAGGGACAGCTCATTCCGGTAAAAATTATTTTCGAGTCTATACTGGGAAAGTACGCTAACGTTATCTGGTATCAGGAAAACGAGAATCGTTTTGTGGTACTTCTGAAGGAGATTCCGAATAACGAGATGGAATCGGCCTATACAATAGCCCAGGCCCTTGAGTATGAGATAGATCGAAATACGGAATGTAAAGTGATGATAGGGATTGGTCCGACAACGGAAAGAATAGGCGAAGTGACAAAATCCTGTGCAATGGCGGGCAAGATTGTTGATCACGGTATTGCCAGGGGTATTACGCAGATTGCCGACAGCAGTATGCTTCCGTCTGACGAGGCAGGTTTTGATCCCTTTCCGCTTCTTAACCTGGATGGTGATATTTTACTTACGCGGCTGAAATACGCCGCTAAAAAAGATATTGATTCGATTATTAAAGAATATACAAAAGCACTGGGAGAAAATTTTAATGATAACCAGATGCTTGTCTTTTTTATTTTTGGAGAAATAATTGTAGCGGCTTCGAAAATTGTGGAAGCCCTGGGCGGAGATATCAGAAAAATTGCGCCTTACAGCCTCAACCGGGAAGATCTGCAGCATATTGCAGATTCCAGGGAGGTCTTTTTTGAAAAGGTAAAAAGCCTGCTTTCCGCAGTTATTGAGTACCGGGACGCCAATACCGGGGGACGGTACCGGTCTGTCATTGTAAAAGCCCGGGAGTATATCGATCTGAATTTTTCCACCACCGGCATATCCCTGTACTCCACCGCTTCTTACGTGGGTATCAGCCCCAATCATTTAAGTACGGTTTTCGCCCAGGAAACAGGAGAGAATTTTATCGAGTACCTTACCCGGGTTCGAATAGAAAAGGCAAAACAGCTTCTAGGTGAAACCGCGATGAAGAGCGCGGATATTGCCTACGAAACCGGTTTTAACGATCCCCACTATTTCAGCAGCATTTTCAAGAAGAATACCGGCCTGAGTCCCAGAGACTTTCGCTTGAATCAGAATCAGAAAAAAACAAACTAAAATTCGTAAAAAATTTAACTTTTATATATAAGTGCTCTCTTTCGTGTACAGAAAAGCTATTTTTTTGCCCTGAAACGTAAAAATTCGAATAAAATTCAATAATAAAAATCATGTACTAAAAGAGTTTTTACCTGTAGCTTGTATTAAAATTAATTCTTTTGGAGGAATTTATGAAGAAATTGTTAGTGGTTTTATTGGCTCTAGCCTTGGTACTTGGAATGGTAGCCTGTAGCAAGAAAGCAGACACCAGTTCGAGTGGTCCCAGTATGATAACAGTCGGTTTCGCGCAGTGCAAAGCGGACGAGTCTGACTGGCGTATGCATAATACCCGGTCTATGATGCAGGCATTCAACCACCCGGAATATCGCCTGATTATTGCGGATTCCAACAACGATGCTGCCAAGCAGGTTGCCGATGTGCAGGGTTTTATTGATCAGGAAGTTGACTACATTGTTCTGGCCGCTGTAAACGAAACCGGCTGGGAAACTGTCCTCAGAAATGCCCAGTCAGCTGGAATTCCCGTTATTTTGATGGACCGCACCATCACTGCCCCCGAGAATCTTTGGACTTGTTGGTTCGGCGGCAGCTTCAAAGAAGAAGGCAATACGGCAGTCCAGTGGATGGAAAAGCGTTTCGGACGGGGTGAGGCCAATATCGTTCACCTGCAGGGTCAGTTGGGCGCATCTGCTCAGGTAGGACGCACCGAGGCCCTTAACGAAGGCGTCACCAGGAATGGCTGGAACCTTCTTGGACAACAGACCGGTGATTGGGGAACTGATCCCGCGAAAAGCGTAATGACATCATGGATTCGCCAGCATGGCAACAGGATCAACTGCGTCTATGCCGAGAATGACAATATGGCGCTTGGCGCCATCCAGGCGCTTCAGGAAGCCGGCATGAAAGTCGGCGGAGCTGACGGCGTGGCCATCGTTACCTTTGACGCCAACAGGTGGTCTCTGGAAATGACGCGTGACGGCATCATCAACGCCAATGTTGAATGTAATCCTCTGCTTGGCCAGGGTGTCTTCGATATCATCCAAAACATGCGAAAGGGCACAATGCCTGCGAAGAGAACGCTTGCTTTTGAGGAAGCATTCTACTGGGATACCATCACCCAGCCAATGATTAACGCACGCGCGTATTAATTGACGGTGTCTGAAAAGAATAATTAATCACAGAGGCCACGGAGTTGCACGGAGAATATACTATAACTCCGTGTTCTCTGTGTTCTCCGTGGTGAATTCTTTCTTCTTGACGCTCCATGTTGAATAACTTTAATGGGGTAGTTATGGCAGAGAGTTTTGAGAAAGACAGTCAAATTGTGGTAATGACCGGAATCGGGATATCCTTTCCCGGCGTCCGCACCCTTCATCAAGCTGATTTTACACTCCGTCGCGGTGAGATACACGCCCTTATGGGCGAGAACGGCGCCGGGAAATCAACGCTAATTAAAGTATTGACCGGCGTTTATTTAATGGACGAGGGAAGTATCCAAATTGAGGGGAAACCTGTTGTCATACATTCGCCGCAAGATGCGCAAAAGCAGGGTATAAGCACCGTTTACCAGGAAGTAAATCTTTGTCCAAACCTAACGGTTGCGGAAAATCTTTTCCTTGGCCATGAGCCGCGCAAGATGGGCCTCATTGACTGGCGCGCAATGCACGCCGGCGCCGCCGAATTATTGAAGTCGTTAAATATCTCGGTGGACACGAAAACACAGCTGGACAGCTGCTCAATCGCGATTCAGCAGATGATAGCGATTGCGCGCGCGATCAACATAGAATGTAAAATTCTGATTCTTGACGAGCCAACCTCGTCTCTTGACGAGCACGAAGTACAAAAACTTTTTACGCTTATGAGACAGCTCAAAAGTCAAGGCGTTGGAATTATTTTTATCACTCACTTCCTTGAGCAGGTTTATGAAGTTTGCGATCGTATAACGGTGCTAAGAAATGGCGAGCTGGTTGGAGAATACGAGGTGGAAAATTTACCACGCCTTCAGCTTGTCGCCAAGATGATGGGCAAAGACCTTGATGATCTTGCCAAGCTCAAGCCGGATGAGGACGAATCGAAAACCCATGAAGGCGAGATCCCGTTTGTGGAGACTCATGGTTTATCAAGCGGAGTTTCCAGGATTGTTCCTTTCGATCTTAAGATATACAAGGGCGAAGTCGTCGGCCTAAGCGGCCTTTTGGGTTCAGGCCGGAGCGAGTTGGTACGGGCGATATACGGAGCGGACAGGGCCGTCCACGGAAAGATCCTTTTAAAGGGTGAGGATATAAAAATAAAGAAGCCTATGGATGCCATGAAACAGAAAATGGCCTATTTGCCGGAAGACAGAAAAGTCGATGGCATATTCCCGGAGCTTTCGGTAAAGGAAAATATCATCATCGCCCTTCAGGCGAAATACGGATTGTTTAAGCGTATGAGCCAAAAAGAAATGGAAAAATTTGCAGATGAATACATTGAACTGCTCAATATTAAAACCCCTAGTACCGATACGCCGATTAGAAGCCTCTCCGGCGGTAATCAACAAAAGGTCATTCTGGCGCGCTGGCTCTTAACAAATCCTGAGTTTATGATATTGGATGAACCGACCAGGGGAATTGATGTCGGTACGAAAACAGAAATACAAAAGCTAATAGTTAAACTTGCCGACGAAGGTAAAAGCGTGGCTTTTATTTCCTCGGAGCTGGATGAGATGCTGCGCACCTGTTCAAGGATGGTGGTTATGCGGGACCGAAATAAAATCGGAGAATTAACAGGGGAAGATCTTAATCAGGAAACAATAATGCGGACGATAGCCGGGGGCGAACATGCCTGACATCATGAATACATCAAAACCGTTTTTTAAGAGACTTCTGGAAAACCGGCTGACCTTCTCGCTGACGCTTCTCTTTATCATCCTGCTTCAGAATATTATTACAACCCCTACTTTTTTTACAATGACAATAACCAACGGACTCTTAACAGGATATATACCCATCATTCTTGATGATGCCAGCAAGCTGGTTATAGTAGCGCTTGGGATGACCCTGGTTACCGCAGTAGCCGGGGGCCAGGATATCAGCGTAGGTTCCATTATGGCGATTTCTGCCGCCTTCTGCGGCTTGCTGCTGAATGGGCCTGAATACAGGACGGATGTTTTTCACAACCCATACTGGCTGGCCATAATCGCAGGTCTTCTCGGAGGCGCGCTTTGCGGCGCTTTCAACGGCTTTTTGGTAGCGGTTTTGAAAATCCAGCCGATGATAGCTTCGCTTATTCTTTTCACATGCGGGCGTTCAATTGCTAAATTAATCACACACAGTCAAACCGTTTACATTATGAATCCTGTGTATAAATATCTGGGAGTTCAAATACCCGGCGTGCCTGTCAGAACGACAATTATTATTGCATTCGTTATGGTTGTATTGGTTGTGCTTGTTGTGAAACGGACAAGCCTGGGGCTTTATATTGAGAGTATTGGCATAAACAGCTCGGCATCCCGCCTTGTGGGGATTAATTCCACTCTCATTAAATTTATGGCGTTTGTTATATGCGGTGTGTTATGCGCCGTAGCCGGCCTTATGGGGTCAAGCAGTCTTGGAAGTGTAAACTCCGATGAATTGGGCCGGTACATAGAGTTAGACGCCATATTGGCAGTAGCCTTGGGCGGTACTCTGTTGGGCGGAGGCAAATTCACCCTGGCAGGATCGGTTATCGGAGCATATACCATTCAGGCCATTACCACAACATTATACGCCATGCAGGTGCGTGCGGATCAATTGATGGTTTTTAAGGCGATTATTATTGTTATTATCATTGTTGCCGGCAGTGAGGTCTTTAAGGAAAAGATTAGCCTTCTGACCCGTAAAAAAATATTGGCGGGGGGATAACGATGGACAATCCGGCAGTTTCCCGCATTTTTAAAAAGCGCAAAGCCTTAAGCAACTCAGGAATTTTGCTGTTAATTACAATTACACTTTTTCTTATTCTATATGTAGCCTCAATCATATTGTTCAGAGAGAACAGTTTCGGAAAATTCGTTATATTTTTCAATACGTTTTTTAACGAGAAGCCATATCTGTTGGCGATTTCTCTGGGTTTAACTGTTGTTATGATAGCCGGGAGTATAGACATATCTGTTGGCGGAGTAGTAGGTTTGGTCGCCATGGTTACTGCCGTTATGCTTACGGAGCACGGAATAAACCCGATATGGACTATCCCCACAGCCCTGTGCATAGGTTTGGCGTTTGGCATAGCGCAGGGTTTCCTGGTTGCCTATATGAAGATTCAACCGTTCATTGTAACTTTGGTTGGTATGTTTTTTGCGCGCGGGATGATAAGCGTGATACGGCCTGTGTCTGTACCTATAACAAATGACACGTTCCTGAGCTGGTCCGATGCGAAGCTGTACATTCCGTTTTTATATAATTTGCGCCGAAACGGCACACGTGACGTAGCCTACCTTGTTCCGGCGGGAATAGTAGTTCTGGTTGCTTTAATGGCAATAATTGTTCTGCTTAAATACACAAGGTTTGGCCGTTCTCTCTATGCTGTCGGAGGCAATATGCAGAGCGCGCTGTTAATGGGTATCGACCCCAAAAAAACAAAACTTCTGGCGCATGTACTGTGCGGCTTGTTAGCCGGAATCGGAGGCTTGGTCTTTACTCTCGGTATGCCGTCCGGCAGTCCCGATTACGGACGGGGATATGAAATTCAGGCTATTTCGTCGAGTATTATTGGCGGCGCGATGCTCTCAGGCGGTGTGGGCCTTCCCATAGGCACGTTTTTTGGAGTATTGATTAACTTGCTTGTACAGCGTGTTGTGCCGATGCTTGGCCTCACCGAGGCGTCCTGGCCTACGATAATCACCTCTGCATTTTTGTTTGCCTTTATTGTTCTGCAAAGTGTCTTGTCGATAGTAAGTAAAACGGACGGTGGAGTAGGGCAACTGTTACCTGCCTGGCTGCGCGGTAATAGCAAAGAAGGCAAAAATAACCCGGCGCAATAGAAAATAATATAATTACGGTGGTTAACCATGGACACAAAACAAGCAATCATTGAAGGAAAAACAGCCCTCGGGATCGAATTGGGTTCTACCCGCATCAAGGCGGTATTAATTGACGAGAATTACTCGCCTGTCGCATCCGGCGGCCACGATTGGGAAAACAGACTGGAAGACAAGGTGTGGACATATCATCTTGATGATGTATGGACAGGACTGCAGAGTAGTTTCCGGAATCTGGCGAATGACGTTCAAAAACGTTATGGAGTAACTCTTTCATCAGTTGGCGCTATCGGTATTTCCGCCATGATGCATGGGTATCTTGTGTTTGACAGAGACAACAAGCAGCTTGTCCCTTTCCGCACCTGGCGTAACACCATGACCGAAAAGGCCGCCGCTTCTCTTACCGAAATGTTGCAGTTTAATATACCTCAACGCTGGAGTATCGCCCATCTGTACCAGGCGATCTTGAACAAGGAACCTCATGTAAAAGATATCGCTTTTTTAACAACCCTGGCGGGCTACGTTCACTGGAAATTGACAGGTGAAAAAATTCTTGGCATTGATGACGCTTCCGGCGTGTTTCCCATTGACAGCATGATTAATAATTATAACGAGAAGATGCTGCTGCGGTTTGGCGAACTGATAGGCCCTGAAGGATTTGGCTGGAAAACCGGCGATATACTGCCAAAGGTTTTTAGCGCAGGGGAAAAAGCCGGAACCCTTACACCGGAAGGGGCAAAACTGCTTGATCCCTCCGGCCGCCTGCAAGCGGGCATTCCTTTCTGCCCGCCGGAAGGAGACGCAGGTACCGGCATGGTTGCGACTAACAGTGTGGCGGAACGGACGGGCAATGTTTCGGCGGGTACTTCCATTTTCGCCATGATCGTTCTGGAAAAAGCCCTGTCAAAGGTGTATCCGGAAATCGACATGGTCACTACCCCCGCCGGAAAGCCGGTCGCCATGGTTCATTGTAATAATTGTACCACCGACCTTGACGCATGGGTGAAGCTCTTTAGGGAATTGGCGGATTTAACCGGAGCGAAAATTGACAAAGCGGCGCTGTATGACGCTTTGTATTTTAAAGCTCTGGAAGGCGAAAAAGACTGCGGCGGCCTTTTGTCGTATAATTTTTATGCCGGTGAACACCTCACCGGTATTGAACAGGGCCGTCCCCTGTTTGTCCGTCTGCCGGACAGCAATTTTACCCTGGCGAATTTTATGCGGACGATCCTTTTTTCTACGATGGGCACACTAAAACTTGGCATGGATATCCTTACGGAAAAAGAGCACGTGCGCCTTGACAGCCTCCTGGGTCACGGCGGCTTGTTCAAGACGAAGGGCGTTGGCCAGCGGTTTATGGCCGGGGCGCTCAACACGCCGGTGTCAGTAATGGAATCCGCCGGCGAAGGCGGGGCATGGGGTATCGCGCTCCTGGCGGCGTATATGCTGCAGCGGCAAAATGGAAAAAGCCTTGAAAAATTCCTTTCAGAAAATGTTTTTGCCGGAAAAACAGGCGTCAAAACAGAAGCCGATCCAAAAGACGTGGAAGGTTTCAGACAATACATGAAGCGTTATGCGGCAGGACTTGCTATTGAACGGGCCGCTGTTGAAAATCTGTAAAGAGGCAATGTATGGATATTAAGAAATT
>Ga0082212_10011396_pt1 | contig 11278 bp, 4 predicted proteins | sample TergutNt197P3_FD_71548 | JGI IMG/M metagenome (GOLD analysis project Ga0082212, IMG submission 71548) | Neocapritermes taracua P3 segment gut microbial communities from Petit-Saut dam, French Guiana - Nt197 P3 | ecosystem: Host-associated > Arthropoda: Insects > Digestive system > Gut ... | reverse complement strand
AGCGTCGCGTTGTTTGCTGGTGCACAATACTTTCTCATCAAAAGAAGACCTGCTCGAATACGCATCAGAACCTGAAAAATTCTTTTTTGTTCTTTGTCCGCGCTCCAACATATTCATTCAAAATTGTTTGCCCGATTTGCAACTTTTTTCTTCGCCGGATTTTTTCCGAAACGTTTGCCTTGGCACCGACAGTCTGGCTTCCAATACAAGCCTTTCCATTCTTGAGGAAATAAAAACCATTCAGTATCATGCTCCCGAAATTCCGCTCGAGACGCTTGTGCGATGGGCTACGTATAATGGAGCGTCAGCCTTGGGAAAAATTTGTTTTGGCAGTTTTGAGAAAGGTAAAACTCCCGGAGTAAACCTGATTACGGAAATGGATTTTTATCGGATGCAACTTACCGAACAAAGCACTGTGAAAGTACTTGTTGGCGTTTGAATTTACTTCATCAGATATCTCATATCTAAAAATTTTGTTTAACATTATATTAATTTTGTTGAGAATGTTTTTAAAAAAAATCAAAATTTGACAAAAATCATTTGGAAAATAGAAAAAAACTGTTATATTTGCCCCTCTTGATTAGTTTATCAATATGAAAAAGTCTCAAAAAAGTAGTCGTTTCTTGCTTCATAGTTTTGCATGCGAAAGTCTTGATATACAAGGCGTGGCACGATTATTGCAGAGAGAGAGAGAGAGAGAGAGAGAGAGAGAGAGAGAGAGCTACTACGCTAATGTCTTTTTTGAGATTTTTCAGAAAGTTCCGGGGTGGTTTTATCGCTATTCTGCGGCTTTGTGCGTCTATACCGGAAATTATGCTCCAACCCTTACTACAGTCAAACATCAATAAATAATTCTTGCCTATTGTCCATCATTTAAAAATTAAATCATACCATTATATATCTCAAAGAAACATTATAAACAAAGTTTGTCAATGAAAAAATTTAAAACAAAACGAAGAATGTGTTGTTGTGAGCGGATAATCAATCGTTTGCAGCGAATGCTTTTTATGGGTTTATTGCTGGCGGGCGTCAGTTTGTCGGCAATGGCTCAGATTAACATTTCAGGTACCGTAGCTGATGCTATTACCGGCGAAACGCTGCCGGGAGTGAATGTGGTCATCAAAGATACCAACATCGGAACGGTTACCAATTTTGACGGGAAATACTCCATCGCGGTTCCCGATGCGGATGCGACGCTGGTTTTTTCCTTTATGGGTTACACTACCACCGAAATTCAGGTGGGCGAGCGGCGCGTCATTGATGTTCAAATACGCGAGGACGCCACGCAGATTGAAGAAGTGGTGGTGGTAGGTTACGGCACCATGAAGAAAGCAAACCTCACCGGCGCTGTTGTATCTGTTAATGTTGAACAAACATTGGGTAGCCGCCCTGTTGCCGACATAGGGCGTGGATTGCAGGGCGCTGTTCCCGGACTGTCGGTTGTGGTTGCCAGCGGGGAAATCGGTTCGGACGCACTGATGACAATTCGCGGACATGTAGGCTCAGTGAATGGTAGCGCCAATCCGTTGATACTCTTGGATAACGTTGAAATTCCAAGTATTCAGGTGGTGAACCCCGACGATGTAGAGTCCATATCCGTACTGAAAGACGCCGCATCCGCTTCCATTTACGGAGCAAAAGCGGCGTTTGGCGTTATTTTAATTATTACCAAGAAGGGCGCCAAAAAAGAATCGGTTTCTGTAAGTTATTCGAATAACTTTTCGTGGCAAAACAGGGCGAAAGAATTGGAAATGGCTCAATTGGACGGTATCAAGTATCAATGGTTTGCAGCCATAACACGCAATCCGGAATCCATGCCGGGAACGGTACAGTTTACCGGTAACATGTGGAGAACCACCGAGGCGAGTCTGATCAAGGCAATAGAATGGGAGCAAAAGTATGGAGGTAAGATTAATAATTCCGATCCTTTTGTGTTTGGACGCGACTGGTATTACGACGGAGTCAGCAAGGTTGGTTACCGGACTTTCAATGCCGTTGACGCATTGGTTGCCAACTGGACGCCAACACAAAACCATAACCTTTCTATCAACGGTATGAGCGGAAAAACCATGTACAATATCGGTCTTGGTTTCATAGATCAGTCGGGAATGGTGAAACCTGCCAGTATAGACGATTTCAGGAGATACAACGCATCGCTGAAAGTCTCTACCGAAATCAATAAATATCTGTCAGTTCATGCCGGCGCCATGTACTCCGACCGCGACAAACGCTATCCGAGCGTGGGCAGCGCATCGGCGGGCGACCCATGGCTGTATGCCTACCGTTGGGGACCCTTAATGCCCGTTGGATGTTTGGATCAATTCGGCAGAGATCTGAGAGGTCCTTACTACGAATTTGGCGCTACCACTACATCCAACAGACGCAATATCTATACCAACGTCAATCTGGGTACAACTATCAACATCACCAACAACTGGGATGTGAAATTTGATTATACGTATGTGAATCAGCAGGATATTACCAACTATTCCATACCAAGGTTTGAGGGAATGGACGTATGGTACGCTCCGCCGGCATGGACGGATGATCAGGGAAACAGGGTATGGGTTAATGACGAGGGAGAAATTGTAGCTCCCGATACACCCGGAGGTTTTCCGGCATACCGTTTTGCTCCGGTAAATTATGGCGCCAATGGAGCATACCCAACTACCAATCCCTCAAGTTCCATCAGCCGCGAGTCGCGTACAACCAATAAAAACGTATTCGACGTGTTTTCAACCTATAATATGAGATTGCAGGAAGTGCACGCATTCAAGTTTATTGGCGGTTTCAACGCTGTTACCGGCAATTGGGAAGAGCATTTCGGAAGAAGAACCGATTTGACCTATTACGAAAATCCGCAATTTCCTTTCTCACAAGGCACTTTCTCCGAATCAGACGTTGTGCGCGGCGATAAATACTGGGATTCGGAAGTGGCGTTTTTCGGACGCATCAATTATGCTTTCAGCGATAAATATTTGTTGGAGGCAAACCTGCGCTACGGCGGCTCGTCTAAATTTCCCAAACATTTAAAATGGGGCTATTTTCCTTCATTCTCGGCAGGATGGGTGGTTACCGGCGAAAGTTTCATGGACGGCATCCAGCATATCCTGAGTTTTGCCAAATTGAGGGCGTCGTGGGGACAATTAGGCGACCATTCCGTTCCCAATTATCTTTATATTCCGCGCCTGACTTCTTATACCACCTCATGGTCGGTAGGCGAAACCGCTCAACCCAGTTACAGAGCGCCGTCCATTGTTTCGAGCGACATCAAATGGCAGGTGATTGAGGTGCTTAACCTTGGTGCTGATCTACGCTTCTGGCGCAACAGGGTTGGCGTTACCTTCGACTGGTACAAACGCGACACCAAGGATATGATTGTTGCGGGAGAATCGTTGACCTACACGCTTGGCGCATCGGCTCCAAATGGTAATTTCGGAATCCTGCAAACCAAAGGTTTTGAATTGGCGATTGATTTCAGCCATAGATTTTCCAACGGTTTGGGTATTAACGGAATGCTTACTTTACAGGACGCCGTTACCTACACCACCAAAGGAGCCGACTACCGTCGTCCATGGGAAGAGAGAGGCATTGGTTCCAACTTTAATACCGGTGCGCGTTATGGAGATGTTTGGGGATATGTTACCGACCGGCTGTACCAGAAGGACGATTTTGTACCCGACCCCAATACCCAAAGCGGGCTGAAAAAGACGACCATTGTGTATGAAGGCGTAGCCAGAGATTCGTACATGCTTCAGGGCGAGAACCCCGTTTACCAAACCCGCCTGGAAGATGGCGGCGGAGTAGTGATTTTCCGTCCGGGCGACGTGAAATTTGTGGATCTCAACGGCGACGGATACATCACTCCGGGCTTGGGGACATTTGGCGATCCGGGCGACCGCAAAGTCATCGGCAACACTACGCCGCGTTATGAATACGGCATCCGTTTGGGCGCCGACTATAAGGGATTTGATTTCTCTATTTTTGTACAGGGCGTCGGTTCGCGCCAAATGTGGGGCGCAGGTCAGCTGGCTATCCCCGGATATCACGTAGCGGATGGCGCAACGCCGCTGGCTTTTGCCAAAAATTGCTGGATGGACGAAGTGAGAGACCGGAATGGCAACATCCTCATTGAGGCGCGCCACGATGCGTTCTATCCCCGTCCGTGGGACAATGGCGGCGAAAATACCAATTACAGTCTGCAACAGCAAACCAAATATCTCTTGAACATGGCTTACACCAGAGTCAAGAACATCACGCTGGGCTATTCGGTTCCCCCCAATCTTTTGAAACAGATCTATTTAACCAAAGCCCGCGTATATGTGTCGCTCGAAAACTTCTTTACTTTCGACCATCTGAGAGGATTGCCCTTAGACCCCGAAGTAATTACAGGTTATTCGATGTTCAATTCAAGTTCTACCAATAACGCCAATCTAACCCGTACCGGTATGGGAACCCCTGTCTTTAAATCGGTTTCTGTAGGCTGTCAAATTACTTTCTGATCATCAAAAAAAGATATAAGATATGAAAACCAAAATAAATATTTTTCTTTCATTGGCGATGTTTTCGTTTTTCGGTTGCAATGAAGTGCTTGACCGTCCGCCATTGACCACTTGGGACGACACCAATTTCTGGAAAGAATCGAACTTGCGACTGTATGTCAACGGATTTTACGATCACTTTTTTGTGGGCTATAGCAACGGATGGGGTACCACCGCAGGAGCCCATTTCGGGTTCCAGTTCAGCGACGACCTTCTGTACAACGGAAACCAGACCGCATTTGAACTGCGGGTGCCGGATTCGAGAGGCAATACCGATACCGATTTGCAATGGATCAATTCGTATGGCGGTTTGAACTGGAATTTTGTATGGGTGCGGAAGGTCAATGTAATGATTGACCGCATCAACAACCAAATGAGCGGTATTTTGACCGAAGAATCCAAAAGATACTGGTTGGCAGTGGGCAGATTTTTCAGGGCTTTGGAATATGCGGGCTTGGTTGCCACTTTTGGCGATGTGCCTTACTACGACCGTGAAATAGGAAGCGCGGAGCTGGACGAAATCTACAAACCGCGTACTCCGCGCAACGAAGTGATGGACGCTATTTACGACGATTTTATATATGCGCTCGAAAACGTGGGTAATACCATTGGCGCCAAAACGGAGATCAATCGTCATTCGATGGCGGGATTTGTGAGCCGCTGGGCGTTGTTTGAAGGAACATGGCAAAAATATCATGAAAACAACAGCGCCAGGGCGCAAAAATTTCTGAATCTTGCCGTAAACGCTGCTGAAATCGTGATGAACAGCGGAAGATACAGTTTTGGCGGCGATTTTCGGTCTCTCTTCGGTTCTCCCAGTTTGCTGGGGCATTCTGAAGCAATCTTAATCAGAGAATACGCCGGCGCCGTATCGCACCAAATGGCAAGCCAGTGCAATATGGTGGACGGAACCAACATCGGCGCTAACCTTTCGCTCATCAAATCGTTTATATGCAACGACGGCAGCGACTGGCAAACATCCGCCAACGACGCCAACCGTAATTTTGAGATGACGAACATGTTCAAAACGCGCGACCCACGTTTCGAGGCGACTTTCTATCATTATCCCACCTACAAATCCTTTGGAACATTCCTCTATACCTGCAAATTTATCAACCGCGCAGGGCTGAAATATCTCGACGAAGGTTTTGCTACTCCGCAGAACAGCGAATATCTTTCGAGTTACAATACAAACGACTACCCTGTGATGCGCTACGCCGAAGTGGTACTTAACTGGATTGAGGCAAAGGCGGAATTAGAAATGTATGGTGTGGGCAGCGTCTCGCAGTCCGATCTCGACAGGTCTGTCAACGCCATTCGCAGCCGTCCGCTTGACGCCGACGCCGTTTCTCGCGGCGTACAACAAACGGCTCCGATGCGGCTGGCTAATTTGCCCGACAGTCCCGATAAAGACGTGGATCAACTGCTTTGGGAAATCCGCAGGGAACGCCGGATGGAATTTGCATTTGAATACTCGCGTTTAGTTGACCTCCGACGCTGGAAAAGATTAGAGTACATGGATGCCAGATTTAATCCCAATCTCTTAAAGGGTATGTGGGTGAAATTGTCGGAAGTAAAAAATTTACCGGCTAACTGGACTGAACTTTTGGCGGATGTAGCGGCAGTGGAAGATATTAACGGCAACATAACCGTGTTTGACGGCAGCAACCCCAACATTGAAGGTTTTTTAGCCCGCACAAACATTGTCAATCGCGCGCCGTTTCTCAACCAGCCCAACATCAATCCCTATCTGGCGCCGGTGGGAAAAAATCAGCGAATTGATTACCGTACCAGGGGCTATAACTTGGCTCAAACCACCGGTTGGAACCCTGATTTAGACTAATATGTATCAAATTATAAATATGTATAGAACCATGAAAAAAATAAGATTAGTTCTCGTTTCCCTGCTCTGCATCGCCTTGTTTTCATGCAGCGAGGAAAGTTATGATCCCAACCCGGGTGAAAAAGATTTGGTATGGGTCAAAAGTGTAAGGATGGTCATTGAGGGCGATGTGTATTATGGAAAAATGAACGAAAACGCCAAACAGATTCATTTCCCGATGTTGGATAAAGGACTTGACCTTTCAAACGTCCGTTTCAGAGGAAATTTTCCCGACGACAATGCTCATTTTGAACATGAAACCTACGATTTCACGATGGAAGAAGGAAATCCGCAAATTACCAAGATTATTAAAGTGATCAACAACAAGAGATTTCGCGAGTACCGCGTAACGCTCAGGTTGAAGTTACCGCCTCCGGGAGCGGATTTTACCAAAATGAAAGTGTATAATTTTGGAAGCGGCGGAACAAAGTACCCTGATTTTGGAAGTACAGCCACCCGTATAGCAGATATGGATTTGGAACATGTATTGGTGGTTGGACGCAATAATACGGGCGGCGTTACCAATAAACCCCATTTGCTTCGTCTGGCGGATTTGAAGGAGGGCAACTTTAATCCCATAGATTTGAATCTGGAAGGCGCAACGGGCGGAACGTACATGTACAATAACGGACGCCTGATCAACGGTCATGCTTATGTTACCAATCTGAGTACATCTTTTGATCAAACCGGAGTTTATAAACTTTACCACTGGAGTACGGCGCGTCCCGAAGAACCGCCTGTGGTAGTGGCTAACTATATAGGAGCGGATACGGAAGGGGATATTTTCACGCGATATGGCGATATGCTTTCGCTTGACCTGAATGCACGAGGCTCCGGTTACCTGTATGCCAAATCAGGTAATGGACCGGCAGGAAGACAACCCGGACTGTTGCGCATCCGAATCGAAAACTATGTGAACGCATCAGCGCCTACCGGTTTTATTGTGAAGAATGCTACCGGCGTGAATATAGATCTCGGCTATTTTGCAACTTACACTCCGGTAGAGGGCGTTGCCGACGAATTTATGTATGCCGGCGATCAGGGAGCAACTTATTTAGTGGATGGAAGCGGAAAACTGATATATCAGATGACCACATTTGGAAACGCCGACGGACAGGCTGCACGGATCATTAGCTTTAACGGTGTACCTTATTTGCTCACTATGAACGGACCGCTCGCCGGCGGCGTCATTGCCATGTATCAATTAGACAGTAAGGCGGAAAGCGTCAAAGAAGCGCTTGAAACCTTTGATAAGGCGGATGCGTCCGACAAGGTAAACCTGCTGACCCCTGTGGTTTCCATTGGCAGCGCAACCAGCGGCGAACATGTCGTAAGCATCGGTTATGCCAAAAACGATGACGTTCTTTATATCATCGGATCAGGCGTCGGTGCAGGTTTCGCGATCATTGAATTACCCAAACCGGCAGAACCGGATCCCGGTGACGACAGCGACGAGTTTTTTGATGCGCTCGACGAACTGGGCTATATTTAATGAAGAATGAATAATTAAAAATTAAGAGAATGAAACAAAATTTTAAATATATCGGAATAGTGGTCATATTTTTCATGGCGGCTTTCGGTTCGTGTAACGACGATAAAAAAGAAGCGGTTACGGTAGCATCCGTAGCCATCAACACGCCTGCCAAGACCACCCTTTTAACCGGCGAATCAATGACCCTCTCGGCAGTGGTTTTGCCCGAAGACGCATCACGGAAAGATATACTCTGGGTAAGCAACAGTCCTGATGTGGCAAGCATAGATCAAAATACAGGCTTGATAACGGCAAAATTCCCCGGTAATGTGAAATTCACGGCAACCTCAAAAGAAGGTTATAAAACTGACGCTGTCAATTTTATCATTGAAGCTGCCGTTCCTACGCAAGGCATTACGCTCAGCATCAGCGATTTTGAGATGGTTGCCAAAGATACGCTTGAAATTAAGGATGTGGCAACGGTCATCTTCAATCCGTCGAACGCTTCCTTTCCTTCGGTAACGTGGGCGAGCAGCAATACGGCTGTGGCAACCGTATCGGTGGTTAAGGAAAAACTTATTTTGGCTGCCATTGCACAGGGCGAAGCGGTCATTACCGCCACCACGATAGAAGGCAACAATCTTAAAGCATCCTTTGCACTGAATGTAGAGCCTTTGGTTCCTGTTCCTGCAACCGGCGTAACGCTTGCCCCAACCGCAACGATCATGGTAGTTGACGATGTGTTGAAACTGACCGCTACCATCGCTCCGGCAACGGCAACCCACCGGAAACTGATCTGGGAAAGCGACGATACCGACATTGCCACTGTGGACGCAGACGGTAACGTTACCGCATTGGCGCCCGGCACGGCAAAAATTACCGTAACCACAGTGGACGGCGATTTTTCCGCATCCTGCAACGTAGAGGTCATCGCCATACCGCCAACCGGCGTGAAGGTGAATACGATATTTGCCACGCTCGAAATCGGCGAAACGCTGTCGTTAATCGCCAGAGTTACCCCCGACGATTCCGACTTTAAGGATGTAACATGGACCAGCAGTGCAGCAACAGTGGCAAGCGTTGAAGACGGAACCGTTACCGCGCTCGCAGCGGGTACGGCAACTATTACCGTTACCACAGTGTTTGGAGGATTGAAAGCAACCTGCGAGGTAGAAGTGATTGAATGAAACGAAGTTTAAAATATCTTGCTGCCGCGGTTGTCATTTTTACGGCTGCGCTGCATTCCTGTAAGGAGGACGCCGATATACCCGTAACCCACGTTACGCTCGACGTTACCGAAGAAACTCTGACAGTGGGCAGCAGCGGGTTGCGTTTGAGGGCTACCGTGTATCCGTCCGACGCTACAAATCAGGATTTGATCTGGGAAAGCGATAATCCCGAAGTTGCCGGCATAGACGGCGATGGCAAAGTAACCGCTTATAAACCCGGCGTGGCAAATATCATTGTTACCTCCGTGGATGGCGGCAAAACAGCAAGATGCACGATTACGGCAGTGCCGGCGGTAATTCCCGTAACCGGCGTAACGCTCGATCAAAAAACAAAAACGCTTACCGCTATTGGCGAATCGTTTCTTTTGAAGGCGACCGTTCAACCTTCCGACGCTACCAATCAGGTCGTTTCGTGGAAAAGTAGCAACAACGACGCGGTTACTGTTGAGAATGGACGGGTTACCGCCAAATCCTCAGGCGTAGCGGTCATTACCGTTACTACGGCAGAAGGCGAAAAAACTGACGTCTGCACCGTAACGGTTGAGATTGCGGTAACCGGCGTATCCATAGACGTGAAGCAAAAAACGCTGAATGCCGGTGAAGCGTTTACCCTGACCGCTACTGTAACCCCTTCTCAGGCTGCCAACAAAAACGTATCATGGACAAGCAGCAATAACGCAGTGGCAACGGTAACGGTAGCCGACGAAACGGTAACGGTAACTGCCGTTGGCAGCGGCGAGGCAATCATTACGGTTACTACAGCCGATGGCGCCAAAACCGCTACTTGCGCCGTTACAGTAGCGCCGGTAGAACCCGTATTTTCCGTTCGCAGGGAACTGCGCGGCGCATGGCTGGTTTCCGCTTATGGAAGCGTGGACTGGCCACTTGGCAGATACGACGCCGCATCGCAGCAAAAACTCTATACGGATTATTTGGATAAATATGTAGCCAACAACATCAACGCCGTATTCATGCAGATACGCCCCATGGGCGATGCGTTCTACGACTCGCCTTACGAACCGTGGAGCGGGTATATCACCGGTACGCGGGGCAACAAACCAAGTTACGATGTATTGCAGTTCATGATTGATGAAGCGCACAAACGCGGTTTGGAATTTCACGCATGGATCAACCCGTTCCGTATTTCAACAGGCGCGGCAAGTTCGTGGCCTCCGCTCCACCCAAGCGTTCCGGCAGAGTGGGTAAAGGATTATCCCAGCGTAACCAATCCCATTCGGGTTTACAACCCTGCCATCCCCGAAGTACACCAGCGGCTGGCTGATATTGTTGAAGACATCATTACGAAATACGACGTGGACGGTATCCACATGGACGATTACTTTTATCCCGACATCGGAGCCGGAAATCTCAATGATGCAGCCGAATTTAATCAATACGGGCAAGGTTTTTTCAGCATTGCGAACTGGAGAAGAAACAACGTTGATATAGTCATACAAAAAATACATGACGTCATCGTCAATGTTAATCCGCGCGTGGTGTTTTCCATCAGCCCGCAATCCAGTGAATACAATAATTATAACAGCCTTTTTGCCGACATCGAAAAATGGTGCCAAAATAAATGGATTGACGTGGTGATCCCGCAAATATATCAGCCTGTGGGAAACGGAAGTTCAGACTATCCGTCGCTGCTGAATCTTTGGGCAACCAAATACGCGATACATGTTCCCTGTTTGGTGGGACTCCCTGCGTACAGGGTAGCCAACCCATCGGAATCGGTAGTTATTCCGGTAAACGATTTTGATGAAATGTTCCGTTTGCTGAGGGCAAATGATAATATTTCGGGCAGCATTCTGTACAACAGCAGCGCTTTCAACGCCAATCGCGGCGGCGCCACCGACATGATGAGAACCAAGTATAATCAGACGCCGGCAATACGACCCGTGTTCGGACGTATAACGGAAGCCGCTCCCGTCATGCCGTCCGGCGTACAGTTGAACGGCGTAACGCTCTCATGGTCGGCGAATGCGGATCTAACCTCAGTCGTTTATCTGATTCCCGAAGGAACCGGCGAAGCGAAGGTAGTTGCCATTACAAAGGGAAACTCCTATACCGTTGTCGAGAAAGGAGAATATTTTGTGAGTACGATCAATAAAAATAATGTGGAAAGCGCTGTGTCGAAGGGAGCCGTTTACCA
>Ga0082212_10011395_pt1 | contig 11279 bp, 19 predicted proteins | sample TergutNt197P3_FD_71548 | JGI IMG/M metagenome (GOLD analysis project Ga0082212, IMG submission 71548) | Neocapritermes taracua P3 segment gut microbial communities from Petit-Saut dam, French Guiana - Nt197 P3 | ecosystem: Host-associated > Arthropoda: Insects > Digestive system > Gut ... | reverse complement strand
CTGCACCACGTTTGGGATAGCGAAAACAAAGAGTATTTAACGCTATATAAGTGGTATAGCGAGTATGGAATGTTCTTGCATATGGGTTATCCAAATGGGATATCGCAACACGCGAAATCTTAAAGGAAGTCCTCGGCGGCAATCGCAGAAACTATCGTTTGGGTGGAGTGCCCAATGAGTGATAGAAAAAAGTTTTTCAAAAAAGTGAAAAAAAGTATTGACCAAACGCTAGCATTTCGATATAATAGTATTAGATAGAGCGACGCGCAAAGGGAGATGCAAAGATGAAAAACTACACAGTAATTTACAGGCCAGCCAGAAACGCAAGCGAAGAAATTTGGGCAAGCAAGTGGATGAGCAAGAAAGCAGCAGCAGACAGCGCACGCGGAAACGGCTTCAGAGTTATCGCAGTTCTGAGCGACAAGGAAATCGAAACAATTAAAGCGACCGATGAATTCGACCTCATGCTAGACGGAAAATACAGCGACCTAGTAATCAACGTAGTACAGCAGACACTATAAAATTTTTTAAAAAAGTTTTGCAAAAGTAGTTGACACTATGCTAGTATGATGATATACTAGTATCAGATAGAGAAAGCGCACACGACAACACAGACCGGCGGAACGCCTCCCGATGCAGGCCGCAAGTCCCAAAGGTAACCACTCCGGCGGGCCGGCTCCTTGCCAGGAACGTGCTGAGCATTGCGGGATAAGAGCAGCGGATGCGACGAAGCCGAAAGAACCAAGATAGAGCGAGATTAAGCGTTCTCGAGACCACACGCCGAAGAGCGCTTAACTTATTTTATCTAAGGAGAATACCATAATGAAACTAGCCAAAACTTTTGAAAGCCTCATCAACGACGGACTGAAAACCACAGAGCAAAGAGCGATAAACGAGCACGTAAACAGCGGGCGCGGAGACAGCGAGCGCGGGAATTTCCAAGTGCTTAAGGGCACACCTTCCGGCACCACTTACCAAGTAGACTTTAAGCGCTGCTTCTCAGAGCGCTACACGACTTATGCTATCTACATCACAAAATTTTCGATACCGAACGGGCTGATGATAGACAGCGAATACATCGGCAGCACCGGCTACATGGGCGAGCTGATACCGTCAAGGCTATAGCAAAGAGCCGCTGATTAAAGCGGCTCTCCATAGCTGAATGCTAATCTAAAAACTAAGGAGATTATACCATAATGAAGGATGAGTACCAGATCCGTATGCAGATTGATGTAGAAAACATCATCATAGCACAATACGAAGAGTCCGACGCTGAGCGGACAGCGTCCGGACGCGAGCCGTACTGGACAGAATATACAGCTAAGCACCGCCACATACGCGACACGCTTTTGTGGGTGCTTGGAGAAATGGAGGCACACGAGATATGAAAAGAAACCCAATGAGAGCCAGGCGCAACGGAGACGAAAGCGCATCCACATGGGAAGGGCTAGAGGTCCGGCTAGCATGGTCCAGCTCAAAGCACTGTTGGACTGTGCTTAGCGCATACGACAGCCAGGCGCAAAAGATGCTATACCCGTTCCGCTACAACCGGAGAGCCGGAGGCTGGGTAAATGCTGTCGGAACGGCATGGCCGACCATGCGCAGCCAGCTCAACAAAGGCGTGGAAGAATCGCTATACGAGTTCAAATAGGAGGATAAAATGCAGAAATATACAATCGGAGTCCAAGATGGCACAGACATTTGCATGCATACCATTGAGAAAGGAGGCATATAATGGCAAAGAAACCTGTAAGAGTGCTGGCAATCGCTATGCTGGCACTTACTATTCTAGCAATCACAGCCGAGACCGCAAGCGCTGCGAACCCGTATAGGTACAATTTAGTGTACCAAGGCGGCAAGTGGCTTGTGCGCCAAATTTGGGTATCCGGCAAGCTTAAGGTTCTGGGAGCCTTTAAGACAATCGCAGGAGCCCGGGCGTTCATGCATCGGCTAATGTTCGGCATGTAAGCAAGAAGCCGAGCGGCACGGCTAAAGCTGCCGCACATGGAGGAAAATAAAGATGAATTACGACCTTAAATCACCAAGAGCCGGGGAATGGCTGGCAACGGTCCGCAACGAAACAGGCCCGTATATTATGATGAAATTTAGCAGCGCGAAAGCTGCTTTGGACTGGATCGGCCAAATGAAAAGAAGGGAGCTATCAAATGCTAAGAGATAAAGAATGCATAGCCCATGCCGTAGCATGGGATCGAGATGAAAAGGAGCTTATCGGAATGGGTGAGTATCGCGAAATTGCCCAGGCGTGCAGCCAGGAGTACATGGACGCTGAAATTGACCGCTTCATTTGCTGCCCGTACTGTGGGCAAGCGGTAGATTGGAACGAGGCGCTATGAAGGCGAAAATTGGAGGCAGGACTTACGACACAGCCACAGCCAAGTGTTTAGCATATTTGCCGAACGGCGTTGCGCTGTACAAGAAGCAGGACGGGGAATTTTTCCTTGCCAACGATATTGATTATGTGATGCCGCTGACGCGTGAGTCTGTGGAGGAAATCGCAGAGCGAGAAATGATAGATATCGACGCGCTTGCTTATCCGGATGTTGCCGAGGCTCCATCACGGCAGGTATCGGCATGGATTGACGCTGACACACTGGCACGCGCTAAGTCCCTCGGTGTGCCGAACCGGGAGATATTCGAAGCTGGAGTCAAAGCGCTGGAGGGAGAGATATTCCGGGGATGACGAAAAATGCAGCGCGCTTACTAATTGACAAGTGGACTGCATTTATGCTATACTTAAGCGTGAAAAACGAAAGGAGACACGCAAATGCTAGGAATCCAAGCGGAACGGCACAGGCGCGACTTGTCATTGCAGCAAATGGCAGATTTTATGGACATAAGCTCCAGCACGCTTCGATCCATCGAGCGCAAGGGGCAGCTCCCGAATTATCGCACACTGGTAAAGATGCAGGATGTGCTTGGCATGGACATTGAAGATATGTTCGCCGAAGTGGAGCTAAGCTACAGCAGAAAAGATTAGCAGAAAAGGAAGGAGGTGAAAAATAATGGATGAAATTTCTTTCGGTAAATATTTGGTTCGATTGCGAAATGAAAAATCTATGAGCCAAAGGAAGCTAGCAGAACTTGCTGGTGTTGCTAACTCTACAATTAGTAGACTTGAATCGGATGCAGTAAAGCCTGATCACACAACGATAGAAAAACTATCAGTTGCTCTGAACGTTGAGAAATCTCTGCTGCTAACTAAGTGTGGCTACAGTGAAATTCCAGAAGATTTTGTTATTATAGCCCGTAAACTATTAATATGCTTCTTGAAATATGGGGATTTGTCTGCAGAACAAAGAGCCGAAGCATATCGCATTATTAGTAATACTATGCTTCTTGAAGACGAAGATGAGGATGAGGATGTATGAAGGTGGAATATGACTGGTTAGAACAGGCGCGAGCCCTGCGGCGTACGGAAATTACAAAGCTCGACACGCCAGGGCTAACGCTGCGGCGGTGCACAATGTGCAAGCTAAGCGTTTTGACCGACTACAAAGGCCACAGCTTTAAATGCCAGCCGTGCCGGACGGCAATCAGGATTTTCAAATATGGGTGAACAAAAAAACTGCACATGCAGGGACCATGCACAGCAAAAAAGTTGAAAAAGGAGTTAATCTAGTATAGCATGGGCAAACAGCAAATGCAAAGATTAAGCGAAGAGGCTGCGCTTGAAGCTGCCAGCGATTTTAAGCAGCTTCAGTATGATGACCTGCAAGCGCGAATCGACAGCTTGACATCATGGCAGCAGCTAGTTGCAATCGAGCTGGCAGACATTGAAAACCGGCTATCGGAAATAGCCGCAGAAAAGGAGGCACTAAAAGATGACAGAAAATAAGAAATTGAGCCCGCTGCAAATAGCGCAGCTAAAGGACCTGTATGAAGCGAAGGCGGCGCAATATATCCAGCTTAGCGAGGAATATCGAGCAATGGCGAGAACGCTGGACGAACTCGGCCAAGAGCTTGAAGCGGAGTACAGGCAAATTCAACAGGCGGAGGCTGATCTATGAGCGATTTATTGACTCCGATAAAAGCACGCGCTATAGGCGCGGGCCAAAAGGTGCTCATAACAGGGCTTGAAGGCGTGGGCAAGACAACGCTAGCGGCAAGCTTTCCCGCAGCGATTATCATTGATGCTGACAACGGCGCGAAAAACTTCGATTTTGAGCGCCTGCCAGCGCCGAAAACGTGGGAAGAGATGAGCGCGCAAATTGGATGGGCAGCTAGCCAGCCGCAATATAAGACAATAGTAATCGACACGGCAGACGCAGCAGAGCGATTGTGCATTGCCAGCATTCTAAAGCTAAAAGGCTGGGACGGCATCGAATCCCCAGGATACGGCAAAGGCTACACGTATATGTATGAAAGTTATGCTAGAATGCTCAACTATCTTGAGCTAGTCGCAAACACAGGGAAAAATGCTGTCTTAACCTGCCATGTGGAGGTCGGCAGCTTTGACCAGCCGGATGAGCTGGGCAGCTATAGCCGGTATAATCTAAAGCTGTACAAAAAAATAGCGGCAATGATCAAAGAGTGGGCGGATCTTATCCTCTTTTGCAACTATGAAAGCGTGATTGTCAACACTGCTGGCTCTGGTTCGGACGCGAAATACAAAGCGACCGGCACCAGCAAGCGCGTAATGCACTCAATGCACAGCGCTATGTGGGACGCGAAAAACCGCACAGGAGAGCCGTTGCCGCCGAAGATGGATCTTGGCTACGGCGCTATAGCGCACATCTTCGACAAGCAGGCCGCTGCTGCGCCGGAAGCCCAGCTATCGCTGGCCGAGGCAACGCCGCCGGAAGCGGATCAGCTAGCAGCGGAATCGACAGCAAACGAAATGTTTGGAGATGCGAGTGAAGCGGACCCTTGGGAAGGGGCGCTGTATACCATCATGCTTGATACCACGCTGGAAGAGGCGGAAGCCGGATACCGGCGGGAGGGCTGGCTTGGCGACAGCGAAACGCTGGAGTCGAAAGTAAGAGCGCCCGGCGGCATGAGGCTCTTTGCCTCGACATGGGGCGCGGTACTAGACAATATTGCAAATTATACAGAAAACGAAAAGGAGAGCAAATAGAATGTCAAATTACGATGAATTCATAAAACGTACAAATGAGGTGTACGCCCTGTCATGGGATGACGAAATAGATGTAGCGGAAGCGGATGCGTCCGGCTCCGGCTTTAAAATCCCAGCAGCCGGAGACTACGATTTTACAGTGGTGACTTTCGAGCGCCGGATGTATGACGGCAGCGAAAAGATCCCTGCCTGCAACTATGCCGCGATAGGCATAGAGCTATATTCCGCAAACGGAGCGCTAGCCGGGCGCGTGCACGAGAATTTCTACCTTGTAAGCAGCCAGACGTGGAAAATCATGCAGTTTTTCACAGCGCTTGGCATGCGCTCCCATGGAGAGGCAAAATTCAAGCCGGATTGGCAGGGTTCCATTGGGCGCAGCGGCAAGTGCAAGATTGCCGTGCGCAAGAGCAGCCAGGGCAAGGAGTTCGCCAACGTCGATCGGTACTACGAACCGCTCGATGCTGCGCATCTCGACATGCAAAGCAAAGCTTTGCATCCTGAGCGCAGCGAAGGAGGAGCGTTCGAAAGCGACCCGCCGAAACCGGCGCTGCCGTTCTAGCAAGGCGGGCTATAAATGGACTACCAGAAATTCATTGAATCTAAAAAGCTGCTGTCGAAAGACAGCGGCTTTGATATCAGCAAAATGGAAGGGGAAAGAATAATGGCACTATTTGGGACCGATTCAGACAACAAACCAATCAACATTAGCGGAGAGCACGCGACTGTATACCTGACGGTATATCCAAGCGGGATGCTTGGCACTGGCAGTGAAGGCGAGCCAACAAACGATACCGTAACGGATACCCTGAAACCTGCCATCGAGGCAATCCTTAAGGAAGCCTTGGAGCCATATGAAGAACCCGAAGGCGTGAACGCTATAGCTACGCTCAACAGCCTTGGCTGGACGTTCAAGCATGGCGATTTATGGGAAGCCCCAGAGCCAGCTAAGGAGACATGGACGAATTTTGCGAAAGCTAGCTTGCAAGAGGTATGGGAAAAATCGAGAGATACCAATTGGTCTGAATTTCAGGATTGGGCGCTTAGGAATTGGCAAATATAAGGATGAAGGGTGAATAGACATGCTCGACATGCAAGAAGAATAGCCAGCGGAATGCTGGCTTTTTTTGGGGTAATGTATGGTTGTGCATGGTTTGTGTATGCTTTGTTCTCAACCATACACGCCGGAAAACAACGGTTTTAAGCTGTTTATTCGGCATTACTATACACACTGTGTATAGTATGTATAGTTTCCAGACAAACTAAAAATATTTATATTCACTATTACGCACGCATATATATATAAGATGTCTGGAAACCATACACACTATACACGATGGCTAAAATATGGCTTGGTTGTGCGATTTATGCTATAGCAAACCATACACACAACTATACACGATTCTGCCAAACCATACACGCAACTATACATACTGGCTTATTTGCTTCGAAATGCGTTGCATTGTGTTTTACTGTCTGTTACAATGGATGTATGGGGAATATTACAGCACGAGAATTTAATGAATTGGCCGACAGTATAGGCTACTCGAATTTAGAGCTTGCCTATCATCTTGGAGTAAGCACTACATCTATTTGGCGATGGAAAGAAGGCAGGGTACAAGCGCCGAAGCATATTGGGCTGGCCATGGAATGGCTACGATGCAAAAGCAGAGAGGAGGCTATAAAACAATAAAAGATGCAAACCCAAGAAGTTATCAGGCGTTGGGTAGCAAACATTCCGCAAATACTCAAGCAAAAGAAAAACTGGCTAATTACTAATGGCAAAGGAGCGCCACTAAACCCAATTGACGGCACTTTGTTTGACGATTGGAATAGTTATGAATCTAATAAATGCATGATTTTTAATGATGCTGTTGAGGCTGTTGCTAGAAATTTGCATGGATCATGCCATATAGGCTTTCGCATAGTGAATGGCGAAGGAATTACAATAATAGATTTTGATGATTGCCGAGATGCATATACTGGGGATATCGATCCGGCGGTATTATGGTGGGTTAAGAAAGGCGATACTTATACAGAAATATCGCGATCCGGAACGGGGCTGCATGTTGTGGGGCATTCAGAGTTCAAAAATGCACGTTCAAACGCGGTACAGGGAACTCCATGGCATAAGCGAATTGAGTATTATTCAGAAAATAAGCAGATAGTTATAACTGGAAACATATTCGAGGGATATAGCGAAATTAATGAATGTTCAGAAATATTTGAGGAACTATACAATGCGACTATTGGCGAATATGAACAATTAAAAGCATTAGACAAACCTCAAAAAAACGGACAGCAATATAATGATGGGATTGCCTCGGATGTAAAATTTGGTGATATGCTGTTGTTTATTAACTGTGCAGATCTTGACTATGAGGATTGGTTGCACGTACTCATGGGGCTTAAGCATGAGGGCGTTAGCTTTGAAGTAGCGGATCGCTGGAGCGCAACAGACCCAATGCGATACGATGGCACAGATAAGCTAAGAAGGAAGTGGGATTCTTTCAGAAAGCAGGGGATCACAGGCGGCACAATCTGCGCCATGGCAAAATTAGGCGGCTGGACTCCAGCGCGTTTGTATGGAATCAATTATAAGGCAAAATACACGGAAATGTCAAATAATAGCGAAATCAACGGATATAAGGATGAATATGAATATGAGAGCCGTGACTTAACAGAAACAGGCTATGCTAATAGGATCACTTGGAGGTACGGCAACAATATTAAATACGAGCCAGGGCAAAAGGATTTTTATTTGTGGGATTCTGGATACTGGAGCAAACAGCCAGGTCCTGAAAAAATAATCGAGCTATATATAAATAATTTGCCTAAAATGCTTCGTGACGAAGGGAAAGCGGCAGCAGACAGCATAAAAAATTCTGCCGATGAAAATGCTGACGAAGCAGCGGAGAATATCAAAAAAGCGCATAATGAAGCTGCGTTAAAAGTGCAAAGCCGCAATATGAAGTATAACGTTGCAGAACTTCTTAAATCGAGCAAAGGCATATCAATTCCGCAAGAGAGCTTTAACAGCGGGGCGTTACTGTTAAATTGTGCTAACTGTACGATCGATTTGGAGACAGGTCAAAGCAAAGCGCACGACAAAGGGGATTTGATTACGATGAGCACGGGCATTGTTTTCGACCCTTTTGCAACAAGCCCATTATGGGATGATACGCTTAAACTTTTTTTGCCAGATAGTGAAGTAAGAGAATTTCTGCAAATATGGTTCGGATATAACACAACAGGATTAAACCGCGAAAAATGTTTCGTGCTAGCATATGGCGGCGGGAATAATGGCAAGTCAACTATTTTTAATACAGTTTCTGCAGCGCTTGGAGCTTATGCGAAAACAGCAAGCCCTTTGCTTTTTTTTGAGGACCAAAAGAGCAAAGAGCCGCCTATGGATGCTATGGCGCGAATACATGAGGCCAGAATGGTAGTTACGAGTGAAAGCCGTGATAAGTCGAAATTAAGAAGTGAAGACCTAAAGCGCATAGTAAGCGGTGCAGGGGATAGGGAAAATGCACAGTTTAAACATAAGGATTCGTTTGAATTTACGCCAAAGTTTAAAATAAACCTGCTTACAAACCACCCTCCACAAATTACTGACACGACAAGGGCTATATGGACGCGAATGAGGTTTATTGAATGCAGTGTGTCGCTAACTGAAGAACAAGCGGACCCTACAGTGCCGGAGCGCTTAATGGGGGAGCTTCCAGGTGTGCTAAATTGGTTAGTAGAAGGCGCAATCAAATATATAAAGTATGGGTTAAACGCTCCAAACACAATTATTGCGTCTACGGATGAATATCGCAAGAATGAGGATAGTGTAAAGATGTTTATTGAGGAAATGTGTGAGGAAACTACAATGTATGGAGATGTTACTCCATCTAAGATTCTGTATGATGTTTATGCAGAATATTGTACAACGCTGGGGCTTGTGAAAGTTAGCCAAACTTTATTTGGGAAGCGGCTAAAGAATGATTTAGGGATTGGCAATAACCGAAAGGGTCCCGGATGGGTGTATTGGGTCAAAGTAAAATCAGATGATGATGTTGACTTAGATCGACAGGTCGCAGATCTTAATGAGGTATTAAGGGATAGATGAGGTGTGAGATGCCAATAGATGATGTAAAGAAAGCTTATTTAAAGATAAGAGAGAGCCAAGGCAATGGCAAATGTGCAAAATGTATAATTGATGCGATTATTGGGGAGTTTGATGCCCAAAATGGTGAGGGCATCGAAAAAACAAAGGTTGATCGTGTATTGGCCATTACGGGTTCAGGCAAGAGTGAGGAGTTTTACAGTATGGTTTTCCCAGATTATTTTTTCAAAGATGAACAAGTTGGCAAAACCTCACGAACAATGCTTTATTCTGCGGGTGAACAATGCAATTACGTAAACGCGATGTTTCTTGGGCGTACAAATGAAAGTTTAGTAAACGAGGCAAGAGCTAGTGGCGATGTAGAGGTTATCCATTTTAATGGCAATGTTTATGTGCCAGTATGGTGGGTACACAGCATTGGCGAAATTGATGAGGACCAGACTCTGATTTTGGATGCAAAAATGATATCGGCATTAATAGGGAATTTATGACGAATAATCCTGTTGAATTCAAACCGCAAAAAAAGGAGGCCACCAATGGCTAGAACAGAAACAATTAAAGCGCCAGTGCCTTGGCAGTCGGAGCCCGTCGAGTTTGAAGCGCCTACAAACTTCGAATGCAAAGCCTGTGGGTGCATGATGTACCGTGTCCATCCGATGGAAGGTGACCACGCGCTGCAAATTCGGTGTGCCAAGTGCAACAAGTGGCACTCGAACGCAAAATACGACAGCCGCCCGAAGCTCGAGAAAATAGCTGAAGCTGTCGAGCGAAGTGAGCGAATCGAATGCAAACAATGAGAGTGCTAGCAGCCTGTGAAGAAAGCCAAGCTGTAGCTATAGAAACTTGGAAACCGATCGTACAATGCGCAGAGCTGTACGAAGTAAGCAACTATGGCCGTGTCAGAAGCAAAGAGCGAAAATTAACTTATTCAGATGGCAGAGTCAGAACTTATCCAAGCAAAATTCTAAAAACAGGGTTAAGCATGGGGTATCCGTTTGTAAATCTATGCTACGGCAACAAACATCATTCGGTTAAAGTTCATTGTTTAGTTGCTGATGCATTTTTAGGCGAAAGACCGCATAGTTTTGATATATGCCATACAGACGGGAACAAAAATAATAACAAAGCGGAAAATCTTAAGTATGGTTCAAGATCGGAAAACAACTTAGATAATTATCGAATACACGAAAAAGCTAACAAAAAGCAAAAACTTAATCCACAGAAAGCACGAGAAATCCTTAAAAAACTAAAAGAAGGGAAATCGCAAAGACAGTTAGCGAAAGAATATTCCGTATCGAAATCTACTATTGCAGCAATAAAAAATGGTAATTTATATGCAAAAACAATCTAGGATTCTTATAGCATGTGAAGAAAGTGGAACCGTGACAAACGCATTTGTCGATCTTGGATACATGAACGTTTACTCTTGTGATTTGTTGCCAACTAGCGGGAGATATCCAGAGCGACATATCCAAGATGATGTTTTGCGGCACCTTGAAGGCTGGGATATGATTTTGGCGTTTCCGCCTTGCACATACCTGAGCGTGGCAGGCAACAGGTGGCTTAACGTTGAAAGATATGGCGAAAAAGCGCTAGAGCGGCTTGAGAAGCAAAAGGAAGCCTTTGAATTCTTTATGAAATTCATCGATGCGCCGTGTGAGAAAATATGCGTTGAGAATCCAGTTGGGGCAGTGTCAAGGCTGTACCGAAAGCCTGATCAGTATATACAGCCGTGGGAGTACGGGCACCCAACGACAAAGAAAACATGCTTATGGCTTAAAGGGTTGCCGTTGCTTGTGCCTACAAACATCGTAGAACCGACAGATTTTAGAGTATACAAAAGCGGAGCCAAGCCAGGAAGAAAAGATTCGTCGTGGCATATGGACACGCTGCACATGCCTAAAGAAGAAAGGGCTTTGGCTAGAAGCAAAACCTTTCCGGGAATTGCAAAAGCAATGGCAGCGCAATGGGGAGAAAAGAAATAGCAAAAAGAAGCGCAAAAGCGCTTGCAAAAGTTTTGCCAAAGTGCTATCATAAAGCTAAAAGGAGGTGCCCACTATGACACCAGACGAA
>Ga0082212_10011394_pt1 | contig 11280 bp, 5 predicted proteins | sample TergutNt197P3_FD_71548 | JGI IMG/M metagenome (GOLD analysis project Ga0082212, IMG submission 71548) | Neocapritermes taracua P3 segment gut microbial communities from Petit-Saut dam, French Guiana - Nt197 P3 | ecosystem: Host-associated > Arthropoda: Insects > Digestive system > Gut ... | reverse complement strand
CCTTGCTCATCGCATGAGAAGCCTGCTCCAACTGCTCCGTCGCTGATTTGATCTTCGCCAAATCGTCCGTCGCAATCGCCTCGCGAGTCTGACCTATCGCCGCACTGATCGCATCCTTGTCCGTTTGATTCAATACTGCATCGTGCTCTTTGAGCAACTTTTCCAGTTGGAAACACATCGACTCTGCATTGTTCTTCGCCTCCACCAACTCCCGACGCTGCTTGTCCTCATCCGCATGCATCTCCGCATCACGCTGCATCTTTTCGATCTCATCTTTCGACAAACCGGAAGACTGTTCAATCCGAACCTTCGTCTCCTTCTTTGTGCCCAAATCTCTGGCAGACACATTCAAGATTCCATTCGCATCCAAGTCGAACGACACCTCGATCTGCGGCACGCCCCGCGGTGCTGGCGGAATGCCTTCCAAATTGAACTGTCCCAACAGCCGGTTATCCGCCGCCATCTGACGTTCACCTTGATACACCTTGACCGTAACCGCCCCTTGATTGTCATCCGCCGTACTGAATACCTGTTTCTTTTCGGTAGGAATCGTCGTGTTCCGTTCGACCAATTTCGTCATAATACCGCCGAGCGTTTCAATGCCCAGCGAAAGCGGCGTAACGTCGAGGAGCAACACGTCCCGCACTTCTCCCGCCAATACCGCCCCCTGAATTGCCGCTCCGGTCGCCACCACTTCATCGGGATTTACCCCCTTGTGTGGCTCCTTGTTGAAAATCGACCGCACCATGTCCTGCACCTTAGGAATCCGCGTCGAACCGCCGACCAACACCACTTCGTCAATCTGCGAAGCCGAAAGGCTGGCATCCTTCAACGCCTGCATCACAGGACCCCGGCAACGCTCGACAAGATGGTCGGTCAACTGCTCAAACTTCGACCGAGTCAACTTGTGCTGCAAGTGCTTCGGACCATTTTGGTCCGCCGTGATAAAGGGCAAGTTAATATCGGTGGACTGTGCTGAACTCAACTCCCGCTTCGCCTTTTCGCACGCTTCTTGGAGCCGCTGCAATGCCATCGCATCTTTGCGGAGGTCGATTCCCTGTTCGGACTTGAACTGTTCGGCAACGTGATTGATCAGCACTTCGTCAAAATCATCACCGCCGAGATGCGTGTCGCCATTGGTGCTCAAGACTTGGAACACGCCGTCTGCCACTTCGAGACAAGATACGTCGAACGTTCCGCCGCCGAGGTCGAAGACCACGATTTTTTGATTGACATTTTTATCGAGACCATAAGCGAGCGAGGCAGCGGTCGGTTCGTTGATGATCCGAGCGACTTCAAGACCGGCAATTTGACCGGCATCTTTGGTCGCCTGCCGCTGAGCATCGTTGAAGTACGCAGGAACGGTAATGACCGCCTTGTTCACTTTGTGTCCAAGATACGCTTCGGCGGACTCTTTGAGTTTTCGGAGCGTCATAGCGGAAATTTCCGGCGGCGTATATTTTTTGTTGTCGATGTCAACTTTGACGTACTCTTCGACAGAGCCGACAACTTTGTATGGCACCATTTTTTCTTCGGAATCGACTTCGCCGTGCCGTCGTCCCATGAATCGTTTGATGGAGGCGACGGTTCGGGTCGGATTTGTAACCGCCTGCCGTCGGGCGGGTTCGCCGACCAGATTTTCGCCGCTGTCGGTGAACGCGACAACGCTAGGGGTCAATCGATTTCCTTCTGCATTGGGAATGACTTTTACGTCTTTTCCTTCCATAACGGCAACGACGGAGTTCGTCGTTCCGAGGTCAATTCCAATAATTTTTTCGCCGCTTGCCATGATAGTTCTCCTGTTTTGTATTACTTTGCGTATCTTTGCGCTCTTTGCGTCTTTGCAGTAAATTTTTAACCGCAAAGGGCGCAGAGGGACGTACTAGGAATCGCTATTTTGCAATAGAGCAAATTATGTGCCAAACAAATTAAATTATGCAAATCGTTGTTTTGTAAAGAGTTACAAAAAACAAATCAAGGAGTCCTGCCAAAATGGCAGTCGTAGACTGAAGAACGTTACGGCGGGAGAGAACGAAAAAATGCTGTGAACGGGTATGGTCTTCACAGTTTTCACGGGTATCTTGCAAAAAAACCTGCTGTTGTTACACTAGGAGGCGGTACAGTAATGCATTGTTGGATTCGATCGATATGCCGCCGGACGTAAATATAATCGCCATCATTGGATTTGGCTTCATCTGCCTCTTCCTTTTCATCTGCCTCGGTATTTTTCTCCGCTTCTTTCCGCTTTGGATACAGTCCAAAATGGCGGGTGCAGGGGTCGGTATGCTCGATCTGATCGGAATGACCTTTCGCAAAGTCAACCCCGAAGTCATTATCCGTAGTAAAATCATGGCAGTGCAAGCGGGGCTGGACGACCGGGTGCTTACCACAAAGTCGCTCGAAGCGCATTATCTTGCCGGCGGGAACATTCTTGCCGTCGTGAAGGCGATGATCGCTGCCAACAAAGCAAAAATGGCAGACCTCGACTATCGGCTTGCCACTGCAATCGACTTGGCTGGAAGAAATGTGTTAGAGGCAGTACAGACAAGCGTCTATCCGAAGGTGATCGACTGTCCGGCAGACACCAAAGGACGTATTACGTTGGACGGCGTGGCAAAAAATGGGATCCAATTAAAAGTCAAAGCACGGGTAACGGTTCGCACCAATCTGAAACAGTTAATCGGCGGTGCGACCGAAGAGACGATCATTGCCCGAGTGGGCGAAGGCATCATCAGTGCCATCGGTTCGTCAGAAACGCACGGCGAAGTCTTGGCAAACCCTGACCGGATTTCAAAGACCGTGCTGGATCGCCGCCTTGATTCGGAAACCGCCTTTGAAATTGTGTCGATTGACATCGGAGACATTGATGTCGGCGAAAACATCGGTGCGAGGCTTCAGGCAGACCAAGCGGAAGCGGACACGCGGGTTGCACGAGCACGAGCAGAAGGTCGGCGAGCCTTAGCGGTGGCGGCGGAACAGGAAAACGTGGCAAAAATGGAAGAGAGCCGGGCAAAAGTCGTTGCCGCCGAAGCAGAAGTGCCGAGAGCGGTTGCCGAAGCCATTTCGTCGGGTAAACTGGGCATTATGGATTATTACCGCTTGAAGAACATTCAATCGGATACGGAAATGCGAGGCTCCATTGCTCGTGGACTACCGACTTCACCGGCGAAAACGTGATAAAAATGGGGATTTTGCCTACAATACATTTATGTCCCATCGGCTTAAAATACTTCACATCGTTTCTTCCTGGGAGAGCGGAGTAGGAAACGAACTGGTAGAGTTCGCTACCCGACTTCCCCCTGATGAATTCTGTTGCGAAATCTGTACTCTTGCGGGCACAAAAAACCAGAGAGTCCCCAATATCCCGACAACAACGTTGAATTTGCGATGGTCACTCGATGTCAGTACCTATCTCGGTGTTGGTCGTCTGCTCCGGCGTTTTCGTCCCGATGTGGTCCACACTTGGGACGCTACCTCCCAGTGGTACGGAACGCTCCATTACGGTCATCAACGTGTCCTCGCCGAAAAACGAGAGTCTGATACCCCATCGGGGACATGGCAAGCATATCTTGATAGGAACACAGACAGATTCATTGCTCCTTACACAATAGGGAACAGCCCCAAAACGGAGATCATTCCGCCCGCCGCTGTTCCGGTGCCTTGTTCCGAACCGATTCCATCGGATAAATTACTGGAAAAACTCGGTTTTCCTCCAGTGGAAGCATCTGGAGATTATTATCCCGTGTTTCAGCCGCAGTACGAACCAGCACGTCGAAATTACAAATCAATGCCGCCGCATCGAACGCCGTTTCTGATTGGCATTGTGTTGCCGCTTTGTTCGGAACACCGAATACTCGATGCGCTTTGGGTGTTTGAAACGCTCAACCATGTCCACTTAAATTTTCATGCATTTGTCATTGGTGACGGCAAGGATCGTGATCAATTTTTGCGTTATCGGGACCGATGGAAGTTATTCTCGCGAGTACATTTTCTCGGTGCCCGGCACGACGTAGGTCGGCTCTTGCCCAGTTGCGATGTATTGTTGCATTTAAGTCCTTCGGCGGAATATTCGGGAACGATTTTATCGGCGATGTCCTGCGGAGTACCGGTCATTGCTCTCGAAACGCCGGAGAGTCGTGATTACGTAGTGGACGGTACGACGGGAATTCTTATTCCTGCCGATGGAGATTTTCGGTTTTACCGGCGCACCGCCGCTAAGAGACTTTTGTATCTGTTGGAAAACGAGGAACTGCGCCGATCAATGCAAAAAGCCGCCGCAGACCGCATTGAGAAAAATTTCAATTTCAATACAACAGTCCAGCGAAGAGTGGAGGTATATCGGGAATTGGTACAGTCCTGATACGCTCAAAATAGCCCTGAATATAAACATTGGCAAATTCTGCCTGTTCACACAACGAAGTTTTTGGGAATTTTTACGAGAGTGGCTCCCCAAGAAAGTCCGACACCGAAGCCGACCAGCATGACCCACTCGTTGGGTTTGAGTGCGTCGCTGTGCCACGCATCGACCATTGCAATCGGAATACTGCTCGATACCGTGTTTCCTCGGTGCATTACGTCATTATAAAAGTTTGTGCCTTTCAAATGGCACAACTCTTGGAGGCGGTCCAGCATGTACTTATTTGCCTGATGAAAGACATAGCAACCGATTTCATCCCGGCTTTTTCCCGATTTTTGGAGAAGTTCTTCCACCATCGGAGGCACTCTGTCCACAGCAAAGGAAAAAATACCAGGACCATGCATCTTCAGTTGATTCAAAGATCGAATACTCCCTTTTCCATCGGACAGTTCCACGGCGGTCTCTTCGGAGGAGGGCAAACGATGTCCGCCGGCAGGAACAATCAATAAATCGGCGCCGCTTCCGTCCGTCCCGAATACAAAGGGACCGATGGGTTCTTCATTCGCCGATTTTGCGACGGAAACGAGTGTTGCGGCGGCACCATCGCCGAAAAGCGGTCGGCTTGACCGATCATCGGCGTTGATGTACTTCGAGTACGTTTCCGAAGTCAGGAACAACACCTTCTTTGCCGCTCCTGTTTCGATGAGTCCCTTGGCAAGCGAAAGCCCATAGACATAACCGCTACATCCAAGATTGAAATCGAGGGCACCGCATGCCTTCGGTAAACCAAGCCGTTCGTGAATGACGCAAGCGGAAGTCGGCAAAAAGTAGTCCGGCGATTGGGTGCAAAAGAGTACAAAATCAATTTCTTCATGCTCGCAGGAGCCGTTTTCCAAGAGTTTTTCGGCGGCAATGACTGCCATATCGGCGGCGGTTTCTCCTTCTGCGGCAATCGGTCGGCTTTCGATGCCGAGTTTGCGGACAATTTTCGCCTCCGTCCAGTGTGGAAAATGCTCGATAAGTTCGGCATTTCCCAGCGACCGTTCGGGAAGGTAGTACGCAAGACTTTGAATCTCGGCAAAGGAACGTTTCATAGACACCCATTGTACTGTACTTTACAGATGACTGTCAATCGGAACGTATTCAAAGTAAATTTTTACCCTTTGCATACTTCTTGCCATATATTTTTACGAGTGATACAATGCTTTTTGTGTGCGTTCTCCAAAAACTGCCCTCATCATGACATTCTCACTCGAGGATGGTATAACCCTTTTTTCTTCCGACCTTCATGAACTCGGCAAACGTGCCGATGCTGAAAAACGTAAACGGCATGGAAACAAGACGTATTACGTTGTCAATGCACACATCAATCCGACCAACGTTTGTCGAATCGGTTGTCCGCTTTGTGCCTTTGCTGTAAAACCAGATGACACAAGGTCCTACGTTTTGGAAATCGATAAAATTTTACTTCGTGCAGAACGTGCCGTCGAGTTTGGGGCAACGCAACTGCATCTTGTCAGTAGTATTCATCCCGATAAATCTTATTCTTGGTATCGGGAAATCCTGCGGGTGCTTCACCAGACGTTTCCGCAACTCTGGTTGAAAGCGTGGACTGCCGTTGAAATAGCAGAGTTTGCTCAAGGAACAGGAAAAAGTTACGAATTCATTTTGAGCGATCTGCAATCGGTCGGGCTCGCTAGTTTGCCGGGCGGTGGAGCGGAAATTTTCGACGCAGAGGTTCGTAAAAAAATTGCTCCTCACAAAATTATGGCGGAGACTTGGCTCGATGTTCATCGGGCAGCGCATAAACTTGGGATTCCTACCAATGCGTCGATGCTCTTCGGGCATTTGGAAACACCGAAGCACCGGATAGAACACTTGCTCCAACTTCGGGAATTACAAGAGGAAACCGGCGGTTTTGATTGTTTTGTTCCCCTGGTTTTTCATCCGAAGAACACGCAGATTGATGTGACACCGATTTCCCCGCAGGAAATTCTGAAGACGATTGCCGTGTGCCGATTGGTCTTGCACAACTTTGAACATATCAAAGCCTATTGGGTAACGCTCGGCGAATCATTGGCACAGGTCGCCCTGTCTTACGGCGCAGATGATTTCGACGGGACAGTTTTTGAAGAGCGTATCCATCATGAGGCAGGCTCGCTTACGCCTTCGGGCTTGTCCGAACAACGTCTTCGAGAATTAATTCTGGGAGCCGGTCAGGAACCGCAAGCGGTACAGAATACCGCTCCGTTTGCGGCTCTTTGAATACTTTTTGCATCATTCGAGCGACTGGATGATTTTATCCAACTGCGTCTTGGTAATACATGCCTGCTCGAAGTGTGGTTGCGAATTGAACACATCTCTGCCGCTGTCTCTTTCGTCGAGCGGTTCGATCTCCGATGAATCTATCCGTGTTGTCATCACTTCGTTTCGCAGTGCCGCCAGCCACTCCGGCATTTCAAATCCGACTCCCATAGGATCCTTGGCAAAATTTTCGATCTGGGTGTACAATTCATCAAACGCTGTCTTTGCTTCGCTCCGCTGGACTTGCCGAATCGCTTTGGGAACGAGTCCGCACATCCGATCAATTTGCAAGGGGCGTATGAATCGTTCCTGCAAACGTTCAAAAACGCTCGGCAACCACATCCCATATTTTTCACTCAACCGTTGGTACTGTTGTAGATATCCGTCTGCTGTCTCCATCGTTTTTTTTGCGAATGCCTTCTCCCAAAGGAGTGCCACTTCATCACAACCGGCACGGATCATCGAATCATGAACCCAATACACAGGTTTCCACTGCCATGACAATTTTTCGTATTCGAGTTGTACTCGGAGCATATCGAGAAGCATGTACAGTTTTTCGCCATGATCCGAATGAGTCGTTGTGCTGTTGTAATCGACATATTCCGAATAGTTTTCGGCAATCGATTCCAAGATAATTTCCAAGTTGTTGGTCGCTCTTCTCCGGTCGATGCGTCGTTGCTCCATGTCTTCAAGCAATTTTGAAGCAATTTCAATTTCCCCTTCCTCTTTTTTTATTTTCAACAGTGCTTGCAGGTAATTACTCACTCCCTGATGCAAGATGGCACGCAAATTTCCGAATCCCATATTCTGCTGGGTGAAAATATCGTGTCCATACCGCTTGATAAAGTCTTTCACTTCATCCCAAGCATGGGGAACCATAATGGCTTCCACAGGCGAAATGCGAATATGTCTGCTATGCGAAGTCCAAAAGTCCAGTAGGTACATGAATATCTGTTCCAAATATTCTACTAACGCTGCATTTTGCTGTACCCGCTCCTTTTCACTATTTCGGCTTAATTTCCATGATTTCGCCGAGGCAATGACACACTTTGTCACAGCCCGGGATGCCGTTTCCACGAGGCGGTCGAACTCGGTGATGGCTCCCTGTCCCACCGTGTTGACCTCTTCCATTGTTTGAATCGTTTCGAGCAGTTGGAAGAGTTCCGTAATGAGTCCGAGTCTGGGAGCGTATTCCAACAATCGAATAATGGCTTGCTGAATTCTCCTGCAACGGACGATTGCCGCCGCCGAACCGCCGCGCGATGTCGGTGTGTAAAGAATCGTTTCATGCGACAATACCCGGAGCATTTGCCTCCACATTTTTTTGACCGTTTTGACATCACAGCGAAAAACAGCTCGATTGACTTCTAGCACCGTAACTTCCCAAAGATCGCTTTTTGCGGTCTTTGCGGCGGAGTTTTTCTCACTTCCAAAACAGGACTCAAGGGTCATCTGCGTATCCAAAACTTCAACATGCGTCCATATAATCCGGTCGATCAGAATTTCCTTGATTCCACGATGCCGGTCGTACTCCATGAGGGATTCAGTCGTTCCTCGCGGCGGCGGGACTTTGTATGCCGATGCCTGTTGCAAAAGAGAAACAAGACCGTCGCTATATGTTCCGATTTGAGAAAGCCAAACGGTAATGTTCTGCTCGATCTCCGCCTGTAATTCTGGCGTTAATTCACCCGCTTCATTTTTAACGGCAGGTGATTGCCAATCGGAATTTTTCGGAACCAAAACAAAACCAGCAAGACGTTCTGTGACGAACTTCCAAAGTTTCGACATCGTTGATATGAAGAGCAGTCTGTCCCCAATACGATCCATTTCTTCGGCAATTTCCAGGTCTTCCCCCTGATTACCGAACCCGCCCGGAGGGGGGCGATCCATCAACATATCATCAATGCCGTCGTCCGTGGAGTCTTGAAACGTAAAATCATCGTAAGCCGCCCCGTAGAGGGAGTCGTCGGAATCATCTTTCCGCTTCCCCTTTTTGTGTGCACGCGGAACGTCCCCACTTGTGTCGAAGACATCGCTATCAAAGTCTGCATCATCATCCGATTTTTTATTGGGTTTTTTCGGAGGTGATGTTTTTTTTCCTTTGCCTTTATTTTTATGCCGTCCTTTGCGTCCCTCGAACATATCGTCGTCCAGTTCAATTTCGGGAACGCGCCAGTACATGTCAGCATTGGCTTCCAAAAATTCAAAGAATTTTCGTGTCAGTTTCCATCGTTCGGCAAATTTGAGTGGCGGAACATCTTTTATTGTCCGCCGTCTCAGGGGCTTTTCTGATTCATTTTCGTTTTCGCTTTTCGGAAGTCTCCATAGTTGATCCATCCACCGCACAACCATTGCATGGAAAGAGTAATCGCTTTCCACCAGTGGAATCCGTTCGGCATGATCGAGCCAGTAGATCAACAGATTCATGGAAGCGACGGGGTCTTGCTGGTCTAGCAGTGCTTCCGCCAAGAGAACAAAAGCCTTGGTCATTTTGAATCGTTCGACGTGTCGACTCCAAAAAGCGACATCTCCGGCAGCCGTACCGGCTTTGTGCCAGGCGGCAAGAGCCGTCGAAACAACCGCCGCTGACTCCCAAGTATCTTCCCCGGAAAAACTGTCCACGTTATTAACGTCTGTTGTCCCATATTGGTCCCACCAGCCCGCCAAATCGCTCATTTGATCTGATAGGTCGGCTTGCATGTCGCCATTTCCTGATGCCGCCGCTTCTTTTTGCAATCGACTGTAAATGTCAAAAGTCTCTTCCAAAAGGTTGATTAAATCATCAATCCGGTGGTCTTGAATCGAATTTTCGACGGTATGAAAAAGACTGAATACACCGCCGAAACCCAGAATCGTCCATGGGTCAATGATTGCCCCGCAGGAGATTCCCCGCCGAATTAAGTCTTCGATTTTCGGCAGATTCCCGGCGGCGTCGGTCAATTTATTTTGGTCGATGAGCATGTGCGTTTCAGAAATCAGACAGTCAATCGTTGTAAAAAGTCTTGCCGATGTGACCGAAATACTGTTCGCCTGTTTCATGGCGGCTTCGGAATAGCCCATCCGGGCAAAGATTCGGGCAAGGAGCATCCGCTGCAACTGGTCGGCACGCCGCTTTGCCATTTGCCGGTTCAAATCTTGCCGGCAACCGCCAAATGGTTGGAAAAGACGCTCCTGCTCTCTCTGGATTCGCGGCTTCATCTTTTTCGGAATCTTTTGAATGATCTGAGTGTAAAACCGATCCCGATAGTCGGCGATGATTGGCATCAAATCGTTAAGTGACGTTTCCGAATCGTAGGCGGACGGCGTATCGCCGCAGACTCCTGCTCCCATGAGCATTGTCCCTGCTAGCACTGCCCCTGCCTCATAAACCAATTCGTCGAAGGGTACGTCTGCAACGTTCGATTCGCCTGTGTATGCCGATTCCAGGCGGCGATAGATACCCTCCAACGTAACCTGATGGACAACGAACCGGCGATAAAAGCCGCTGTTGTCAATATAATTTGGGTCCCACAATCCAAAATGATAGTTGGGTTTGCGGTTGACCGGATGATCAAAATCGTATGCCCTCGGATCGAGAACCAGTTCCTGTATCTTGTCAGGATCAAGGCAGGCTTCGCTCAGGATTTGCGGATCGGTCTCCCGTAATATCGTCAGTGCTTGATCCACAATCGCTTCATATCTTCCGGCGGCAACACCGACACCGTCAATGTACAAAGGGATTGGAGCAACCCACTCGTGGGCGTAGGGTTGGTGTTTTTCAGCCCCTTCCAGTACGGGAACAGGTCGATAACCGATGTAATCGTTCAATTTTTCAATGACAGCGGAAACGATACGGTGATGATCTGTCCAGGGACCTCCCTGTTGGAGAATCGTTTCAAAAATTTTTCCGAGGAAAAGGGAGTTGAAAAGGTGTTCATCGGTCTGGTGAAACAGCAGATCAGCATGAAATTGCCGATGGGCGGGAAGATAATGTTTTCGGACGAGCGCAAGCACGAGACCGGCTTGATCGTCGGCATGAAAGGCTTCTGACCCCTTAGAAAGGAGGACGAGTTGTTGTTCGAGAAATTCGATGGCACGGAGTGCGGAGCAACGCGGATCCTTATTGGAAGGAGCGAGTCCACGATACAGGGAATCAAGAGTCTGGAAAAATTTCGGATCATGGTTTCCCGATGAAAAATTCAGGTATCCGAGCAACTCTTTTATAGTTTCCGGCGGCAGAGTTGCCGATTGTTTTGGTGTCATGGTCCCTATTGGGTTTTGATGCTTTCTATCCGATCTCTAAGCATTCCATTTTAGCCTAAAACCGGCGCAGATAAAAGGGTCGGTGTCATTCCAGCCGATTAACATGTTAACAAGGGAAGAGACCGACGTTACACATTGTACGGAATGTTTACACAGAGTTGTTTTCCCCCGCACAGCACTCCAAGAAGGACTTGAACCTTCGACCTACAGACAACAAACGGGGGCAAAAATGACCATTTTCATGCTGTTTGCAGTATATCTTCCTTCACGAGACTCTCATGATCGACGAGACAAAGTTCCTGCTCAATTCTCATAAGCCGGGATTCGATTTGATTATCAATAATTCCCTGCGGCGTTTCCAAAATGCAACCTCCCGG
>Ga0082212_10011393_pt1 | contig 11281 bp, 7 predicted proteins | sample TergutNt197P3_FD_71548 | JGI IMG/M metagenome (GOLD analysis project Ga0082212, IMG submission 71548) | Neocapritermes taracua P3 segment gut microbial communities from Petit-Saut dam, French Guiana - Nt197 P3 | ecosystem: Host-associated > Arthropoda: Insects > Digestive system > Gut ... | reverse complement strand
ACAAAATCAACCCAATGAATAAATGCGGTCCCTACGATTTTAATCTTTACAATCTTTCAAAAGAAGAACAGGCAAAAATCAAATTCCTGCCGCAAAGCATGGACGAAGCGCTAAACGCTCTTGAAAACGATCGCGGCTTTTTAACGCAGAACGGAGTTTTCCCCGAGTGCCTTATCAAGATATGGATCGAAAACAAGCGAAAGGAAACTTCGCGTTTTAATCAGCTTCCGGTTCCGTTTGAATTTGAAGCTTACTACGATTTATAGCGTCTGTTTTTAAGCGTACTCGGCGAGCCGTTCAACAATTTCCATATAATTCATCTGATCGATATTGTCACGCAGCCATGAGACAAGCCCGTCATCGGCAGTATATTCAAAATATTCTATTTCGTTTATCGTTCTTTCTATCTCTTCTATCTGATAATTATCGCAGGCAGTCCTTAGGGTTTGCAGCGCTTCTTTGTAGGGCTTGTCTTTTTTCAATTTGTCTTTCTTTTCGCCGGCAAAATTAAACGCTTTATCAATATCGTTTACCAGCTTCATTACAAGTTCAATAAAGGCGGCGTTTTTTTCCGTCACAAAATCAAGATTACCCGCTTTTGCGGCATGTTCCAAAGCTTCCGCCTGCCCTCCCGCATTTTCACAGCAAATGCCGCGGCAGGAACTTTTTACCCCGTGAACATTTATTGCGTATTCGTGTAAATTTTCTTTGGTTACCGACCTAAGCGTATCAACTAAACGAGGCGTATTTTTAACAAACGACTCCACAATGTTTAAATAGGTATGACTGTCGCCGCCAAAGCGTGTCAGCCCTTCTTTAATGCTCATTCCTTCAATTTTGCCTTCCAGAGCATTAAGTTTTTTTTCTTCACCGTCCGCAGCAGACGTGGTTTCTTCTTCGGCTGCATCCGGGATATAATTTTTTTCTTTTTCTTCGTTATAAAGAAACTCATTAATAATTTCATCAAGCCGCCGGCTTTCAATTGGTTTTGTAACAAAAGCCTGAAAACCCTTGCTTAAAAACATTTGTTCGTTTCCGGTCAGTGCGTTAGCTGTCAACGCAATTATTGGAACAGTTTTGGCATATTCCGTCCCTATTTCTTCGCGAATGATCCGCGCCGCTTCTATTCCGTCAATTTCCGGCATCATGTGATCCATAAAAATCACGTCATACTTGATTTGCCCTTCTCGGACAGCGTCAATTGCAGCCTGCCCGCTTGTTACGGTGTCAACTTTCATCTTGTATGGCTTCATCATTCCCCTTGCTACATCAAGGTTGACAAGCACGTCATCCACGACAAGTACGTGCGCATAAGGGACTTTAACATGCGTTGCCCCGGAACCGGCGCGCTTTCTTCCGTGGTACTGAAAACTTTTAAGACTTTCGATAACTTCCGGCGGAATTACTTTATCGCCCGTTTTTTTCTGAGGCACCTTCACCGTAAAAGTACTGCCCTTTCCGTATTCGCTCTCAACCAAAATTCCGCCGCCCATCATTTCCGCCATCGTTTTTGTAATGGCAAGCCCAAGACCGGTTCCTTCAATTGTTCTGTTTTTTATCGCATCCATTTGCGCATAATCGGAAAACAGGCTGCCGATATTTTCTTTTTTAATGCCGATGCCGGTATCTTTAACAGCCATACTCAGCATTATGGAATCATCATTATGCGGCTCGGCGCTAATTATCAATTCAACTACGCCTTCCATTGTGTATTTAAAAGCGTTAGACAGCAAATTGCTCAAAAGCTGTTTAACGCGGTTATCGTCTCCAAAAAGAGCCGAAGGAATGTTGTTTCCAATTGAAATAATAAATTCAATGGGCTTTGTTTTTTTGCGCATAAGGTTTTGAGTAACAACGTCGCTTAACATTCCGGGAGTATCATACTCTACTTCTATCACTTCAAGTTTGCCTGCATCCATTTTTGAAATATCAAGAATATCGTTGACAAGACAGAGAAGAGACGCTCCCGAACTGTTGATTTTTTCTATATTCTCAACGGCTTCTTCGCTTAAGCCGCCCTCATCAAGTATAATCTCCGAAAGACCGATTACCGCGTTCAAAGGGGTGCGCATCTCATGGCTCATCTTCGCAAAAAATTTACTCTTTGCCTGAGCCGCGTTAATTTCAGCATGAAGCTCAACAAGCTCGGTTACATCATCAGAGCTGCCTACGATTCCTGTTACATTGCCGTCATCGTCAACCATCGGCATTGTATGAGAACGGAATTTTTTATTGTCAATTTCGCTGTCCCACGCCTTCGAACCTTCATTAAAATTTATTTTGCCGTCATTAATAATATCAATGTATTTGTTTATTCCCCGTGCCACTTCAAGCGTTTTACCGATTAATGTATTGCTGTCAACTCCAATATCTTTTATGTACTGCCCGCTGAAAGTAGTTATTTTTTCTTCAGTGTCAATGCACCAGATAATTCCCTTGTAACAATTGATAATCGCTTCCATTTCGTTTGCGTATTGTTTTATTTCGCGTATTTGATTTACGATTTGAATTTGATTTTGAACCCTTAATTTAACGTTTACCTTGCTTAGCGGTTTATGGATAAAATCCGCAGCGCCGCTTGCCATTCCTCTTTCTTCGTCCTTAACACTGTCCAGCCCCGTAACGAAAATAACCGGAATACCCGTTGTCTTTGGATCTTTTTTCAGTATATCAATCACATCAAATCCGCTCATTTCAGGCATTATAATATCCAGCAAAATGAGATCCGGCATATCCCGCCTTGCAAGCTCAATAGCGGCAGGACCATTTTTTGCCATATATATGGTATATTCCGGGCTTAAATATTCATACAAAATTTTTAAATTTGATGCTTCATCATCAACAATAAGGACGCTGTTTTTTTTTCCGTTATCCATTGCACCCCCATCGTTCAGATAATCAAATATACTTGCAAATTCTGAAATTTATGCTATAATTTTAGCAAGAAATGTAAATTTTGCAAGCATTCAAACAGACAGGAGGCATAATATGGATGAAGGAAAAACAGTTGTTCTGGCGGTTGATGATAATTTACAACAGCTAAGTGAATTTAAAAGCATGCTGGTTCCGCAATACGACCTTCGCGTTGTAAAAGCCGCTTCGGAAGCGGTCAGTTTTCTGGTAAAATCAAGCGCCGATATTATTCTTCTTGACATTGAAATGCCAAATGTAAACGGCTTCGAATTTTTAAATGATGTAAGAAAAATCCCCAGTTATGCAACTACGCCGATAATCATTATCAGCGGTAATTCCGGAGCGGATTTTATTGCAAAAGCCAGAAATACCAGCGCCAGTGATGTATTAATAAAACCGGTAAGACCGGATATGCTTACGGCGGCGATTGAAAAAGCTCTTGCAAACAAAAAATAATCTTAAAAGGACACAGCATTATGGGGAAACTTAACGAAGTCATCAAAATTGATGAGGAAAAGTGTATAAACTGCTATGCTTGTATTACCGCCTGCCCAGTTAAGTACTGCATGGACGGCTCTGGGGATAAATTAACAATTAACCATGATTTATGTATTGGATGCGGACACTGTATACATGTTTGTACGCGCCATGCCCGCCTTCCAATAGATGACACAAATCAATTTTTAAAAGATCTAAAAGCCGGTGTAAAAATGGTCGCAATAGCCGCTCCGGCTGTTGCTTCAGTATTTCCGGGTAAATTTTTAAATGTAAACGGCTACTTAAGATCGCTTGGCGTTGAAGAAATTTTTGACGTTAGCTATGGCGCAGAATTGACTGTTGTTTCCTACATTAACTACATAAAAGCAAATAACCCCAAAATGGTTATTGCCCAGCCCTGTCCGGCAATTGTCGCCTACATTGAACTTTACCACCCTAATTTACTTCCCCACCTCGCACCGGCAGACAGCCCGATGCTTCATTCAATGAAAATGATTCGTGAGTATTTTCCGCAGTATAAAAATTATAAAATCGCCGTAATTTCTCCATGTATCGCAAAGAAAAGGGAATTTACCGAAACCGGTTACGGAGACTACAACGTAACAATGGCTTCGCTTCAAAAAATAATTAAGAGCCAAAATGTCGATCTTTCATCCTTCCCTGCGGTTGAATATAAGGGAGCGATAGCCGAACGCGCAGCGGGCTTTTCTACTCCGGGCGGTCTTTTGGACACTGCGGAACGCTTTCTGCCTGGGATTAGAAGAGTTACCCGAAAAATCGAAGGTGTCCAAACAATCTACCCTTATTTAAGGGGAATTGCCCATATGCTGAATAGACCGGACATTGAATTCCCCCTGCTTATAGACTGTCTTAATTGCGAGTTTGGGTGTAACGGCGGTCCGGGCACTATTCATGCAAGAAATATGGACGAAGTTGACAGTCCAATTCGTAAACGCGTAACAGCGCTGGAAAAAAGGATAAATTCAAAACAGGACTCAAAGATTGATAAAAAGTACAACAAATCTTTAAACAAATACTGGAAAAAGGGTTTGTATAACCGCACTTATATAGATCATTCAGGAAATTATACGGTGAAGCGTCCAAACGACACGGAATTAACCGAAGTTTTCAAAACAATGAAGAAATTTTCCGATGAAGATATGTACGACTGCACAGCCTGCGGTTATGGTTCTTGCAAATCGATGGCAACCGCAATTTTCAATAATCTTAACAAACCAGGCAATTGTGCACATTACAACCTTGAACTCCTTGAAGAAGAAAAAAAGACTACCGTATTTATCAATCAGCAGCTTAAAGGACACATAAACCGCGCTCTTGAAGTTATAGAAAACATTAACAATCTTGTGGAACAGTTGAACATAAGAATCAATATTCAATGTGAATCTGTTGATGATTCAACTGCGGTTACAGAGGAAATGGTAAACTCGCTAAAAGACACTTCCGAATTCTCAAGGAAAAAAAGGGAATCCGTAAGAGAATTAATCGACAATGCAGGCAAAGGTCAGGACGCGATGAAAGAAACCGTCCAGGCGGTCCAAGACATTTCACAGTCAATTGACGGAATCGGCTCGGCAATCAAGATAATCAGCGTAATTGCATCCAATACAAATCTTCTGTCCATGAATGCGGCAATTGAAGCTGCTCATGCAGGAGAAGCAGGCAAGGGATTTGCCGTAGTAGCCGATGAAATACGCCGGCTTTCCGAGTCCACCAGAGAGAATTCCCGTAATATTTCCCAGACACTTTCAAACATCATTTCAGGAATCAACGCTACTTCGAAGCGTTCAAATGACACTGCTTTCCTGATTAACATAATGTCTGAAGAAATCAACAACTTTGGTACGGCTATGGCGGAACTAATTGATACTTTAACGGAGCTTTCAGAAAAAAGCTCCGGCATAACCAGCGCACTGGAAACCTTAAAAGAACACAGTACGGTTGTAAGAACAGATTATTCGGCAATGCTCTCCCTTACAGACAAACTGCGCTATGACATCAATATGCTTGCCGCGATGTCAGCTGATATTGTCCGCGCTATAGAAAACAACGATTATGATCTTGTACAAAATCTTGTGAGCGCTGGGGAAACGCAGTAGCATTAATTAAAAAACTTTATGTAAGTATAAATCGTGCACAGCCGCAGAGGATCTCAAAGCTCGCGTAAGCGGGCAATTAAACAACTTCCTTACAGAGCCAATGCCGCAGGCATTGACAAAGAGCTAAACAAATGTTTACTTTTATGATAAAGTAATATAATGCGAAAATTTGAAGTAGTATCTCCATTTAAGCCCGCAGGCGACCAGAGCGAGGCAATTGCCGCTCTTGCGAATGGCATCAAGGCAGGCAGCAATTACCAAACTTTGCAGGGCGTTACAGGTTCGGGCAAAACATTCACCATGGCGAAAATCATCGAGAAAGTGCAGATGCCTACCCTCGTTGTAAGCCACAACAAGACGCTTGCCGCCCAGCTTTACCGCGAGTTTAAGGGGTTTTTCCCGAACAATGCTGTCGAGTATTTTGTCTCCTATTACGATTACTACCAGCCGGAAGCGTATGTCGCAAGCCGCGACCTTTATATAGAAAAAGACGCTTCAATAAATGCGGAAATTGAGCGAATGCGCCTCTCCGCCGCGCGAAGCATGATGGAACGTGAGGATGTTCTTATCGTTGCGACTGTTTCGTGTATCTACGGAATGGTGACTCCCGACGTTTATAAAAAAATGACCGCTACCTTTTCCAAGGACGAAACCATTGACGTAGACTCCCTCATGCGGCGGCTTGTAGAGCTTCAATATGAACGCAACGATGCAGTCCTGGAGCGCGGACGTTTCCGCCGCCGCGGCGATACATTGGAAATTTTTCCCGCTTACATGGAAGAAGCCTACCGTGTTGATATGGACTGGGATAAAGTCGAGCGTATACGCCGATTTAACCCTGTCTCCGGCGAAATACTTGAAGAAATTGACCGCGCGTTAATTTACCCGGCAAAGCAGTTTGTAATGCCTGGGCAGATGATACACAATGCGATGGGCGCAATAAGAAGCGAGTTAAAGGAGCGTCTTGAACACTTTAAAGAGACGGGGAAGATAATGGAAGCGGAGCGGCTTAAGACCCGCGTCGAGTATGATATCGAAATGCTTACAGAGATGGGCTACTGCCCTGGAATAGAAAACTATTCCGCTCTGCTTGCAGGACGCAAAAGCGGCGAGTCCCCGGACACGCTTGTCGATTATCTTCCAAAAAAGCATCTAACGTTCATCGATGAAAGTCATGTCACTTTGCCGCAGTTAGGCGCAATGTATGCAGGCGACAGAAGCCGCAAGCAGAGCCTTGTGGACTACGGTTTCCGCCTGCCGAGCGCACTTGATAACCGCCCTCTCCGCTACGATGAATTTGTAGAGCGGCTGGATAAAACTATTTTTGTTTCCGCCACTCCCGGCAAGACTGAACTTGAACAATCCGCGCAGGTTGTACAGCAGGTGATACGCCCCACAGGGCTTCTGGATCCGGAGATTGAAGTCCGTCCCAGCGAAGGGCAGATGGAAGATATTTACGGCGAAGTTAAAAAGCGGATAAAAGCCGGAGAACGCTCTTTAATTCTGACTCTTACAAAAAAAATGGCAGAAGATTTAACGGATTATCTTTCCGGTCTTGGGCTGAAAGTCCGCTACATTCACAGCGAAGTTGAAACAATTGAACGCGTGGAAATACTTACTCAGCTCCGCCAGGGTGAATTTGACATACTTGTCGGAATTAATCTATTACGCGAAGGAATCGATCTTCCCGAAGTTGCGTTTATAGCGATCCTTGATGCCGATAAAATCGGCTTTTTGCGCTCTGTGACCTCCCTTGTGCAGATAATCGGGCGCGCCGCGCGAAATGCAGCCGGAAAGGTAATCATGTACGCCGACAGAATGAGCGACGCTATGCAGCAGGCGATTGCAGAGACAAACCGCCGACGCGAAATTCAGGTTGCGTATAACAAGAAGCACGGGATAACTCCTGCGACTGTAAAAAAAGCAATCGCCGATATTTTAACCCGCCACATAGAAGAAGCCGACAATGCCGCGGCGGACACAATCGAAGTTCTTAAAAAATCGTATAACGTACTGATCCCCGCTCAGCGGAAGCAGCTAATAAGAGCGCTGGAGGGCGAAATGCTTGAACACGCGAAAAATCTTGAGTTTGAACAGGCCGCAGCGATAAGGGATGAAATTGCGAAAATTAAAGAGATTGGGATTTAACCACGGAGAACACGGAGAAGAGAAGATTTGGAGTTTGAGGAATTAACAAATAAAATCATTAAATGCGCGATTGATGTCCATGCTGTTTTAGGTCCTGGTTTATTAGAAAGTGCATATAAAGAATGTTTATTTTATAAATTATGCAAGACAGGATTAAATGTGGAAAAAGAGAAACCATTGCCATTGATTTTTGAAGGAGTTAATCTTGATTGCGGATATAGGATTGATTTACTCGTTGAAAACAAAGTAGTTATTGAATTAAAAGGTATTAAAATGATTGAAGATATTCATTTAGCTCAAGTATTAACTTATTTAAAATTAGGAAAATTTAAAGTCGGGTTATTACTTAATTTTAACGTACCTTTATTGAAAGATGGTATTAAGCGAATAATTAATTAATCTCCTCTCCGTGTTCTCCGTGGTTAATTCTTCTTCTCACGCTTCCAGTATCAGCAAAGTTTTTGGATCGAGTTTCATCGCGAGATTTTTGGAAATTATTGAACCTCTGTCTTTGGAGATTGAAAGTTCAACATAATCATGTTTCGATTGAAGAACAATTATCACATCGATATTACCGGCGTAACCGCTTATCACGGAAGGAATGTTGTCCTTGTCAAACTGATGGTCATCGGGGACGGAGCAGCTGTACCAGACGCTGACGCCGAGTTCTGTTGCAAAAGTTTTCACGCTTGCAATGTTTTCGCTGTCTGTCCTTGAAAAATCAAACCCGTCAATTATTACAGCGTCAGCTTTAAAGCCGCCTTCTATGATCATTGCGCGCAGACTCCTTAGTATCTGCGCCTTTGTAACTCCGTCCTGATTAAAGTTCATCGTTACGCGGTTTTTTACAAGGTTGTTTTTTATTTCCTGCGCGTTTTCAAGATTTTTTTTGTAAATGAATTCATTAAAAATATCTTCATACCATAAAGGCACATAATGAACATCCTGCGTAAAAGAAACATGAATGACTTTTTTTTCCTGAAGGAGTTTATCAAGTGCAAGCTGGACTAAAACCGAAGTCTTCCCTATCCCCGCCTGAGAAGCAATGAGCCCGATTTCCCCTGCTTTTAATCCGCCGTGTATTGACTGTTCAAAAATACGAATCGGACTGCGTTGTATCAGTTCATCCAAAACCATTTATTTCTCCTTCCTTCTTTTATCTTCAGCTTCTTTAATAAGCGCTTCTGAAATGCTCTGCGGAACTTTTGCGTATTTTTCAAACTCCATCGAAAACTCCGCCTTGCCCTGCGTAAGAGAACGCAGCGCTGTCGAGTATCCGAACATTTCGCTTAATGGAACTTCCGCTTCCACGCGGGAAAAATGTCCGTCTTCCGCCGATGATAAAATTATACCCCGTCTTTGATTAATTGAGCCGAAAATATTTCCCTGAAATTCCGTGGGACCTTCCACAGACACCTTCATGATTGGTTCTAGTATGCACGGTTTTGCTTTGCTGTACGCCTCGCGGAAAGCGCCGATTGCGGCAGCCTGGAAGGCGATGTCCGATGAATCTACAGGATGACTCTGCCCGTCATTAATTGTGCAGCGGATATTTACGATTGGGAATCCGATTAGGCTGCCTTTTTTCACAGCCTCTTTAAAACCCTTGTCGCAGCTCGGCACATACTCTGTAGGAATCGAGCCGCCCTTTATCATGTCGATAAACGCGTAATCGCCGTCTGCGAAAGGCTCCATAAAGCCCGCAACCCGACCGTACTGTCCGGAGCCGCCTGTTTGTTTCCTGTGCGTATAGTTAAACTCCGCCTTCTGCGTAATTGTTTCGCGGTATGCAACCTGCGGCATCCCTGTTTCAACTTCGCACTTGTATTCGCGGCGCATTCTTTCTATATAAACTTCAAGGTGAAGCTCACCCATCCCCCTGATGATTGTCTGGTTTGACTCTGCATCGACATATGTCTGGAACGTTGGATCTTCTTTTGTAAAACGGTTCAGCGCTTTTGCCATCTGGTCGGCGCTTTTTTTATCCTTTGGAGTAAGCGCGAGCGAGATTACGGGGTTCGGCACAAACATCGAAGTCATTGCATAGTTGAGGCTGCCTCCGCAGAAAGTGTCGCCGCTTGCGCAGTCAATCCCAAAGAGAGCGACAATGTCGCCGGGTTCGCCTTCATTAATATCTTCCATACTGTCCGAGTGCATCCGCACAAGCCGCCCGATTTTAAACTTTTTCCGTGAGCGGGTGTTTACAAGTTCCTCGCCCTTCTTCAGTTTACCTTGATAAATGCGCACATAGGTAAGCTGCCCGTACTGACCGTCTTCTAACTTAAACCCAAGCGCGACAGTGGGGCTTTTTTCATCGCTGGAAAGTTCGATTTTTTCTTCGTTGTTATCAAGATCAAGGGCGAAGTTTTTTATCTGCGAAGGATCGGGGAGATAGCGCATAACTCCGTCTAAAAGGCTCTGAATGCCTTTAAACCTGTAAGCGGAGCCGAGCATCACGGGGACAAACTTTTCGTCTAACGTTCCTTTTCTGATTGCCGCATGAATCATATCTTCGGGGATGCTTTCCCCTGCAACGAATTTTTCCGCAAGATCGTCAGAAAAAAGAGAAAGCGCGTCAATCAATTCTTCGCGGAACTTTTCCGTTTCCGCTTTTAAATGAGAGGGGATTTCCGCATGACGGATTACCTCCCCCTGATCTCCGTCATAATAAACGGCTTTCATCGTTATTAAATCGACAACCCCTTCCAGTTTATCTTCAAGCCCGATGGGGATTTGAATCATCACCGCGTTAAGACCGAGTTTTTCCCTTAGCTGCATCCTCACTTTAAAAGGATTCGCTCCCGTTCTGTCGCACTTGTTTACAAAAGCGATGCGCGGTACGTTATACCTCTTAAGCTGGCGGTCAACTGTTATGGACTGCGACTGCACTCCGCCTACCGCGCACAGCACAAGAACTGCTCCGTCAAGCACGCGAAGGGAGCGTTCCACTTCAATCGTAAAATCAACATGCCCTGGAGTATCGATAAGGTTAATCGTGTGGTCTTTCCATGTAACCTGGGTCGCGGCGGACTGAATTGTAATGCCGCGCTCCCTTTCCAAATCCATGTGATCCATTGTCGCCCCAACTCCGTCCTTTCCCCGGACTTCGTGAATGGCGTGTATTTTCTTGCTATAGAACAGGATACGCTCCGAAAGGGTGGTTTTCCCCGAATCGATATGCGCGCTTATCCCGATATTTCGCATTTTACAGATACTGCTGCTCACTTTAAAATAACTCCTTCAACGGTAAAAAATGTCACTGTAAGGCAGAATATAGCAAGAATTGCAATGAGTTTCAAGTAAAATCAAGGAATGGCGATTGAGATGCCCATTATAATACCTGCTCCCTTTCCGACGCTTGTGGATAACTTGGGGAAATACCCTTGATAATCCTTTAAGTGTATGAATTATTATACGCAGCGCGGTTTATTAAAAAAATCGTCAAATAACGTATAATACTAATTCCTTACTATATAAAGAATTATCAGTTTTAATTACTGGAATTACGGATTAAAATTAACAGAATACAATGCATTTAAAAAACAACAATTTTATACAAATAGTTTTTTTACCTGTGGAAAACTGGTGTAAAAATTAAGTTTTTG
>Ga0082212_10011392_pt1 | contig 11281 bp, 10 predicted proteins | sample TergutNt197P3_FD_71548 | JGI IMG/M metagenome (GOLD analysis project Ga0082212, IMG submission 71548) | Neocapritermes taracua P3 segment gut microbial communities from Petit-Saut dam, French Guiana - Nt197 P3 | ecosystem: Host-associated > Arthropoda: Insects > Digestive system > Gut ... | reverse complement strand
GGCGATTGGTTCCGCAGGAACCACTGCCGTAAACATTTCCGATAACGGTTTCGGCGGAGGCGCCGTCATAAACGGCAAGATTCGCGACGAAATCGGGCTTAATTACGACGTCGGCGCGGTCGGTCCCTACGCTCACGCCAATACGACCATAGGAAGAGCATGGAGTCTTCTGTCCATCAACGGCGGAAACAGCGGCAAGGTCGGTACTACGTATATGGGTACCGTCGGCAACCCGATTAACCTGATGAACATCATCATAGCCGAAAACGAAGAAGCGATGCCTGCAGGATGGGAACCGATTTCGGTGCGGCAGGGATTCAGGAAAGACGAAAATGTCGTAACCATGTTCAGCGGTTGGGGCGTTCTTTCCGCAAGAAACTGGGCCATTACCGATTGGGGTTCCACGCCTAACTATTCCAAGAACATCCAGGATATCTATAGGCTGCAGAATCCGGGGCTGTTCGGTACATTCGTGATTCTGAGCCCGCCGATCATACAGTTTGTTCATGACGAAGGCTTTGACACGTTTGAAAAACTTTCGGTATTTGTGGGACAACCCGATCCGAACGCCAAGCCGAAAATTCCAGCCGGCGGCCCCGGCGGAGCGGCAGCTAAACCCGGCGCGGGCGGTCCTGGCGGAGCGGCGGCTAAACCCGGCGCGGTCGGCGTTGCCAAACCTGGTCCTGATGCTAAAGCTGCTGCGGCTAAAGCCGGCGCCGCAAAGCCTAAAGTCGGAATACCCGGCGGCGCAACCGGCTTTAACGTCGTTGTAACCGGCGCGAGCAACAATAACTATTGGATGATAGGCGGAATGCAGGTCGGCAGATCAATTCCGATCGACCCCTGGCGGTAATAATGTAGTCCGTCTGTATTTTTAGTCGTTCCAACGGCGGCGGGAGCAACACCCGCCGCCGTTTTTTTTGTTGCAAATTTGTAAATTTTAAGCAAGTAATATTAGTTATGTTAACGACAATGGAGGACTAAGTATGAAATTACGCATGGCAGCAGTTGCGGCTCTGTGTATAAGCCTTGTTTGCGGTATTGCGGCCGCGCAAGGCTACGCGCAGGGGAGCAGAATTACGGTATACAACCCGATGGGGACGCCGCCGCCGATCCAGATGAAGGCCATGGCGCCCCGGCTGGATACGCTGGACGGAAAGACCATTTACCTTTTGAGTTCGGGATTTCCCAATAGCGATAACTTCCTATTGGTTTTGAAGGAATGGTTCGCGGACAATCACCCAAAAACCAGCATTGTTGTATCGACAGCGATGGGCATGTCCGCGGCGATGAAAGCCGAAATCAACGAAAAAGGCGACGCTGTTCTCATCGCCGTCGGCCATTGAAGCGCCTGCTCGCCTAGTGCGGTTCGCACCAGCATCGACGTGGAAGCAGACTTAAAAAAACCTTCGATCAGCCTTCATCTCACGGAGTTTGAAGAACAGGCGACACAGGTCGCCTTTGCTTACGGCATGCCCGGCGTACGGATTCAGTATATACGCGGTCCGGTTTGGGGCAAATCCCGCGAACAGATCAGAAAACAGATCATTGAAGGCAATAACCCCATTTCCGGAAGGCCGATGATGCCGGAATTAATATCCAAGCTGACATCCCCGTTGACTGCGGCGGAAAGGGATATGAATTCCAAAAAGATGGATGTGGGCCCGGAAACCTACACCGACACCGAGGAAAACCTCCATAAGCTGTTCCTTGAAAAAAGGTACACCGATTTTCTGCAGATTACCCTGCCGACAAAGGAAAGAGTTGACGCAATGCTGGCGCAGACCAGCCATTCTCCCGATGAAATACTGGGGCGCATGAACCCCGGATCGGCTGCCGGAGAAACCTGGACGTATACGGTCAGGACAGCCGCTATCAACGCGGTAATGGCCGGCGCCAAACCGGAATACTTCCCGCTTATACTGGCGATCGGCTCAATAGGGCAAACCGCGATTAACGTTTCCGATAACGGCTTTGCGTATGGCGTAGTCGTCAACGGCAAGGTGCGCGATGAAATCGGGCTTAATTACGATATCGGAGCGGTTGGGCCTTATGCTCACGCCAATACGACCATAGGAAGAGCCTGGAGTCTTCTGTCTATCAACGGCGGAAATTGCGGAAAAATCGGGACTACGTACATGGGTACGGTAGGCAATACCGCAAACCTTATCAACATCATCATCGCTGAAAACGAAGAACTCTCGCCATGGGAACCGTTATCGGTACGGCGCGGATACAAAAAGGACGAAAACATCGTCACGCTGTTCACCGGTTGGGGCCTTCTTTCCGCGAGGAACTGGGCCATCACTGATTGGGGCGCAACGCCGAATTATTCGAAGAACATACAGGATATCTACCGTATGCAGAATCCAGGATTATTCGGAACATTCGCGGTTCTCAGCCCGCCGATTGCCGATTTTGTTCGTAGTGAAGGATACGACACTGTGGAAAAACTTACGGAATTTGTGGTAAGGCCAGATCCGAACGCCAAGCCGGCGATCCCGTCCGCCTCTGCCGGTTCCAGTTCCGCCAGGGCGAAAGCGGCGACGGCGAACCCTGCCAGTGATTTCAGCGTCGTCGTAACCGGCGCGACCAATAACAACTACTGGATGATAGGCGGAATGGTTCCGGGGCAATCGGTTCAAATCGACAAATGGCGGTAAGAATAAGAGGATAATATGTTGAGTGAAATGGGACGCAGGGCGCGCCTTGCGTCGCGTATTTTGGGTTTTGCCTCAACGGAGGCAAAAAACCGGACATTGTTGCGGATGGCTGAACTTCTTGAGGAATTCCGATCCGTTATCGTGGAGGCAAATCAAACCGATATTGATTATGCCTCCGCTTCCGGCGTGAGCGCCGCTTTGATTGACCGCCTGACGCTGACGGACGCGCGCCTTGACGGCCTGTCGCGTGACCTGCGCGAACTCGCGCGGCTTGCCGACCCGATAGGCGAGCGCTTTGACGCAGTAACGCTGACGAACGGCATGAAACTAAGCCGCCGGCGGGTGCCGCTCGGCGTTCTGGGCGTCATCTACGAATCGCGTCCGAGCGTTACCATAGACGTTGCCGGGCTTTCCATCAAGACCGGCAACGCGGTCATAATGCGCGGCGGAAAGGAAACCACCAATTCCAACCATGCACTGGTCGAGGTCGTCTGGAAAGCGTTGCGGGACAACTCTCTGCCGGAAGAAGCATTGCAGTTTATTGAAGATTCAGATCGTAATATCGTGGTGGAGCTTCTGAAACTGCACAATTACGTGGATGTCATTATTCCGCGCGGCGGCGAGGGCCTGCTCCGTTTCTGCCGCGAAAACAGCCGTATCCCCGTTATTTCGGGAGGCGTCGGCGTATGCCATATCTTTGTCGATCAATCCGCCGATCTGGAAAAATCACTGGCGGTGATTCATAACGCGAAAACACACAGGCCGTCGGTTTGCAACGCGCTCGACACATTGCTCGTGCATCGGGAGGCTGCGGCGCGGTTTATACCGAATGTCGTGGAATTTCTCGCGCCGGCCGGAGTGACATTCCGCGCCCATCCTTCAGCCCTGGAGCATCTCAAAGAAACCGGGGACGGCGTTGTGTACCCGGCCGGGGCGGAAGATTTCGATACGGAATGGATGTCGCTGGTTTTGGGATTAAAAGTCGTGGACGGAATCGACGAAGCCATTGAACACACTAACGCGCACAGCCTTGGACATTCGGACTCAATTTTGACTGAAGATGCAGGAAATGCCGCGCGGTGGATCAATGAAGTGGATTCCGCCGCCGTTTACGTCAACGCCTCCACGCGGTTTACGGACGGCGGACAGTTCGGTCTCGGCGCGGAGGTGGCTGTTTCCACCCAGCGCATCCACGCCCGCGGCCCGATGGGTCTGCGCGAACTGACTACATATAAGTGGGTCGGCGAAGGAGACTACCTCTCCAGAACTTAGGACAAGCCATGGGGCCGCGGGCGTCCCCGCGGGCGTCAATAAAATAAAAAGGGCGCGATTTATCGCGCCCCTACATTTGGATGCGGGCTTTGCCCGCGCTTCTCCCACATGTCCAGGCCGCCGCGGTAATGCGCCCTATGCTTTTCCGAGCGCCCGCAGCACCTTATCCGGCGTTGCGGGCGGATCGACCCATTTGCCGATGGCGTTCTGAAGCGCGCATATCACAAGATGCGTATTCGAAAGCGAATGGCTTATGCCGTTGCCGCCGTATGCGGCGTTGCCGGCCCGCGTTTCAAGAAGGTCTTTATCCACCCTGGAGAAATCCAATATGCCGGGTTTTTTGTAATCGAACATATTGGTGTTTAGTTTTACCCCTGTTTGCCTGTCGTAAAAATAATCCTCAAACAACTGGCATCCCTGGCTGAAAAACATACCCTGGTCAACCTGGCTTTCCAGCGAAGTACGCCGCATGATTTTTCCGGTATCCGCGGCCACGCCGAATCTGAGAACTTCAACTTCGCCTGTTTCCATATCCACGGCCACTTCGCACATGGCAATGTTCATGGTGTCCAATGCCTTGCCCCTGCCGGTGTTCCATAAGGCAAGCGGCGGCCGGCCTGAGTATGTGGCAAACACATTCGACAACGCCGCCTGCGCCAGAGGCAGGCTTTTTGACGGGTCGGATTTTGCGAACACCTTTCCGTCTTTAATATCCAGAGCTTCCGGTTTCAATCCTTTGAACGGGCTGGGCGGAAGCGCGGTTTGCAATCTGCCGGGAAGCAGAGGATTATCGGCTTCCGCGACGACGGCTTCCAGTATGCGCTTTTTAAGAATACTGGCGCATTCCTTTGTCACCCACGCGGAAGCGGTAACGCCGTCGCTGCCGCCGCCGACGGGAGTGAAGGTTTCCCTGTAATCGAATTCGATGCTGAGGTCTTCATAGGGAATGCCTACTTCTTCAGCCACAACCATCGCGTTGCATTCCACGGCATAGATTCCCGTACACGGCCCCTGCGTGGGCATACGCACGACGCCGTTGCGGAATTCCAGCTTGCAGTCGTATGTGCGGCCGGAATGGCGCGGGCTCATCTGGTAGCGGAAGCTTGCGCCGTGCATGCGGCCGTCGGGCAGTCTTCTCTCTCCGGCGGCGTGCCAGTTCCAGTTCATCAATTTCTTTCCGGATTCGACACAGGCCTGGTAACTCGGCACGGGGCGTTCATCTTCCTGGGAATCCGGGCCGTGCAGATTCAGCGTCGCGATATCGACGGGATCTTTGTTCAATTTTTCGGCGATAAGGTGAATAGCCATTGTGAGCGAGTCCCAGTTAAAGGGACAGTGTACGCCGCTAAGATACATCATGCCGCGGTTGGTATCGACGATGTCCATGTTCTGCCTTATATTAAGGCATCTGGTGGTGGGGTATGGACTGTATCCCTGATCGCCGGATGTGCCGAAACTTGAACTTCCGCGGACGCCGCCGTCCGCTATGGAAAAATCGTCGATCGCCGTTATCAGACCGTTGTTTTTAAACCCAACCTTCATGTGCATCAGGCGCTGGTTCATCTGAAAATCGTACATTTCATCGCGCCTGTAAAAACAGCGCACGGGGCGTCCGGTTCTCTTTGCCAGAAGCGGCGTGATTCTCTGCGATTTACGCAGTCCCCAGTCGCAGTATTTGCCGCCCTGAAAAAGTCCTTCCTGGATCGTCTTTTCCAGAGGCATGCCATAAAGCGTGCTTATTCCCGGCCTTTCCCGTACCGCGCCTTCAATGTGCAGACATTCTCCGTTTTCATGATACGGAATATTTTCCCACCACGCGACCGAACCGGAAGGATTGGGAATGTGAGACGACAGAGGCGGCAGTGTGAGGTCGTATTCAATTATGTGGTCGGCCTGTTTGAAACCGGCTTCAATATCTCCCTGGAGAACATTTGAATAGGAAACATTGCCCTGTTTTTGCGGCTTTGCGCTGTCGCCCACCCCGACGGTGGTTACGGCGCCGGGCTTTGCCGATGGATACATGGCGCGAATCACGGGAGCGTCCGGATTTCTTCCTTCGCGCAGATCGACGACGTGCGGAAATACTTCCCATTTCACGTCAAGCGCGCGCAAAGCCTCTTCGCAGATGTCTTCGTTTTCAGCCACGACAATGACCGCGACTTCCGCGCCTTCCTGGTCGGCGAAATTATCGAGCAGTGCGCCCGCCATATATGTGCTGTTCTGATTGGCGCCCAGCCGCCTGATGTCGTCGTCCTCCCAGGTGACGATATCCACTACGCCCGCAATGGCGCGGGCTTTGGCCGTATCGACGCTTGATACCCGCGCGTTCGCGTATGGGCTGCGCAGGAATTTGGCGTGGAGCATGTCGGGAACCACATAGTCAATGCCGAATTTCGCAACGCCGTTCGCCAGAGCCGGAGAAAGTTTTCCGGGAAGATTGGGTTTTCCGACAACGTTGAATTCCGCCCTTTGTCCGTTTACGCCTTCAAGATCGGCCATGATGCGCTCCTTACAGGTTTAGACATGGGATAGCATGCGGGACGCATGCGTCTTAAATAAATAAAACGGGCGCGATTTATTGCGCCCATACAATTGAAGCGGGCTTTGCCCGTGATCATTTATTAAAGCGCGGACGGGACGTCCGCTGCCCCATGTCACGCCGGCGAGGACGCCCGCGATCCCATGTCTGCGCCCGCGATCCCATGTCCTTTTTAATTATTCGATATTCGTGTACTTTCTCGGCTTGTATTCCGATTTGGAGCAGGAATACTGCTTTTCGATTTTTGAGCGGAACGCGGGGCCGGAATTGTAGGTGCAGAACGGATACAGTTTGCCGTTCGGCGCCGAATAGTTGATTACGCAGCGTTTCACGCGCTCCACGTCATAGTTGTACGAATCCATGAAGTGCATTCCGGCCACCATCAGCGTTTTGTAGGTATACGTGCCGTCATTGGCGCCGCGCCCGGCTCTTTTGTCGAGCAATCCTTCGATGGTCTGCCCGAGTTTTGTCAGCGTCAGTCCTTCCGGCGCCTTGCTCTCGTCGAAATTGGCTTTCGCGCTGGTAAAAAGGCTGACTTTGCTCAGGCTTTTGAAAAGCGTTTTTAATATCGTTCGGTTTTTGATTTTGTCCGCTTCCTTCTGAATATCGCTGAAAAATCCCTGGATGTTCAGAAAACGCGTAACCGGTGTCGGTTGTTTATTTTTGTCCACAAAGAAATACGTCCCGATTCCGCAGAGCGGATGGCAGGAAACCATGACGTTCGGTTCGTTGCGCAAAGCCTGGATGAGTTCGGTAATCGGCGTCGTGCATGATAGCGGGAACCAGTCTTCTTTTGTGGTGTAACCAAGTTCGTTAACCCTGTTCGCCAGATCGGACAGCGTAAAACGCATTTTCTCGCGTTCCGCTTCGTCGATACGCCCCGTGATCGACACCGGCTGGAAGCTGATGCCCGAGCAAACGTCGATGGTATCGAGAGCGAATTGTACGATTTTAGGCACCTGCTCGTCATTCAACCCGCCGACGATGGTTGGCACGTAAACGATTTTAAGCCCGGCCTTGCGGACGTTTTCAATAGCCTGCATCTTGATGTCGAGAAGATCTTTGCGCCCGCGGGTTTTTTCATAGTGCGCGGGGTCAAGGCCGTCAAACTGGAGATAAAGGGTATGCAGGCCAGCGTCCCGTGATTTTTCCGCGAAATCGGGCTCCTGGGCGAATTTCAGGCCGTTGGTGGCGCATTGTATTTGCGAAAACCCCATATCGCCCGCTTTTTTGAGAATACGGAACCAGTCCGGGTGCAGCGTCGGTTCGCCGCCAGCAAACTGCACGACGCGTCCGTACACGGGGCGCGAGTCGCGCAGGGTCTGAAGCGTTCCGACGATTTCCTCGAAGGAAGGTTCATAAATGTAATCCTGAACGTTTGCGTTGGCGAAACAAATAGGACATGAGAGATTGCAACGGTTGGTCAGATCCACATTAGCAAGAACCGTATGGCTGACATGCAGGTTGCACAAGCCGCAATCATCCGGGCATGATTTGGCATCCGGGATCGCGGGATTGGAAACGCCGCATCCCACGTCGCGGTTCCAGGACATCATTCGATGAAAGTATTGCGAATCCGACAACAGTACGTCTCTGAAAAAACCATGATCCTGGCAGGTTTTTTCCATGACGATTTTTCCGTCCTTTTCGACTACCGTCGCTTCCACCTTGGATCCGCATTCCGGACAGAGAGATATGGTGGCAAACGGCAAGTCGGTCGGCAACGTATGTATGGGAGCGCCGGTCAGGGTTGTTTTTGCTGATGAAGTCTTGGCAGCCATTAATAGTTCCTCATTTCGTTCTTTGGGCGTCGGATTATTCCGGCGCTTTCAAAATATAAACATAAATTATACCGCTAAATTATTGGCGAAACAAGCATTTCTGTTTCCGGGGGCGCGCGGCATATGGGAAATGCCATGGGGGCGCAGGCGTCCACGCCGGCGGTGACATGGGATAGCATGCGTCTTAGTAAATAAAACGGGCGCGATAAATCGCGCCCCTACCGCACGGGATATAGTAAAGCTAAATTTTCCACCAGATTGCGCACGTTAAAAAAGCATCCTTTCGCTCCAAAATTTTTGCCGAATTCGATATCGCTTTGCTTGTCGCCCACCATGTAGCTGTTTTGCAAGCTGATACCAAATTCGGCGGATGCCTTCAGCGCAAAATACGGTTCAGGTTTGCGGCATACGCAATTATCTTCGGGCAAATGCGGGCAGTGATAATATTCCGTGAATTTAACGCCATTTGATTTCAGCAGTTCATCCAGGCGTTTTTGCACAGCGTCATAGTCATTTTCGGTAAAATACCCTCTGCCGATTCCCGATTGATTGCTCACCATTATCAGCAGAAAACCGGCATCCTGAATTGCACGCAGAGCGGACAATACGCCCGGCAGGAATTCTATGCCGTCCGTGTCGCCAAGATATCCTTTGTCTGCGATCACGGTGCCGTCTCTGTCAAGAAAGATTGCGCGATTCATAACGTTAACCTCTCAATAGGTATGTCCGCTTCAAAGGCTTGCTCTTCGGCTTCTTCGGTATGCGCGTTTTTTCGGCGTTTTAACAAAGCTACGACGTTCGCCTGTGTTTCATCCCGCGACAGTTTCATTTTTTGCTCCCTCAACACGAATATTTTACAGAAAATTTACAGCGGCGGTATTAATTACGCATGAGCGCGCGCCGTAAAAACTCCGATCATGGGACCGCCGGTGTCCTCGCCAACGCCTGAATAATTAATCAAGAAGTTCACGCACTGATTTCATTACCCCTGGGAGCGCTGGCGTCCTCGCCGGCGTGTAATAAATTACGCGGGCTGAATGAACTGCGCGGGATTCGGCGGACAATACGCCTGCATTCCGCATTTATTCAATTTTTCCTGAAAATAAATTTGCCCATATTGCGGCTTGGTTAATTAGATAGATGTAGGTGCGGGAAAACGATCCCCGCCTGAAAATTTTTTAATCTGGAGCCGTGATTTATGTCTGAATCGATACTTCCGCCCAAGAGCAATACCGTTTTCCAACTTCTGTTTGGCGATCCGCGCAACATTGATTTGCTTGCGGATTTTCTCAAAGCCGCAATTGACATACCTGAAGACGAATGCCGTGACATCGTCATCGTCAATCCGAACCTGCCGCGCGAGTATCCGGACAGAAAGCTTGGTATTGTCGATCTCAGGGTAACAACGCGTACCGGCCAGATCATTCATGTAGAGATCCAGCGCAATCCTTTTCCCGCGATGCGCGACCGCATAATTTTTTACGACGCTAACATGCTCGCCGGCCAGATTGGCGAAGGTAAGGACTACATGTTGAAACGTGTCGTCACCATTCTCATTACCGACTATGTTCTGATTTCGGAAAGCCCGTTTTACCATCATCGTTTTACGTTATATGACAGCGGCGCTTCGGTTGAATTTACGGATTTACTTGAAATCCGTACGTTTGAGCTGCCTAAACTTCCTGAGTCGCCTGATGTATACTTATGGAATTGGCTGCGATTTTTTCGCGCTGAAACAAAGGAGGAACTTGAAATGGTAGCAAACGCGAGTCCTGTAATCCGCAAAGCCACAGCTAAAGTCAAGAAACTTTCCAAAGACGAACGAGCGCGTCTTCTTCATTTGAACGAAGTCATGGCCCGCATGTATGAACTCTCCATGCGCGACGGCGCAATGCAAGAAGGCATAGAAAAGGGCCGAACGGAGGGACGAGCGGAAGGCCGAACAGAGGGCCGAGCGGAAGGCCTGACTTCGGTCGTGCTGAATATGCTGCAGCGGAACCGTCCGGTTGCCGAAATTGCGGAATACACCGGCCTGTCGCTGGACGAAATCAAAAAGCGCGCACGTTGTTGATGATGTTGCAGGTGACGCCGTCCCTCGGCACCCCACCTGTGCCGGACACGGAGGATGTCATGTAACCACTTTCCAACTTCTGTTTGGCGATCCGCGCAACATTGATTTGCTTGCGGATTTTCTGAAAGCGGCAATTGACATACCTGAAGACGAATACCGTAACATTGTCATCGTCAATCCGAACCTGCCTCGCGAGTATCCCGACAGAAAGCTTGGTATTGTCGATCTCAGGGTAACAACGCGTACCGGCCAGATCATTCATGTAGAGATCCAGCGCAATCCTTTTCCCGCGATGCGCGACCGCATAATTTTTTACGACGCTAACATGCTCGCCGGCCAGATTGGCGAAGGTAAGGACTGGATAATTCCCTTGCGGCATCGGCCATTTTCGCGAGATTTGAGGAATCCGCCGCCAGGCGCTACAAGGCGCCGAGGGCAAGTTCCATGCTGTGTTCCAGCTCGCATACACAAAGAGCGGCAACCAGTTTTGAAGCCTCGGATATTTTTTCAAAAACAGCTTTCATTATACGGATTTCGGCGATAAAATCAATTTTTTGTGTGTCGCAAGTGGATTTCGAGCCGAAAAGCTGACATAACGTATATTATCGGAAGTAAAAATATCGGAGACCGGAAAGAAAAACGCAGGTTATAGTTCCTATCCGTTTTTTTTAAGTCCATTGTAAATGATGTAGTAACATTGCTTAACATATTAGATATGAACGAAGAAACGCATAACAAAATACGATTTATTACTTTTATGATTGCCCAATTTGCCAAAGCATACAAAATGGACAAGCGTAAAGCATACCTCTATTTGCGTCAATACGGAGGGTTCGATTATTTGAAAAATCACTGGTGGGCATTGCATATTCAAAATCCGTTTTGGGTTGAACGCGAAATGTTTGCCGTTTGCCGTAAAAATGGAGGTTTACGATGAAAGTATATCACGGTAGCG
>Ga0082212_10011391_pt1 | contig 11282 bp, 4 predicted proteins | sample TergutNt197P3_FD_71548 | JGI IMG/M metagenome (GOLD analysis project Ga0082212, IMG submission 71548) | Neocapritermes taracua P3 segment gut microbial communities from Petit-Saut dam, French Guiana - Nt197 P3 | ecosystem: Host-associated > Arthropoda: Insects > Digestive system > Gut ... | reverse complement strand
GCTGGGCTTCCAAACTCTATCCGTTTCTCTTTTCAAGTTTTCCCCGTAATGTAGACTGCTATCTCGAAATGTCTGCAAAATATCCTCGCTTGATGCATGTTGTTCTTTGCCTTGTGGTGGAAAGCGAGTTTTGGCATACTTTCTGCGCTGAAGCGTTCTGTCAATGTAATACTCTACTGTGTCCTCACTGCGAATGCCTATCGAAGGTTTTTCATTCTCCAACAAGAGTGATATCGATTCACAATCCAAAGCATTGAGCACACAAACATCACCCTTCTTTATTATAATGCTCAGTTTTACTTCGACACCTTGGAAATAAACTTTTTTATCAAGAAAGAGCATCTGAGACGCAGTGACTATATCCGTGAATTTACAGACGTCGTATATTTCTGTGAGATTTGTATGGAATGTACGACGAAGATCACTTATTTTCTGTAAGTTACACAAATTGTTCGATATGAAGATGAACCTCTTTTCAACAACACTGGTATTCAGAAAACCACATAATCCATTAAAAAGGTCTACAGAAACTTCAGCCGAACCGTCACTTTCTAGCACCAGTACATCAAACATCATTTTCCAAGCCAACATCACCTCCGTCTTATAGCGAATCAGCTGCTGTAAATTCAGTATGACGTGTTCTGTATCACTGAGCATCTGGTGAATCTTAGCAGCCGTGAGGATGGTTGAACTTCCAGGGGCGAATATCAGAACAGCCTTGTGGGATTCTGTCAGTTGTTTCATGTCTGTTACTGCAGACTGTTTGTATTTAATACTGAGATTGTCAAGTTCGGTTTTTCTCTGATGCAGTACCTTTGCTACAAATGTGGCCCTTACTTTCTCTTTAGTCTTCTCCAAAATGTCATTCTCTTTGCTGTTATTATCCTTCAGGAAGTAATTTGGATTTTGGCACCAGTCCATCATAAAGTCAATGAAACACATGTAGGCTAAATCCAGCTCGCTTTCAGGTACTTCCATACTTTGCTGTAGCTCACTTTTAATGTGCCAGTCCATCTCCCTCTCGTCAGCCTGACTGTAAAAGATTCTGAATCGACTCAAGAACTCTCGGTGTTTGGGCAGTTCCTGCAGGTGCTGGTAAATGGCTTTGTGTTCCTCTTCGTTAAACTGCAGCACAGAGCCACCGGTCCTTAGGAATCCTGCTTCACCAAATTCTATGTCTTTGTTGGATTTCAGCCCTTCTTCTACATCAGCATTTGTATATAAAATGAACTGTCTTTCATTAATCCTACCTTCGATCTTGACCTCTTCTTCGCTGCAGCTGAACTTCTCTTCGATCTGTATGTAGGATTCATAATATTTACGTAAGCTAAAGTCACCTTTTTCTGCCAGCAGTTGTTCCATTTTAATTGTGTGACTTAATTTATTCTTAAGTTGCACGAAGAATAGTGATTTTCTGGAGTTGTGATCAAGATATTCTACTACATCGTCAAACATTCCAAGTCCTTTCACGTTAGAATCAAGTTCAAAATTCTGCCCTTTGTTTTTGGCACGCAAGAATACCAGGGCACAGAACTTACACTCGAAAGTTTGACCATGTATTCCTGCGGCCTCCTTGTCCTTCTTGTAGTGCTCGGACAGCTTCTCTTCTGTGTATGACAGCCTGTAAAACACAAGATCAAAATATGTTCGTTTAGGAAAGTGTATTGTGAAGCGTTGTACTTAGGTTTAGGGATGAGATTTTACTTTTTGGTAATGTATCAGTAATTTCTTCAAATGTTTTTTCCTTAAACCACACTGTGTAATCTAATTTTATTGGTGCGTATTTAGTTATCAGAAATGAGTACCAGGGGAATTTGCTGATGGTAAAAGCGGCCGGTGCTTAATGCTGACAACCTTACCAACTTCCTGTGCCGTTGTCATGAAATCTGGGAACCTTAATTTCCTGGAAACCTCTGGGCCACTCCAGGCCTGTAACGGGACTGCTTTACCATGTTTAGTTATTGTTTAAAAAGCTTAAGAGGAGCTTGTGCACCTGAAGAATACCAGGAGATCGATGCCGACAAAATGTGGACTACATTTTTGTGAAACTGACTGGGTGCAACGATCTGCACTGGATTGAAGAAAATCATGACTTTCCAAAAGGGAAAACATAAATGGAATATGGTTAATTTCTATGCTGTACGGCAGAAGGCGGAAAATTGTGTAGAAGATAGCTTGTTGGGATCGGATTGAGAATTGGGACTGTGGAAGTGCAGCGGAATAATATCCATAGATTTGTTTTAGGTACTGTGATTGAATTGGTTGGAAAGGTCGATAGGAAACAAAGATAGACATGGACTACAAAGAAAATGATAAATAAAGAATAACGAAGGAATTGAATGATTCTTAACAACGTAGAATGAAAGAAGAACTAGAGGGATCTGAGGAAATTATTGACAGGGAAGGTAGAGAAGACCACGAAGAAATACCTTAACAGCGTAAAAGGTGGGGTAATGGAATGTCAAAGAACATAATAATATGATTTGATGTACACGAAGACGAAGGAACTGGGCTGTAAGCTAAAGCAGGGGATAAAATCATCAGTATTGAATATTATAAAGACATTATAATAGTACAGGAGAGCAAGTAGTGAACATTTGGGAGAATTATATTACAGAACTGTGCGATCGATCTAATGGATCAAAAATCCATAAGTAAATACTAAGTAAATACAGAAGGTAAATACCCTTGTATTTTACAAAGGGAAGCGGAGAAAGCGGTCTCAGAATAGTGACAGGACTGATGAACAACATACATGAAACAGACAGTGACCCAATTTTACAGTGATTGTCTTATAGTAGAAGACAAAGGCTACAAAATGCAGCGACCATCGCACATTCACTTTCGTCGCAAATACTGCGAAGACAGTAGAGAGGATATTTAGAAGAAAGGATTGTAAGGAAACTGAGGATACAGTTGGAGAAGATGAGTTTGGATATTGAAGAACAAAAGGATGCTGAGAGTGATATCACAGCGAATTGTGGGCACAGATGAGGAATTGTGTGCTTGTTGCATGGACTGGCAGAAGGCATTTGAACCGTCTAAATGGACCAGATTAATACAAACCGCAAAGAAACTGGTATTTACTGGCGCGACAGTACGAGCAGCAATTTGTATATGGAACAGAATGTTAAAATAAGACTGGTCCAAGAGGAGACAGTAATTGTGTAGAATGGAAGAGGAGTATATAACAATGCGCTTTGTCAGCGATCTGTGCCACATGTACAGCGAATACCTTACTAAGGAAGCTCAAGAAGAGTTTGGAAACTTTCAATTAGGACAGGTAATTCAGATTTAATGTATGGTGAATTATTAATTGAAGAGAAAATAGTGGGAAGTATATAAATGACGGGAAGACGAGAAGAAGATGTAGGCAGCTACTGGATGATCGTAAGAGGAAGAGAAGTGGCTGTGATTTGAGTGAGGGAGCGCTAGTTTGTACTGTGTGGAGAACTGGCTTTGGAAGGGGCGAAGGGGCTTCCGTAAGACACACTTCGGAATGCACGAAAGAAAGAATGAAAGGAAGAATGAATGAATGAATGAATGAACGAATGAATGAAAGAATATATATCCACAGACAGACAATATTACGTCTTGGAAGACCCTTCATCTCTTTACCGTCACCACACCAGTTTTATTTAATCTTACCAGAGGTGAAATATCTGTCATGGCAACACCAACCGGCCCAAATGCAAAAATACTGTTATGGTTTACTTACTTACTTACTAATTTACTTACTCCATGCAGCAGAGTCCTTCTTGAGAAGCTAACCGTGTCTGCAGCTAGTCAAGAATTTCCCCGCATTTTTATGGAAACCGAAATTTCATTACCTTATTTACAAGTGCCTGCCACCTGTCCCTATCCAGAGCCAACTTCATCCATTATCTATCCCCTCCCACTTCCTGAAGATCCATCTTAATATTGTCCTCCCATCTGCGTCTGGGTCTCCCCAATGATCTTCTGTTATGGTTTATGAATATTAATTAAAATGTGAAATAAGTTGGCGAATGAAAGACAGTCCTTCTACGTCCATATATTAGGATTGAATTTAAACCATTGTTTTAAGAATGGTAACGTATTGAATATATTTTAAAATTTATTGTGTCAGCAATATTTTGACAAATGTACTAACTTATATAAAATAAATATGAAGTTTTAATTTTTCTGCAACTATGTTTGTTTGTTTATTTCATTTAAAATTTTGGCTTTTATGTCAGAAATGGAAGATAGGCAACACAAGTGACTGATGGTAATCGAATGACAATATTTCTATTTCGGAAAGTAGTAAACAGTGCCCGAATTGCAAATGTCTAGTGTAACTTCCTTTGTTCTAAGATGCGTTTTATTTATTTTTTGTCAAGCCAGAGAAAATAATAGAAGCGGCACTGTCTTTCTAAGGAAGAGGAATGTGAAAGTATGTGCCAGATTTTCTCGAAATTAAATGTAGCCAAATTTCTTAATATCACGTGTTTGAATTTATTTAAAAATGATGGCTAAAATTTCGAAAACTGTACAAGGGGCTGAGAGGCATAACACAATATTTGCAGCAGGTAGTTAAGAATTATAACTGATTAGAATAATAATGTCAGGATATTTTGAAAAATTCACAAAAAATTTAATACTTTACAACTCATCTGAAATCTGTCGAAGTACCAAAACTCACCGACGGACACATTAAACAGAATGTACGGTCATATGCGTAATAAATCAGTCAGTTCTGTGAATGTACTTCCTTATCGCTTATATTTGTTTTGGTAAGGGGACAGACACAATGACGGTAACACCTTTATTGCCACCACACTACAAAGATATGTTTTTATATGATGTGGGGTCGTGCAGAGCGGTAGAGAAATGACGGTAATTGTGAGGAGGTTTCAGTCTACAGTTTTATCCGAAACGTCTGCACCACAACCCTTCACATCCTGCAGAACGTAACGTCATATTGATAGCAGTTAGCAGTACGGAGTGATAACTGTTTGTGAGAGATAACAGCAAACAGCAGGAACTGCTGCTGGCATGTTGAAGTGGAACACAAAATGGGCGAGATATTTTCTGTGACACTGCGAACAGTTCGTGTTTATTGGAAGCAGCTGCTGTTGCAAGAATTTATGTTCTTTTTAACGAGCAATGATTGACAAATCTTGTACAGTCAGTCCACTGTCTGTCAGTACCTCACACTGTACAGTCAGTCCACTGTCTGTCAGTAACTCACACTGTACAGTCTGTCCACTGTCTGTCAGTACCACACACTCTACAGTCTGTCCATTGTCTGTCAGTACCTCACACTGTACAGTCTGTCCACTGTCTGTCAGACCCTCACACTGTACAGCCTGTCCACTGTCTGTCAGTACCAAACACTGTACAGTGAGTCCACTGTCTGTCAGTACCTCACACTGTACAGTCTGTCCACTGTCTGTCAGTACCTTACACTGTACACTCTGTCCACTGTCTGTCAGTACCTCACACTGTACAGTCTGTCCACTGTCTCTCAGTACCTGACACTGTACAGTCTGCCCACTGCTTGTCAGTACCTCACACTGTACACTCTGTCCACTGTCTGTCAGTACCTCACACTGTACAGTATGTCCACGGTCTGTCAGTACCTCACACTGTACACTCTGTCCACTGTCTTTCAGTACCTCACACTGTAGAATCTGTCCACTGTCTCTCAGTACCTGACACTGTACAGTCTGCCCACTGCTTGTCAGTAACTCACACTGTACACTCTGTCCACTATCTCTCAGTACCTCACACTGTACACTCTGTCCACTGTCTGTCAGTACCTCACACTGTACAGTCTGTCCACTGTCTCTCAGTACCTCACAATGTACATTCTGTCCACTGTCTGTCAGTACCTCACACTGAACAGTCTGTCCACTGTCTGTCAGTACCTCACACTGTAGAATCTGTCCACTGTCTCTCAGTACCTCACACTGTACAGTCTGTTCACTGTCTCTCAGTACCTCACAATGTACATTCTGTCCACTGTCTGTCAGTACCTCACACTGTACAGTCTGTCCACTGTCTGTCAGTACCTCACACTGTAGAGTCTGTCGACTGTCTCTCAGTACCTCACACTGTACAGTCTGTCCACTGTCTGTCAGTACCTCACACTGTACAGTCTGTCCACTTTCTCTCAGTACCTCACACTGTACAATCTGTCCACTGTCTCTCAGTACCTCACACTGTACAGTCTGTCCACTGTCTGCCAGTACCTCACACTGTACAGTCTGTCCACTGCTTGTCAGTACCTCATACTTTACAGTCTGTCCACTGTCTGTCAGTACCTCACACTGTACAGTCTGTCCACTGTCTGTCAGTACCTCACACTCTACAGTCTGTCCACTGTCTGTCAGTACCTCACCCTGTACATTCTGTCCACTGTCTCTCAGTACCTCACACTGTACAGTCTGTCCACTCCCTGTCAGTACCTCACATTTCATATGCTGACCGTCACCATACTGCCGGTTACCCTGCTACAGTAACACCCTCAGCTGCTTCACATTGACAGCTGTGACAAACGTGACCGTACGTTCTGTGATTGTTCGGGGAACGAAAGGAGGTCTTATTTACTGGCTGTGAAGTTCTTAGGGGTTGTTATTTAATTTGGTTTTCAGTTTGAATTAAGTTTCCTTTTGCAATAAGACACCGTTAGAATGAAACCGTAAGAGTCCCTCGGGTCTTTGTTTAAAGGGTTAGACCATGTATTTGTTAACGCAAATTTTTTATTGAAGGTAATTTCCAAAAATACGCATTCTCAAGAAAAATACGGTGGATTTTACGATTGGACAGAAAATAAGTGAAATCAGAGAGTATCGACTGGTCATTCCTCAAGTAGCCTACTGACACTCCTGCAGATCTGTATGTGAGCTGTCAGGATTTGGAACAAATTTCAAAATTTTAATATAATGTTGACCGTGCATCTTAGTAACAGGTAATTTCATTTTCCAACTTGATGCACAATTTCTTTACTAAATCTATTTTGTTCCTTTACATGCTTCGAGCAATACTATGCGCATTATCAGGAGGACTTATTTGTATCTATACAGCATCTGGTTCCTGATTTCGTCACTCTTTTTATGTGACCGTTCAGTGCACAGGTTAAGAGAGTCCTCTCTTAACATGTACAACGAACGTTCACCTAAGAAGGGTGACGAAATCAGGAACTAGATGTTTTATAGATATAATTAAGTCCTCCTGATGATGAGCGTAATACTGCTCGAAACATGTAGAGGAACACAATAGATTTAATAAAGAAAGAGTGCATCAAGTTGGAAAATAAAATTACATACATACAAAATGTCAAAATATTTCCCTTTTCTCATGCTGAGGCGTAATCTGACTTGCATTCGAACCACGAGATTTTCTCCTACATGTCGTGGCCCGTTGTGGAAGGATGACGTATTTGGAGCCCTAACAAAACAACTGCCACTCTCAATTCTACATTTTCCTAAGCCATTTGAATAATTTGCTTGTTTTAATTTAGATATCAGCCATGTGCGTACAGAACAGGCAGCGTATCGGAATGTCTGGCACTGGTTTGTGAGTTAAGTCACAGAAGGCTGCAAGAAATACATCGAGTGGGGCATTAATGGAAAGGCGTCTGAAAGGATAGGAAAGTAAACGGCGCTGTAGTGGCAAGGGGGACGGCAACACACTGTGAAATTTTATCGGTCCTGAATGTAACAGTGGCACAACTGAAGGACGGCAACACACTGTGAAATTATATCGGTCCGGAATGTAACAGTGGCACAACTCAAAATTGCCATTTGGAGTTAACACTGCAGTTGAGCTACAAAATATGACAAATACATCCGACATAACCGGCGCATTTAATAGTTGAAACATAACCGCTAAACAAAGATAGTATAATTATCGTATCTAGGGATTGGCTGTTGGTTTGTTCGTCAACAGTGGCATCTGTGGAATGTGTCTCCGACTGTGAAAGTGAAGAGGTGTGCTGTGTGCATGTGATCCTGGCACCTTATGACATGGGACCAGGCTTGAAATATTACTTCTATAAAATTCCGAGAAGAATGAAATATGCGAGAAATGTAGCTCGTATGGGGGAGAGGAGAGACTTATACAGGGTTTTGGTGAGAAACCTGACGGAAAGAGACAACTTGGGAGACCGTGGCATTGATGGGATAATATTTATAAGATGGATGTTCGGGAAGTGGGAGGTGGGGTTATGGACTGGTTCGAGCTGTCTCAGGAAAGGGAAAGGAGGCGAGCTGTTGTGAATGCGGTAATGAAACTTCGGGTTCCATAAAATGCGGGGATTTCTTGACTAGCTGAGAACCGGTTAGCTTCTCAAGGACTCTGTTCCATGGAGTAAGTAAGTAAGTAATTAAGTAAGTTATAAAACATTCCGCGATATGCCTATAGTTTTGGTTGATTACACAATTGAAGCTGTGTGGTCATTCTGTAACAGTCAGTTGACTGTCATTAGGGACAGCACAACGGGGGCAGCCAGTGGGGTAGGAGAAATGCTGCCGCACGTTGCAATGCGGTCAGCTTATCGGATTGTTCATCTGCAATTGTTTGTCGCTACCTTTAACACGTGCACTGCACCGACTGGAATGCTGGAAATGACTACGGGGTGTTTAAAATAGTTACTTTCAGATTACACTTTATATATTAACATTTAAGTTATGCCAACATTCAAAGCTTGATTTGATGTTGTTTACAGATTTCTCACTCCCAAGCTTATAATTTATTACTATTTTTAGGTAAAATATTTACCATTAGTGTCTCATAAAACAACAGAACGTTCGACATTCTCACCTTCAGTCATTAAATTTATATGGAAAATAAAACCGCTTAGCTAGCGCATTTCAAAACATCACAAACAAAAGCCGCCACGTGTCGCTGTTTTTTGGTAATTCCGATACTTAGGAACTAACAATGGGAACTAATGTTTCTCTTTCCGCTGTTAAATTTTATAGAAAAAATTTTCGAAATTTCATTTTTTTAGGCTAAACAAAAATTCGGTACTGAACATTGGGCAGTTTGTGATGTTCCAAATTGCAATACGAACTTCACCAAAAATATTAATAATGAAAGTCTCACGCTGAAACTCTAACCTCAAGAAGAAAATTTCGATCGAATTATTTTTGCCGTTGGTTATTACTGTCTAAAAATTATGTTATTTGTACCAAATTTAATAATCCAACTTCGATTTGAGTTATTTCGAACAACAACAATTTCTGTTGTTTCGCTTCATATTTCTGTGGGAAATCAGACTCAATTTGAAAGCCCTCCGAAGCTGATTATGAAAATGGACCTTATACAGACTGATAGCACAACATAAGTAAATTGATGAGTGATTTCAGTTGCTTCATTGTGTGTGTTTGCTTCTGCTGAGGATGAACGAAGGCAGGAATGTGATGTTACTGCTTCACCAAACAACGAATCACCATCTGAACCTGGTGACTCCGACGCCGACCCGAATTATTCATTAAGTGATGATTCTTATTGAGACACTTCTGATAACAACAGTACATTATTTGATTAAAAAGAAAATTCCTTCATTTGATGGGATCGATGTTTGTACATTGAATGGACCGCAGAATGTTGATTTGACAGCAGAGAAAAAACAGGAAGCCGAAGAGCAGCAAAATAAAAATAGCCGTGCCATCAGAATGGGAAAGAAAAAATCCAATTTGCTATGAAATGCAGGACATGCAAACTGAAACATCAAAAGAGGCGCTGAAAAATCTGAACGAAACATACTTCCCTCTTGTGGTGCTACTGTTGGAAATAAATGTTTTGTGATTTCTTGCAGCGGAAAAGACTTGATATTTTTAAAAGACATTGGTCTCTGTGAGATATCAGAGCACAAAGAAATCTGAGTATAAATGTGTTAATGTCTCATTAAGAATGACCATAAAGTGTTTGAAGCTGCTTCAGAATATGGTTCGGAAAAAGGCTTATTTTGTTTCTCTTCCCATTAGCAACAGAAAGTATGACGATCTGCCGTCATTAGTATATAACATAATTGTGCCACACCACCATTAAACTTTTTTTTAAAACAACTTACTCAAATTGGAATAAGAAAGCTTTAAAATAAGTGGCTTTACTTTAGTTACAGTCTTAACAGGAGTTTATGTTTGTTTTTTGTTTGTTTGTTTGACAGTAGAAAGTTTATTATATTTTTAATAAAGTTTTTCCTAAGAAATTAGTTTCACTTTTCAGAATATTAGCTTACGTCACAAGAGAGAAATTAGACTATTGAATAACTGTTTGAACAACAGTGGCAAAACTCGAAACAGGGCGGGTAAAGTTGGATAAAAACTTAGCAGGTGGTTGTTAAACACAAGAAAATCATACAAATGTCGAATATATACGACGAACAACAAAATACATTAAATTCAACACTATCTAAGAATTTTCAAGAGATTGCAATCAACACGTATTTGTAAGTATATTTCCTTTATTTCTTATTTCTGCTCAGTATTTTATTTTACTCGTCCTTTGTACTATAAATTCAAAACTGTCTGACTCAAACAGAAGACCATAAAGGGATATCTTTTTCTTCTTACGTACTCCTAATTCTGCTATCAGAACACCGACTTGCAATTTCCTGCCTTCCTGTTGCTCTCTGAAAGGTTTTGTGCTCGCTGTTGTTTGTGGTACACAGGATCGTTAAACCGTGACATGGCTTTCTGCTCTTCTGTTAGGAAACTTTCTCGGAAATAAATCAGATAATTACGGTGATTAATTTACATTTCAAAAGGGCTTCCTCTTGTGCTGCCGCTATGTGGGGGTGGGAGGTGGGGAGGAGAAGGAAGCAGCAGCAGCAGCAGCGAACGAAAATTAGTGGTCGTCCTCGTATGGCTTTGATTGATCAAGCAATTAATCATTTTATCTGTTATCCTCCCTGATATTTATCCTTGTTCGTAACCAAGGGCACCAGGACTTTACAAACCAAGCAGCCCAACATCAGCTTCAAGACGGAGTCTGTTAAGATGGACAGCTGGAAAGGCATTTTACATGGTAAGACATCTTGAAGTGCTGAACTGGACCTTCAGTACGGATCACACGTCACTACAGAATTCCTCATATAGTGTTTACGTCGTTGTGGTGACAACTGGGACACATAATGTGTTTATATCTATACCCTGTCTGAAGGGCCCCATACACCCTAAGTTAAACTGTGCAAGCTTAGACAATGACCAAACTGATGCACATTTTCTTTATTTTACAATACGTCCACTATAATCCTTTACGTGTTTCAAGCATTACATGCTCATCATCAGGAGGTTAATTGCATTGATGCA
>Ga0082212_10011390_pt1 | contig 11283 bp, 7 predicted proteins | sample TergutNt197P3_FD_71548 | JGI IMG/M metagenome (GOLD analysis project Ga0082212, IMG submission 71548) | Neocapritermes taracua P3 segment gut microbial communities from Petit-Saut dam, French Guiana - Nt197 P3 | ecosystem: Host-associated > Arthropoda: Insects > Digestive system > Gut ... | reverse complement strand
TGGAAATTGACTGGTTGCAAGCGGATAGGGAACTGCTTGATGCGTTGCCGAAAAATTTGCAAGAATTTGTGGAGTCGGTGCAGATTACGAATCCGTTCAATTTATCGGGCGGAATTGAGTACCGGCAGCCGGCGCAAGGAGAACAAGCCGTTGTTTGGGATTTGAATTGGATACTGCATCAAAACAGTGCGAAATTGGGAACGTCGGTCGAGAACATCTTTGGTGTCGTTCGATTGATGGGTCAGTCCGTCGGGGATCAGATTCAACTGCATGGCGAACTTTTTTTGGATTCGCTGACGGCATACGGCTTTCAAACAACGGCGGTGCGTGGTCCTTTTTCTTTTGACGGCACACGTCTTCGTTTGGGCGTGCCGCTGAATCGGCAGACACCGGAAATGGCTCCTCGCCCGCTGACGGGAAAGTTTTGCGATGGGACGATTCGAGCGGAAGGGCTGGTCGTTTTGGACAAAGAAATTACGTACAGTATTAACGCCGACTTAATGGGGGCGGACTTGGCGAAGGTTGCACTGGAAATGGAACCGACGGCGCAAAAAACGTCGGGAGTGTTGAACTGTATCAATGTCAATTTGGAAGGCAGGGGAACGAAGTTCGAGACGGTGGGCGGCAGAGGAACATTTCAGATTCGGGAAGCGAACATTTATGACGCACCGTTTATGGTGCGTTTGCTTCGAGAGTTACGGATTAAAAATACGGATCCGAATGCGGGCATGTTTAGTTCGATTGACATCGATTTTCGTTTGTCGGGACTTCAGATGTATTTTAACAATGTCGTTTTTGAGGGTGGTGCGATATTCTTGCAGGGTGATGGAAGGATGCATTTGGACAACCGTCAGGTGGACTTAACGATGAAGGCGCGGTTGGGCAACAGGAATATGCAGATACCGATTGTGAGTGATCTTCTTGTCGGAGTGGGCGATCAACTTGTGCAGTTGAGTGTTACGGGCTCGTTGAGTGATCCGGCGGTCACTCGCGTGGTTGCACCGGAGGTTCGGAGGGTTTTTCAGCAGATACAATCGGAGGAATCGGTGCTTCCTCCGCCAGCGGCATCGGACAACCGCTTTTCACCGTCGCGGTTGTTTCCGTGGAACACGCTGTAGAAGTCGTTCGATTGGCGATTGCTATGCCGCCCCATCCATGCTAAAATGACACAAGTTTCAATCCTAACCAATTTTCCACATCCGATGCCGCGCACCCTCCTTTGCCTCGCCGCTTTACTGCTCTGCTCCACAATCCACGCCGTCGAACCTTCGTGGACGACCTTTCACGGACAAAACCGAGACAACGTCTCCACCGAAACCGGCTTGCTGAAATCATGGAAAGAAGGCGGTCCCACGCTCCTCTGGAAAAACAAGGAAATCGGAAACACCGCATTCCCCGGCTATTCCAGCGTGAGCGTTGCCAATGGACGAGTCTTCACATCGGGAAACGTCAAGACCGGCGATACCGACCAAACTGCGAAGGCGGTCGTTTTCGCCCTCGATGAAAAGACCGGCAAAGAAATTTGGCGTTACGAAAATGGTCCCGGTTGGACAGACAAAGGACGCTTTCCCGGCGAACGCAGTACGCCGACCATCGACGACAACAGGGTTTACCACTTCTCTGCTCCCGGTCGGCTTGCTTGTCTCGAAGCCGCTACCGGTAAGGAAATTTGGGCAAAAGACCTCAAAGAAGAATACGACGCAAAGTTGCCGGAATGGGCTTATGCCGAGTCGCCGTTCATTGACGAAAACAAAGTCGTCATTTGGATCGGCGGAGAAAAAGCCGCCGTCGTTGCTCTCGATAAAATGACCGGCAAAGAATTATGGAAAACGCCCAGCACCGGGCAACGCGGAAATTATGCCTCAATGACGGCATTTGATTACGCTCATCGACGCATTTACGTCAATATGAATCAGGCGGGAGTGCTTGGAGTAGACGGCAAAACCGGCGAAAAACTTTTTGACACACCGCACAAAACGGAATGGGACGTGATGGCAACTACGCCGTATTTTTTTGGAGAAGGGGACCTACCGTATTATAATGGAAATCCTAAACTGTTCGTAACGTCGGGTTACAATACTGGGGCGAAACTTTTTAATGTAATCGTAGCGGAGATTCTCGCTGATTTTCCCGAAGGTAGTGCAGCTTGGGAAGATTTTCACCTGCATGAAATTTGGTCGAATAAAAATTTCGACAACATGCACGGCGGTCTAGTAATTAAGGACGGTTACGTTTATTTTGCTTCTCACTATTACAAGCGGCAGCGGAACTGGATGTGCGTCAAACTCGAAGACGGTTCGGTCACTTGGGAAAACGAAGGAGTCCGAATGGGTTCGCTAACGTATGCGGATGGAATGCTGTACTGTATGGCGGAGAAGGACGGCACGGTCGCTCTGGTAAAGGCAACGCCGGAAAAATACGAAGAGACAGGACGTTTTACACTGCCGAACGAGGGTGATGACCGGGAGGACGACGGAAAATTTTGGGCGCATCCTGTCGTTTGCGGCAAAAAATTGTACCTCCGGCACCATAATTTCCTGTACTGTTACGATCTCAAACAGTAACAGATCAACCAAGAGAGTCATGACGATGAAAAACATATTTTGCATGAAGTGGGGAACGAAATTTCCGCCGTCCTACGTGAACACTTTGACAGCCAATGATACGGCGGCATCTCGCTCCGCCCTATACTCAAATAACTAAACCCAATCTCAATCAAACAAATGGCACAAGAAGAACTAGAAGCCGCACGGCGGGAAAAACTACGCAAAATCGAAGAACTCGGATTCGATCCCTGGGGACAACGTTTCGACAACCACACCGCCATCGGAACGATTCGGGCAATGGAAGACCAAATCGTTCTCGATGAAGCGACGCAACACTCATCGGGACCGACCGTCCGTGCTGCCGGGCGCATCGTGTTGCAACGGAAAAAGGGCAAACTCATTTTTCTCGATCTCTGGGATTGGTCGGGGCGAATCCAGGTTCTCATCGGCAGCAATCAGGTCGGCGAAAAAAACTGGGAACTTGCTCAGTGTTTCGATCTCGGCGACATTATCGGCGTGGACGGCGAACTGATGCGGACGCGCACCGGTGAACTTTCCATAGCGGCGACGCAACTCACGTTTCTGACGAAATCCATCGAAACGCCGCCGGACAAGTTTCACGGACTTTCCGATCCCGACTTGCGGAGCCGAATGCGGTACGTGGATTTGATCCACACCGACGGCGTGTTGGAACGGATGTTAGCGCGGACGAAAATCGTCCAGTCCGTCCGCAACACGCTTGCCGGCGAAGGTTTCGTCGAAGTCGAAGGTCCCACACTGCACACGATTGCCGGTGGTGCTGCCGCTCGACCGTTTGCAACGCATCATAATGCGCTCGACATTCCGTTAGTGTTGCGTATTGCATTGGAACTCCATCTAAAGCGTTTACTCGTCGGCGGAATGGAGCGGGTGTATGAACTCGGTCGGGTTTATCGCAACGAGGGAATCGACCAGCGGCACAATCCCGAATTCACGATGCTCGAAGTCTATCAGGCTTACGGCGATTACCGATCCATGATGGATTTGACCGAAAAAATTATTTTGGATGCGCTGCGCAAGAGCGGGGGGCATACGCCCCCCGGTGAGTCATACACAATCACATGGAACAACAAGGAGATCGACTTCACGCCGCCGTTTGCCCGAAGGACTTACGATTCGCTGATTCAGGAATACACCGGCATTGATCCAACCGATTCCGCCGCTCTCGTTGAATATGCCAAGTCGCTGAATCTAGACGTTGCCGGTAAGCATCCCGACGTGGTGAAAAATGATCTGTTCGAGGAGAAAGTCGAAAAGAATTTGATGAATCCGACGTTCGTGATGGACTATCCGGCAAGTATTTGCCCGCTGACAAAGCGCAAAGCGGGACAGCCGAACGTTGCGGAGCGGTTCGAGTTGTTCGTGCAAGGGATGGAACTTGCGAATGCCTACACGGAACTGAATGATCCTGACTTACAGGAAAAATTGTTCAGCCAGCAACTGGAAGGACAGAAAGCGGAGGACAGTATGGCACGAATGGACAAGGATTTCGTTCGTGCCTTGCGGCATGGGATGCCACCGGCAGGGGGACTCGGCATCGGCATTGACCGACTCTGCATGTTGCTGACGGACACCGCTTCGATTCGAGAAGTGATCCTGTTTCCACTGCTGAGACCGGAAAATTAACCGGTGCTGCGCCGACGTTGTTTTTCTACCCAATCGGCGGTAAAATGGTTGCCCATGTCGAAACAGCCAATTCTCGAAGTGCGTTGAATGAAAGAAAAACTAACCCTTAAAAAATTATTTTCTGCTACGAAGTCGTTCTGCATTTCGGAAGGGAAAATAAATTTCCCGGAACTCATCGGCGTAACTGACGGAAAGGCTGTCGGTACATTTGTCGAACACCGATTGAAAGAATACTTGTTGCAACAGTATGATTTGATCGCCGGGAATAGCGCATCGGGCATCGATTTTCCTTCACCGGACATCAATACAGATATAAAAGTTACTTCGATCAAACAACCGCAATCTTCGTGTCCTTATAAATCTTCGCGCCAAAAAGTATTTGGTTTGGGTTACAACGTGCTCGTCCTCGTTTATGATAAAAAAGATACGAAAAGTACCAGCCGCCTGAATTTTTTGAATTGCACATTTGTCGACAAAACTTGCACTGCCGATTTTACGGTAACAAAACGGTTAACCGAAATGCTCAAGGATGGAGCGAACAAGGCAGATGTCATCGCTTATTTTGAGGACAGAAATATACCGGGCGACGACATCACTTTGAATCAACTTGCCGCTGAAGTGATACAAAACGGTGTTCAGCAAGGTTATCTCACCATATCGAATGCCCTCCAATGGCGATTGCAATATCAGCGGGTCATCTCTCTTTCCAACAGTGTTATAGGAGTTCTCAATTATGATGTCGGCAAATAAAACAACAAGAAAAATCATCGAATTTGGAGATTATCAGACTCCGCTGTCTTTTGCTCGACAGGTATGTCAAAAGTTAAGAGAAATTTATGGTTTGTCCCCAAATGTTGTCATCGAACCCACATTTGGAAGAGGTCATTTTTTTAAGGCCGCTCTCGACACATTTCCCAACGTTCAATCTTTGTATGGGATCGAAATAAACGAACGCCATTTTGAAATTGCCCGGAAAAACATTGATAAACACACACAAAACGTGAATACAAAATTATTCCATGCGGACATTTTTTCTTTTGATTTTAGTAATATCCAAAAACACATTTCAAAAAACGACTCCTTGTTAGTAGTTGGAAATCCTCCGTGGGTTACGAATTCTCAACTCTCGACAATGGACAGTGATAATCTCCCTCGAAAAAAAAATTTCAAAGGCTATACCGGTTTGGAAGCAATGACGGGAAAAGGTAATTTTGACATTGCAGAAAATATCATTTTGCAGTTACTCAACGAGTTTGATGGATACGATTGTACCATTGCCATGTTATGCAAGACCACAGTTGCTAAAAATATCATTCGTGATGTACAAAAATACTCTTTCTCCATGTCGGCGGTTGATCTGCTCATTTTTGATGCAAATGAGATATTTGGTGTCAGTTGCGATGCCGGCATGCTCGTGATAAAACTAGGCAATCAAAAAACTTCGACTTGCAGTGTTTATGATTTTGACACTAACAAAAAACAAAAACAGTTTGGTTGGTTCAATCATGCCTTCTATTCTGATTTCAGTAATCTGGATCGTGCTATAATGATTGACGGCTATTCACAATTCGAATGGAGGCAAGGAATCAAACATGACTGCTCAAAAGTAATGGAGTTATGTTCTGCCGGTACAAATTGCTACAAAAACGGATTTGGTGAAATTTATTCTTTCGAACTGGGAAATTTTGTCTATCCATTGGTCAAAAGCTCGGACATAAAATCTATGGAAATCACGAAAACGAAAAAAATTGTCATCGTCCCGCAAAAAAAAGTGAACGACGATACTTCGCCCATCAAAGAAAAGGACAATAACTTGTGGGAGTATTTATTGCAACACAAGGCATTGCTGGATTCACGGCGTTCGGTCATCTATAAAAATTCGCCAAAGTTTTCAATTTTTGGAGTGGGAGATTACTCTTTCGCAAAATATAAGGTGGGTATTTCCGGTTTCTATAAGAATCCGATTTTTTCGTTGATCTGGAATGACCATCCCATTATGTTAGACGACACTTGTTATTTTTTAAGTTTCGATAACCCTACCCATGCTCTTATTACGACTGCGCTGCTCAACAGTCCGGTCAATATCAATTTTTTGAAATCAATCGCCTTTTTGGATTCCAAACGTCCCTATACCAAAGAAATACTCAAACGCATTGATTTTGCAAAGTTAACCGAGATCGTTGATTACAGTTACATTATAGACTTTACCCATTCGATGCCGAATCAGCATACCCTTTGCGAAAACGATTATGATGAATACTGCCACATGTTAAAAACGATGACACTGTGGTAGTCAAAGCCGTTTCTGCTATAATACGGTTGATTCATGATGAAACAGCCGAACCTCTTCCTACATGCAACGACCTCACTGGTCAAAGAATTCGCCAAAACCAAGAGCGAACATGACCTGCGGCTAAAGGTGCGTGATGCCTTTTTTCCCGACTACAACGTCGATGTCGAAGACGAGCGAATCGACTTTCTCGTCTATTATGACCGCCCCGGCTTCTTTACCGAAACATTTCTCTGGGCAGAATCAAAAGACAAACCGACCGACGTGTTTGAAATGTTCGCCCAACTCCTGCTGACGATCAAGAAAAAATTGGACGGCGGCGAAATGCCGCCAAAATATCTCGGCGTGTTCGATAAGACGAAAATCGCCTTCACGGAATACAGTAACGCTCTGATTATTTTCAGCCTGAACGATTTCAACTGGACGGAGCGACCGTCATCCGTCACGAAGAAGACGGTCAACAAGGTGGCAAAGTATCTGGAAAACGTCGTCGAGTTCCGATTTGAGAACAACACTAACGAGATTACGGAGTTCATCCGAAAGAATTTTTGCCTCGGCAAAGCGGGTACGGAAAAGGCGCAGATCAACAAGAACAATTTCGTTACGATTTACAACAAGTGGTACAGAGAAGTGCTGCCGTCCATTGATTTGACGGATGAACTCTGGAAAAAACTGAAAGAGGGGGGCATCGGCAACGGCGACTTTTACCTTGCCGACCTGTTGAGTCGGGACAACAAAACGCTCGTCGAAAAATTGAACATCCTGCTTCGGGAAACGTACTATCAATCGAAAGTGCAGTTGACGGGCGTATTGGAAACGCTCTACCGCAATATTCATTTTAACGACGGCGGCGAGGCACACGCCAAGTTTTGGGCGAGATACGAACGTCCGCCGAAACAGGAGTATCAACAGCACATCATTGAACGGCGTGATTTACTCGTGCCGCAAAACATTAGGGAAATCAAGGGAGCGTATTTTACACCGCAAATTTGGGTCGAAAAGTCGCAGGAGTATTTGGCGAAAGTGTTCGGCGACGACTGGCAGGAAGAGTATTACATTTGGGACTGTTGTGCGGGAACGTGCAATCTTTTGGCGGGTCTCACGAACAAGTATAACGTTTGGGCTTCGACGATAGACCAACCGGACGTGGACATTGTGCATCAACTGATTTCGAGTAACGAATATAATTTACTTGAATCACACGTTTTTCGGTTTGATTTTCTCAATGACGATTTTTGTCAACTACCGCAGGAATTGCAGGACATCATCAATGACGAGGAGAAACGGAAAAGACTCATTATCTATATGAATCCGCCGTATGCGGAAGCGGGCAGTTCCTTGACAAAAAAATCCAAAACCAGCGTTTCCAATGAAACGATGGTACATGAAAAGTATTTTGACGGCGGAGAAAAATTTGCAAAAAGAGAATTATTTGTGCAGTTCCTTATGCGGATTTACAAGGAGTTGTCCGGTTGTGTCATTGCACATTTTTCTAAACTGAAAGTCATAAATGCACCCTATTTCAAAAATTTCCGCAACACCTTTAAGGCGAAATTGGCAAAATTATTTGTTATTCCTGCAGATACATTTGACAATGTTTCAGGACGATTTCCCATCGGTTTTCATATTTGGAATACGGCGATTCGTCGAAGTCTGAAAGAGGCAAAAGCCGATGTGTTTGATAGAAACGGAAATCGTTGTGGGAAGAAAACTTTTTTCAATTACGACAATGCCAAATTTCTAAATGATTGGTTACGACCTTCTTGGACTGATACAGGAACACGACTGGGCTATATGGTTTGTAATAGTAATGATTTCCAACATCAAAACGAAATTGCAATACAGACAGATAAAAGCAATGAAACATCGACATTTTTTAAGCCGATCACTCCAGAAAATTTGATGGTCTCCGCCATTTATTTCGCCGTTCGCCATTGCACGGAACATACGTGGCTGAATGACCGTGATCAATTCCTCGGTCCCGATGGTGCGTGTATGACTGACAGAGAATTCCAAAACGATTGTTTGGTCTATGCGTTGCTGCATCATCAAAATCGTATTTGCCGCATAGAAGGTAAAAACCTTTGGCTGCCCTTTACGGCGCGGGATGTCGATGCAAAAGACAATTTCAAATCGACGTTCATGAGTGATTTCCTAACAAAGCGAGGGAGACTAAGCAAAAGGGCAAAGGCGGTACTCAATGCCGGTAGAGAGTTATGGAAATACTATCATAAAACAATCAAAACCGCAAAGAAAGCACCGGTCGATGCTTCGCTCTACGAAATCCGGGAGTATTTCAAAGGACGCGACGAAAGCGGACGTATGAAAACGAAAGCAACCGACGAGCAATTCAACATACTCGATGCAGAATTGCGGTCGGCATTACGATCATTGGCAAAAAAAATTCAGCCGAAAGTTTACGAGTACGGGTTTTTGAAAAAGTAATTTTGTGTCATGATATCAAAACAACAAAGAGGTATCTTGCAAGACGAAGAGAGAATCCGAAAAGGAGTATTCCCCACTCCGGCGGTTTGGGTGAAAAAATCGCAGGAATACTTGGCGAAGGTGTTCGGCGAGAATTGGCAAGAAGAGTATTACATTTGGGATTGTTGTGCGGGAACGTGCAATCTTCTTGTGGGGCTTGCGGAAAAGCACCGCATTTGGGCTTCGACGATTGACCAGCCGGATGTCGATATTGTCCATGAAATTATCGATAATCACCGGCTCAATCTGTTGAAAAAGCACGTTTTTCAATTCGATTTTCTTAACGATGATTTCAGTAAACTGCCGAAAAGCCTGCGGGAAATTATTAACGATCCTGAAAAGCGCAAGCGGCTTATTATCTATATCAACCCGCCGTATGCGGAGGCGCGGGGAGAGCAAATTGGAAAATCGAACAAAAAAGGTTTTCATCTTTCCAAAACCCATGATAAATACTTGAATGAAATCGGAAAAGCCGCCATCGAGATTTTTGCACAAATTGCTATTCGTATCTATTCGGACATGCCGAACGTAAAATTGGCAATGTTCAGTAAATTAAAATATATCAATGCCCCTAATTTCGAGCGGTTTCGCGAAATATTTAGAGCAAATTATGAAAACGGATTCGTTATGCCTGCGAATACGTTTGACAACGTTAATGGACGTTTTCCCATCGGTTTTTTGATTTGGAATTTAGAAAACAAAAAAACATTCAAACAAATTAAAACGGATGTTTTCGACAGGACAGGTCGTCGATGGGGAACAAAAACACATTATTGCCACGGAAAGCAGACGTTGTTGATTAACGATTGGGTAAGCACTCATCCCAAAACGGAAGATTCGATAGCAACTATTATTGGTCCGGCAGCGGATTTTCAGCATCAATCGACCGTTTGGATTCTGGCACCGAACAGCGATTCAAACTGGTTCCATTGGCAAATTGCCGAAGCAAATTTGATTTGTTCTGCCATCTATTTCTCCGTTCGTCATTGTATTGAAGCGACATGGTTAAACGACCGCGATCAGTTTCTTTATCCGAGTGATGGCTATAAAACCGACAAAAATTTTCAAAACGATTGTCTAATTTTCACATTGTTTCACAGTCAGAATCGAATATGCAGCAATGGCGAAGTGAACCACTGGCTTCCCTTCACGGCAAAGGAAGTGGATGCCAAGGATAATTTCCAGTCCACGTTCATGAGCGATTTTCTGAAAAAGCGAAAATTGAGTAAAGAAGCAAAGGCGGTCTTTGAGGCGGGCAAAGCGTTGTGGCGGTACTATCACGAGACTATCAAATTCAACGATAGGGCACCGGTTGATGCTTCTCTGTATGAAATCCGAGAATACTTCAAAGGACGTGATGGCAAAGGACGGATGAAACAGAAGGCGACCGACGAGCAGTTTAACATCCTCGATGCGGAATTGCGGTCAGCACTAAAAAAACTGGCGGTAAAGATACAACCGAAGGTTTACGAGTATGGATTTTTGAAAAAATAGAACGTACAACGAATATTGTTTCCGCATGAATACTAGCGGTCGGCAACCGACCTAAGCAATGTTTTGAGGAGCCGAGTGCGGGAATGCCGCACGCTCGGATCCGTGGGAGCCCCGGAGGAGTAATTCCCGGGGCCACCCGATCTACAGAACTGAAGGGCGGTCTTTGCCCAAGCCCTATAAAATCTGGAAATGTATGGTACAATACCTCCACAATTTGCATAGGAATTAGATAGGAATCGTTTCTCAAAAGTATGTTGGGAGAGCATATTGATTTTACAAGCGACCCGGAGGAGTCTGATGGCGGCGAAGGTACGCCAGAGCCGGTTTCTGAAGTGGAGCAACTTCGTATGGAACTCGAAGAGTCGAAGAACCGCACCCTCCGTGCGCTGGCGGATTTGGAGAATTACCGTACCCGAGTTTCTCGTCAGATGGCAGAGGAGCGGAAGTATGCGAGCATTGATCTTATGCGGGAACTTTTGCCGGTTTGGGACAACATTGGCCGGGCGTTGGAGGCGGTTGCGGACACGCATAATCTTGAATCATTGGTTGAGGGGGTTCAAATGGTTCACATGCAATTTTTGGAGGTCTTGAAAAAACACCACTGCGAAAAAATTGAGGCGATGTTTCAGATGTTTGATCCGAACATACATGCATCGGTATCGCAGATACCGTGTTCGGAGCATCCGCCGAACACGGTGATTGAAGAGGTGCAGGTTGGATTTCGTCTTTTTGACAGGGTTGTTCGTCCGAGTCAGGTTGTTTTAGCGAGGTCGGAGTCGTAATCTCCCTATTTACAAAACGTTG
>Ga0082212_10011389_pt1 | contig 11283 bp, 7 predicted proteins | sample TergutNt197P3_FD_71548 | JGI IMG/M metagenome (GOLD analysis project Ga0082212, IMG submission 71548) | Neocapritermes taracua P3 segment gut microbial communities from Petit-Saut dam, French Guiana - Nt197 P3 | ecosystem: Host-associated > Arthropoda: Insects > Digestive system > Gut ... | reverse complement strand
GCTTGGCGTTGAACCCACTTTATTGTTGCGTATGCAGACAAGTTACAATGTGCAGGTGGCGAAAGAAGATAAAAAATTTAGGCGTTGTTAATTTATGATAGATTTAATATTTCCGAAATATCCAATTCTTTGTTGAGTTTCAGAAAAAGGAGTGTAAGCGATTTTTCAATCATATTTACAATCTTACTGTAACATAGTCCTCGCCGTTTAAATCTTGCCAAATAATGCCTTACCCTGCAGTTATAGCCTTCTACAGTAAAGGTTTCAGCCTTTTTACAATGCCTTTTTATCTGACAATTACAAACAGATTTTGAAAGACAAAAAAAAGTGAATAAAAAATCACATTATTAGTACCAATAATGTGATTTTTTTGTATCTTTGCAGTCAAATTTTCGCGCAAGGTGAGAGCAATCAAACTTGTTTGAATTGCCGACCCGCCGCCGAAAATCAACGAAGTTAAATTAAATCTTAATAGATATGCAAAGAAAATTGTTACAACAATTATTAGCGTGGAAAAATAGCGACAAACGCCTGCCGCTACTGTTAGAAGGAGCAAGACAAGTTGGTAAAACCTATCTGCTCGAAATACTTTTTGGTAAAGAATATTACCAGAATGTTATTCGTGTGAATTTTGAAAAATCAGATTTAGAATTACTCTCATTATTTGAAGGCAATATTGAACCGCAACGAATTATTGATTATTTGTCGCTGAAATTCAACACACCTGTCAATCAAAATGATACGCTGATTATTTTTGACGAAATTCAAGAATCACCACGTGCTTTGACTTCGCTGAAATATTTTGCCGAAGATGCCCCCGAATATCACATTGCAGCCACAGGCAGTTTGCTTGGCATTGCCTTACACAGCGGCACTTCATTCCCTGTCGGAAAAGTTGCCCGATTGCGACTTTTTCCATTGGATTTGGAAGAGTTTTATTGGGCTTTCGACAAGCAAAACCAGACAAATGAAGCACACAAAGCGATAGAAAATTTACGAAAACCGCTGATAGAAAGTGATTTTCGAGATTTGTTTCAACAATATTTAGCCGTTGGCGGAATGCCTGCCGCAGTAAAAGAATGGGTTGAAAGCAAAGACATTAGCAAGGTTGAAATGATTTTGAAAAATATTCTTGCCGACTACAAGGACGATTTTAGCAAACATACAACAAATGCAGAATCTCGGAAAATAGGTAATCTATGGCGTAGTGTTCCGCAGCAATTCGCCAAAGAAAATCATAAATTTGCTTACAAAACCGTTGAGCCGTCGGCTCGTGGGCGCGATTATGTTTTTGCTCTCGACTGGCTGCTTGATGCGGGATTGATTTATAAAATCGACCTCGTTGCGCACGGCGACAAATTACCGTTATCGTTTTACGCCGATAATTCCGATTTCAAAATCTACTCGCTTGATGTCGGATTATTGCGGCAATTAGCAGGGCTGCCCGCTTCAGTTGTGATTGGTAATGAAAATATTTGGTCGAACTTTGGTGGTGCATTTGCCGAAAATTTTGTTTTACAACAACTTCACTCACTCGGTTTCGATGAAACATATTATTGGACAAGTAATGCCGACAACCCAAAACAGCCAAAAGGCAAAAGTGAACTCGATTTTGTAGTTTCGGCAAACAATACTATTTTTCCAATAGAAGTAAAATCAGGCGAGCAGGTCAAAGGGCAGAGTTTACGAGTTTTTCGTAATAAATACAATCCTGAATTAAGTATCCGTTTTTCACTCAAAGGCTTGGAATATAACGAAGGATTATTGAATATTCCGTTGTATTACTCATTTTTACTTAACGATTTACTTTTAAAAAAAGATAGTTTGCCAAGTTCAATATTTGCGTTCATAAAAGACAGAAAAACAGATGAATAAAGCCACAGCACACAACGGGCGGTTTTGCGAGATGGCGGCAGTAACCCCGCAGAACGTGCCGTGCGGACATGAACGGAAGTAGCCCGCAGAACGTTTAGTGAAAGCCGCCGCTGCGCCAAGCCGCCACCACGTCTCGTTGTGTGCAATGTGCGAGAACGTGGTAGACAGAGTTGCAGAAAACCGTGAAAAATTGAACGTTAGGAAATGTAAATATTTGCGAACGTTTCCTGACCTACCGAAACAGATGGAAAGCCCCGCCAAATGTCTGCGGCGGGTTTTGTTTCCTCGATTTATCATTAAATCTTGTTGGCGGTTCGTCCCAGCCAAGCGCTCTGATTTCAAAAAAATATACTCCTTCGGCTGCCTCTTTGCCCGTGTTCTGGATACGGCCATCCCAGCCCTCCCAATTGCGAAGATCATTGCCTTTGTAATGGTACACCCGCTTTCCCGTCCGCGTATAAATAGAAATCTCGAATTGCCGCAGCGACACGGTCACAGGTTTGAAAAAATCGTTGTTGCCGTCGCCATTAGGAGTAAACACATTGGCGACGTCCAATACCGGATCGTCCACTGTGACGGTTACCGGCGGAGTGACGTAGGTGCATCCCCATCTGCTGGTTACTGACAATTCGAGCTGATAACCCGATTTTTTGGGCGTATAATAGGTAAATTCCACCGTTTCGGGAGGCGGATTTTCTGCATCGTACATGATCGAATCCCCTGTACCGAAACGCCACACATAAGTATCGTTATTCAGGGTAATGTCGTTGGGCTGGCAGGTCAGCATTACCGGCACGGGAGCCGACGTAGGGTCAACATCCGGCAGTACGGGGGTGTTGAGGGTCGTATAGGGAAGAATCGTCCGGTACATGATGTCGTCATTCTTTTCGATACCAAACAGATCGTAAACCCTGAACTGATACCGCATATCTTCGTGCGGAGGGCTGTTGTCGCGCAAATACTGGCGATCGCCCTGTGTGTTCAACAGCGTTACAATCTCCGCATCGTTGCCGCGTTTCATGGCGAAAGTAATCGGGTTCGCTAATGTCAGAGGCCTGTCGGGCAATCCGTCGGGGTCGTAATAAACAAACGAAGATGCAATCGCATTTCTGTCAAGCGGAAAGTTGGTAAACATGCACAGTCTGTTGTTTGTCATGACTTCGCCATTGTCATCCTTGCGCAATTGGAAATCAAATCCGGGATTCAGGTACAACCAGGCGACAAATGCTGTATCCGGCGTTGATTCTTCCGCAGGAGTCACCGTCACTCTGTAACCTCCCTGCGATAAGGTATCCTGCATAGTCGCTGTGGCATTCGCGATGGTGGCAAAAGGTTCGTCTTCAAACTTTTGGTCGGCGTAATTGAACCGGTACCAGTCGAAAGCGCTTTCCGTTGAATACTGCAATGAGAGAATCCCTTTTCTCGGTTGGGGCATTTGGTTGAATACGAAAATGGTATCGCGGTTTCCATACGTATTAACGTATGACGTAGCCCTTTTGTCATCGGCATTGCGGGCGGTCAGTTGTCCCAATGCCTGCGCCCCGCCGCAAAATATCAATACGCTGATACCCAATAAACGAAAAAGGAGGCACAAAACCTGATTGTTTGCACTGACTGTCGGACAAGAAACTGCCTCATTTTTGCAAAACCGTTCGTTAGCAACAGTGACTTGAAGGTTACATTTTCTTACCATTTCGACCATATATTACTCTTATTCTTTTTAAACCAAAACACTGTTCGGATATAATATTTCAGGGTCAAGGTCTGCTTCGTTTGCCCATGAAACGGTATCGTAATAAACCCGTACTGAATTGAACATGGATGGTTCTTTCAATGCACGAAATACAGGACCAAAGTCCAGATACGGTTTCATGTCGAACAAGCCCTGCTCATCGTTTTCAAACGTAAGAAGTAACATATAGTCATTTTGCGGTTTTACGGCTTTTATTCCCAAATACATAACAATTAATTTAAAGGTTGTATTTTAAAAGGTTCTTTACCGTTCATACACAAATCCCAATCAGCCAGCAACTCATCTTTGTGAATTTCTATCCAAGCCTGTACAAAACGCAAATGACGAATAGACAGATTCCCTTCAATAAGTTCGCATGTATTGATATTCACAGAGGCTTTATTACCCTGATAACGTACATGAATATGAGGCGGATTATGTTCTTTTGGCGCATAATACATCTCAATAATTAATCCGAAAAACATAGAAAGCGTTGGCATATCATAAAGTTTAGGTTTAAACGGCAAAAGTACATATTTTATTGTGTTTTTTGAACATCGCGCAATATATCTTCGATAGTTGGCTCTTTGATGCGGCCTTCCTGTTCCATCGCTTTCCTGAATAATTCCTGTTCGGCAGCTTCCACTTCATCCAGATTGGCGATGATTCCACGTGCATACCGGATGGTCGACGCCAACTTTCCTTTTTCGTCGTAACGTTTCCATTCGCCGTCGGGCGCATCATGACGGTAAGCGCCTTCAATTCTCTTTGTTCCGTTGGAAAAATAAACCGTGAACGCGCCTTCGAGTTGTCCGTTGATGCAGGTGGAAGACGATTTCACCTGTCCGTTTTCAAAATACTGCGTGCACAAGCCATCTTTCAGGTCGTTTTTCCAGATGGTTTCTTCGGCTACGGTTCCATCGGGATAAAAACTTTGCTCTTTCCCGTTACGCTTTCCTTCGGCGTATTCAACACGGAGCGATACCGTTTTGGCATAATAACTGTAATACAGCCACACGCTGTCGCGTTTTTCGTCGACGTAATTGCCCTGCGCTGCAAGTTCGCCGTTCTGCCAGAAAAACCGTGTGCGGACTTTTGTACCGGTTTCGTCGTAATTCATGACCACGCGCACCCCGCCTGTGGGGTAATAACGTTTCATTTCGCCAACCGGCCTGTCATCCTTGAAATAGCCCGAATATACCAATTTTCCTTTACTGTCGGCCGCTTCCCAATAGCCCTGTTTATGGCCGGCCGCGTCGCGCTGGTTTTTGATCTGGCCACATACCACGCCTGCCCATATCATGAATAAGCAACCGAAAAAAAATCGTTTCATCTTCACTAAAAAATGGCGTTTTTATCTAATTTTTTATTCCATAATCAACTTCAACAGTTCTTCGGTTGACAGTTTGCCCGGCGTGTCGGCGCCTTCGAGCAGTCTGTCGGCGATGTCGCGCTTGGTGTGATGCAGTTGGATGATCTTTTCCTCGATGGTATGCTGCGCCACCAAACGGTAAATGGTAACGGGACGCATCTGTCCGATACGGTGGGTGCGGTCGGAGGCCTGATCTTCGATGGCGGGATTCCACCACGGATCGAGGTGTATCACATAGTCGGCGGCGGTCAGGTTCAATCCTAATCCACCGGCTTTCAAACTGATCAGAAACAGTTCGCCTTCGCCCGCCTGAAAATCACGGACGTTTCGTTCCCTGTCGGCGATGGTTGTAGCGCCATCCAGGTATTTGTACCTGATTTTCTGCTCGTCCAATTCCCGTCGGATGATGGTCAGATGTTTCACAAACTGGCTGAACACCAGCGCACGGTGATTGTTTCCCCGCAGTTCTTCAACAATTTCCATGAAAGTAGCCAGTTTGGACGAGGGTATTCGCACGTCGGGCTCTACCAGCGCAGGATTGCAACACGCCAGACGCAAACGGGTAATTTCGGCAAGCGCCCGCACATGCTGCTGTCCGGCGGGGCCGGTTGCCTGTTGCAAATTTTCAACAGCCTGCCGGCGAAGGGCTTCGTAGAAGATACGCTCTTCGTCGGACAGTTCCACTTGCATAACGATTTCCGTTTTGGGCGGCAATTCTTCCAGCACGCTATTTTTGGTACGTCGCAGAATGAACGGGGCAACCAACTTTTTGAGAAGTTTCCCGCCTGTCTCGCCGGTTTTCACAAATCGGTCGCCGAAACGTTGCATGGAACCCAGCAATCCGGGGTTGATAAAATGAAACAGATTCCACACCTCGCCCAAGTGGTTCTGTACGGGCGTTCCCGTCATGGCGAGGCGAAATCCGGCATTCAGATTCATCGCCGCTTTGGACGTTTTCGTATTGTAGTTTTTGATGGCGTGCGCTTCGTCGAGTACGACGGTCGCCCATTTTTCGCCGGCAAACAGTTCTTCCTCCGACTGCAAAAGTCCGTAAGTAGTGATCACAAGGTCGAAAGCGTCGGCTTTTTCAAGGGTTTCCCTGCGGTTGGCAGGCGTGAGCAATACAACATTCAAAGTCGGGGCAAAACGGTTGGTTTCGCTTACCCAGTTGGGAACTACCGATGCAGGACAAACTACCAGAGCAGCGCCCATATTGGCTCGATGCAGCAATATTGCCAAAGCCTGTACGGTTTTCCCTAACCCCATATCGTCGGCTAAACAGGCGCCTGCTTCCCATTCCGAAAGCCGCACCATCCACCGGAAACCTTCTTCCTGATAAGGGCGCAACTCTGCTTTCAGCGTTTTCGGCGTCGCGGGCTGCACCTCTTTTGCTTCCGCTAACTGTTTCTGAAATTCCGTCCATTTCTTATCGCTCCTGAACGACCCGACATGTCCAAACATTTCCATCAGCGAAATGGACGCAAAACGGCTCATTCTGGTGCGTTCGCCGGCGGTTTCGGTATAAGCCTGCAACTCGTCGAGACGTTTTTTCAGGTCGGCGCTTAACGATAGAAATTCGCCTTCGCCCAGCTCAATGAACCGTCCGTGCGAACGGGCGTTCAATTCGAGCAATTGCTTGAACGAAAGCACTGTGTTTTCGTCAATTTGCAGGTTTCCGTCCAATTCAAACCAGTAATCAATCCCTTTCACTTCCAGATTCAGGTTATTCATTGATACGGAACGGCGCACATTGAACCTTACGCCTTCAGGCCATTCTACGACAGCAATATCCTGATGACGTGAAAGTACGTCGAGCAGATAGAGGCTGTCGCGCGGGTCGTCGAAAATGATGGGTTCCTGCGAAGTGTCGATGCCGGTGTTCTGCTGTATTTCCTGCATGATAGCGTCGGCGTAGCGCGTTTCGGTTTTCAGATCGCGGGTTGCGTGACAACGTTCAGCGCCCGCCATACCGATGATATTCTGCCCGCCAACGCCCGGTTTACAGTAGGGAGGAACACTTCCGAAGGGTTTCACGAAAAGTTCCGCTTTCAGCGAATTACCCAAAGGCAGCAGCTGTACGCGGATACGCGGGTCGCTTTCGATGGTGCGCGTCCCTTTCCGCGCTTCTATCAGGTCGGAATGAACGGTAAAGAAACTGCTCAGACTGTCGAGCGCCTGCATCAGTTTTTCCCTGCCTTCTGCCGGAATGACCATCGAACTGCGGTTGATTGTCTGCAAAATGGCGCGTTGCCGCGCGTTAATATTGACTAATTTATATCGTGTATTGGTTTCTTTCAGGATAACGAATTTATTGTCGCCGGGGTCAACGTCCGTTTTCAATACCAATCCTTTTGCGGTTTCTTCGACTGTGATGGCGGGTTGCGCTTTGATGAGTTCCAAAGGTATATCGGGATTGCTGTACATGAACAGGTAAGGATGTCCCGCAAGGGCAGGCCATACATCGTCGGAAAAATAAATGTTTTCGCCCGAACCATAATAGGTATTGCTATAAGCCTTGAGCGTGGAGGCAATGAGTTGATCCTGTTCGGTCATTCCTTCCACGTCCTTCGCTTTTAAGCGTTTGAGCGCGATGTTGCGGCCTTTGGTCCAGCCGCCGGTTGGCGTAGCGGTTTGCAAACACGGTTGTACCCATCGTTTTTCAGGTTCGATGGAATATATGATGCGCGTGGTTTTTTCGATTTTTGATTTACCGACAGTCGGCGCAATTGCCGACATCACTCCCAGCAGGCTGTTCAACGAAAGTTCCCAACTTTCAACCCGCTTCCGGCGCGACAGTATCGAAGTCAATCCCAATTCGGCGAAAAGAGCCTTGTAACGATTTTCAAATTCTTCGTTCCCGTATATGGTCATCAGGGCAAAGGACAGTTCGAGCGCGAAAAGTTTATAACCGTTGTTTGTCGTCATGTCAAGTAACGATTCGCCGGTTGAAAAATGCGCGGAAGTCAGTTTTGTTTCTGTAAAACAGGCAGCTATGTAAAGGAAAATCTTATACAGATTACTGACGGAATTTGAAAAATATTCGGCACGCGACATGGCCTCGCCCGCTTTCTGCTTGTCGCCCAATGCGTGATACATCATTGCCGACGCGATGATGGTGGAATAATTGAAACTTGTGTCTTTTTTCGCAAGCATTTTCATGGCTTCGGGCGTATATTCCTCGGCGTTCATACCCAACAGCGACAGAATGTAATATGCGGCATAGAAAATTTCGTAATTGATGAACATTTCCGTCTTTTTCTTTGACGCCATGATTTTGTTCATCAATTGATACGCCGCAGCGGGGTCGCCTTTATAAAGATGGTGAATCCCTATTGGCATCGTCTGACTTTGAAGATGCACGGGCAACATACCCGTATACGTTTCCATTTTTCCAAACTGACCGTCAAGCATACTGTTGATGGACAGCATCAGTAATCTCGAATGCCCTTCAACGACAATGCCGGGGATATCCATGATCTTTTGGTCGAAACGGATCACATGTTCCATCGGCTGCAAATCAGCGCGTATGTCCAGCAACCTCATTTTGAGCATGGCATATAAGGCTCTTTCGCCCAATGCACGGAACAGCCAGTCAAATTCAGCATTTCCGGCAACGGGTTCTAAATAATCAAAATACGCGGTCACATTGTAACGGACGTGATCGATGATTTCGCTGAGGCCTTTTTCGTCATTGTTGAAATTCATCACAACAATATCGCGCAAATACTTGTATGGCAATATTGTCCACCTTTGCGATGTTTCAAATTCACGAAGCGCCGGAACGAGTTTGATGAACGGTCTGGTTTGCAGGGCGTCCGTCAATGCGATGAGCGCAACGTCCTTCCTGATTTTGATTTCACTGGCTTTGGATTCAAGCAATGAAGAACGCAACAATGTGTTGTACGCCTTAGTAATGTCTGCCGGAGATGTCTGCCGGTTCAATATTTTGATGACGTCGCGCACCGGAAGCGGCAGGTAACTGTATGCAAATAACTGCAGAATCAATTTTTCGTTATCGGCCAGATCGTTGCGGTATATTTTAAGAGGATGTTCTGTCTGAATCATTTAATGAATAACTGTGCTTTTTCCTGTCATTTCATGATAAAATTTGGTGCAAAAATAAAAAAAATCCTTTTCCCTTTGCCAAACGCGCAAAAATTATTGAAACAAGTTTGCGAATCAGGTAAAACCACCATTTTAAACATTTTGACACCCCATCCTACAGGGTATGCGGACTATTTTTTCGTCAGACACATCAGTCCGATGAACATAAACAATGCATTGAATATCAGCAGTTCATAACTGAACGCGTAACCGTTGAACCAGCGTTCGGAGTTCTTTTGCAAAATGAAACACAGCACGGGAGCAACCACAGCCGCCAGCGGAATATACCTGTCTCTGACCTGTTTTTTGGTGAAGATACCGAAAACAAACATGCCGAGTATCGGCCCGTAGGTATAACTTGCCATGATATATACGGCGTCCACTACATTGGTGTTGTTCAGCACGTTCAACAGCAGAATGACCAATCCCATCGCCGCCGCCATTGCTATATGCACTCGTTTGCGCGTGCGGGTTACCGCTGCATCGTCTTTCTTTTTAACGCTTTCGAGAATATCGACCGTGAAGGAGGTGGTGAGCGACGTCAGCGCCGAACCGGCAGCCGACCATGCAGCCGAAATCATCCCCACGACAAACAGTACGCCCACAACAGCCGGTAAATAGCCTTGCGTGGCAATCATCGGAAACAGTTCGTCGGTTTTGGCAGGCGTCTGAATACCATTGCGGGCGGCAAAAAGATACAACAGCGCTCCAAGTATCAAAAACATGGCTATCACGAAGAATTGCAGGATGCTGCTCGTCATCATATTTTTCTGCGAATCCCTGAAATTTTTGCAACTCAGGTTACGTTGCATCATGTCCTGGTCGAGGCCGCTCATGGCAATCACCGTGAAGACCCCTGCAAAGAACTGTTTGAAGAAAAAGCGTTTGTCGTTGACGTCGTCGAAGAAAAAGACTCTGGAATAGTCGCTTTCGCTGATGGCCGCTATCATTCCCGAAAGGTTGAAACCAAGATTCGACGCAATGTAATAAATGCACAGTACAAGCGAAAGAATCAGGCAGAAGGTTTTGAGCGTATCCGCCCATATCAGCGACTTGACGCCGCCCCTTACCGTATAAAGCCACACGAGCGCTACGGTGCAGATCACATTGAGCGCGAAAGGAAGCCCCAGCGGGTCGAACACCAGCAGTTGCAGCACCACGCACACTAAAAGCACCCGCACCGACGCTCCCAGCATTTTGGATATAAAGAAAAACCACGCTCCGGTTTTGTATGACGACAGGCCAAAACGACGCTCAAGGTAACCGTATATGGATATCAGGTTCATCCGGTAAAACAGCGGTATCAGCACGAAAGCGATGATGAACAGCCCGACCACAAACCCCATGCACATTTGCAGGTATGCGAAATTGGTGGCTGATACCCAACCCGGCACCGAGATGTACGTTACTCCCGAAATACTCGAACCCACCATGGCGAAAGCCACTACGTACCACGGCGATTTGCGGTTGCCAATGAAGAAGCCCTGATTGTCCGCACGTCGGCCGGCGATGTACGAAATAAAAAACAATATTGCAAAATAGACTGCAATAGTGAAAAGTACTGAAAGTGGAGACATATAGAATGACGATATAAAAATATGAACAAAAACGTTTTGGCGAATTTGTTCATTGACAGATTCTTACAGGCTCAGTATTGTATCGAACCGTCTGCTTAAATCTTTCAATTCATCAAGCGTAGTACCGCTGGCCTGTTCGGTGGTAAGCCATACGTTTCTGTAGTTTTTGCGCAGGGCGTCCATCACCTTCGCCCAATTGACGCTGCCTTCGGTAAGCGCGGCGCGGAATCCCGCCCCGCGACCCTGACTGTCGGCTATCGGCTTGCTGAACTCCTTGATGTGGATGCGTCCGATCCGGTTGCCCAGAATATTGATCCACTGTTCGGGCCAACCGTACACTAAGATATTGCCGCAATCGAAATAGAACCTGACGTAAGGACTGTTGAACTGGTCGACAAAACGACACGCTTCCATCGGACTCAGGAGGAAATTGTTCCAGACGTTTTCGACACAGATTTTCACTTTTAATTTTTCGGCGGCGGGGAGTAACTTTTTGATGCCTTCGGTGGAACGGTTCCAGCATTCGTCGTAGGTTACCGTGTCGTTCACAACGCCGGGAACGAGCAGTACAGCGTCTGTTCCGTATGCCGCAGCGTCTTCCATGGCAACTATCATACCGTCTA